>Ga0163144_10013923_pt1 | contig 16726 bp, 12 predicted proteins | sample OliLak19BULKMAT1_FD_123175 | JGI IMG/M metagenome (GOLD analysis project Ga0163144, IMG submission 123175) | Freshwater microbial mat bacterial communities from Lake Vanda, McMurdo Dry Valleys, Antarctica - Oligotrophic Lake LV.19.BULKMAT1 | ecosystem: Environmental > Aquatic > Freshwater >... | reverse complement strand
TGGGTCGGAAGAATGTTCTCCTTCGCATACGGGTCGCGTTCGGAAATCCGCGGGGCGATCTGGATCAAGCCTTTGTCCTCCAACCGGCGCACGGTTCCCGAGTCCGTTTCGGCGAGCGCGAGCAGTTCCTGAAGCGCGATCTCCTTCCGTTCTTTCAGAATTTCCCAAATCTCCTGCTGGCGTTTGGTGAGTTTCGGCAGGTCGCCGCTCAACGGGAGGACGGTGACGAATAGCTGCTCCTTCCATCCGTCTTTTTCTTTCCGGACGGCTTCGGGCAGCACGCTCTTGAGCGCGATCTCCGGCGGGCAGCAATAATATTCCCCGATCCACCGCGCAAGTTTCAGAATCTTCGGGGTGACGAGCGTTTGTTTGCCGATGACTTTGGTGATCTCGCGGAGATTGGTGTGCGGAGAGTCTTCAAGGACGGCCGTAACGCAACCCATCACCTGCCGGTGGCCAAACGGAACTTTGACCCGGCTGCCCACGTCGATTCGCCCGGCCAGCTCCGAGGGAATCAGGTAATCGAACTCCTTGCGCAGGGCGAGTTCGAGTGTGACGCGGGCAATCATCAGAAGAATGAAAAATTAAAACCGGGCGATTACAAAGGGAAATTGTTTCGTCCTGAAAGATCGCTGAAGACAATCAGGTTTGGGTTACGCCACGCTGCCATCGAAATAAACCCGGCGATCGGATTCTTAACAGGGATAGACAGGATTCACAGGATTGGGCAAAAAGCGCTCCGACCGTTATCCTGTCCATCCTGTTTATCCCTGTTAAAATTCCCTGCCTTTTTCCCATTTCCTTCGCATCCGTAGCGTCCTTCGTGAGACCTTCCCCCTTCCTGCAAGCTTAATTCTTTCTCGGAATTTAGAAGCGGTCTTCATCTTAATCCCTCCCGGAACAGATCTGGAAAGAGTATGATTAAGAGAACGATTAAGATTATGACCGACTGGTTCTCCCGTCTCGCAAGCCGTATTTCAACGGCGGCGGGGTAGCACCTGCCGGAGGCAGGTGCCACCCGGGAAAAATGTCACTCCCGTTGGATTGCGGCTGCGAGGAATTGCGGCCATACTCCGGCAGCATCAACACGTGAAATTCTGGCGCAAAATAATTATGGCTGGTCTGGCAGGAATAATCGCCATCGCGATATTCCTTCTCTGGAACAACCGCCGTGAGCATCGGCAGGACAAAGCCATTCTCGCCGCGGCAAAACGTTACGGTGTGGACCCTGCGTTGGTCAAAGCCGTGGCCTGGCGCGAGACGAAATTCGACCCGGCCGCGAGAGGCCGCGCCGGCGAGATCGGCCTGATGCAAATCATGGAATCCGCGGCGCTTGACTGGGCATCGGCGGAGAAAGTGTTTCCGTTCGAACACGAGGATTTGTTCGACCCGCGCACCAACGCCATGGCCGGCGCGTGGTATCTAAAAAAACTCCTGCGACGTTACACAGAAACAGACAACCCGATTCCCTACGCGCTGGCTGATTACAATGCCGGACGCGGAAACGTCTTGAAATGGAACAAGGGTGCGGCGGCGACAAACAGTGAAGCGTTCATTCGACAGATTGGATTTCCGGGAACGAGTAATTACGTCGTGGCGGTTGTCGGAAGACTGGAGCAATATCGCGGTGAGTTCCCGCGCCGGTGAAAAGGATCCACTCTCGGGCCTGCCGTCGTCGGGTGCGAAAACCCCTGGATCGAAGGCATCGCTTCGCCACGCTCGATGGACCGGTCAACCGTCCTCGTTGAAGGTGTTCATCACAGCGCGCAATTTCTGGCGGAGTTTTTCACGATCCTCGTCAGGAATATCGCGCGGGACAAAAACCGGCTGGTCGAAGCGCAAGTCGCATTTCGCGAACGGCAACGGGATCTGAAAGCGATCCCAACTGCGCAAGGAAATTTTCCCCTGAATGCGGATGGCCACCGGGACCAGCGGAGCGCCCGTCACTTGCGCCAGCGACATCGCGCCGTCCTGAAACTGATAGCGCGGACCCCTCGGGCCGTCCGGAGTGATGGCGACGTGAAACCCCCTTTCCAACCAAGTCGTGGATTCCAGCAGTGCCTGTCTTCCGCGGCGACTGCTGGAGCCGCGCACCGCCTGAACTCGGAATTTGCCGAGAACCGACGCGAGCAATCCGCCGTCCTTGCTGGCGCTGATCATCGCCGCCATGCCCGGCGACGGCCACTGTTTCTTCGCGAACCGTGAATACGCCGTCATCGAGAGCGCGAGCCGATTGTGCCAGACGCAAAATATGACCGGCCCGGTGTAATCCGGGAGAGGCGCAGCGTAGGTCGCTTCGCAGCGCCAGGTCGCCATCAATAATTTTCCCAAACCGTAAACAACGGATGCGGCAATCTTCCGGCGCACGCTGAGCGGCTGGGGGACGACGATTCCTGAAACAGGCGCCCGTGGTTTGGATTCTGGCGCCGGCATCACGCCCCTTTTTTCAAGCTGGCCCGAACCAGGTTTTCGACGCTGGCCTCCAGGCCGAGAACGGCTTGCGCACCGCGAATTGATTCATACGCATCCGGTTGCTTGAAACCGAGCGCCATGAGCGCGAGAACAGCGTCGTTGATTTTCTGATCGGCGCCGGACAAGGCCCGGCCGGCACTGTTGGCTTCCAGCGCGCCCGCCTGGCCGATCTTATCCTTAAGTTCCACCACGATGCGCTCGGCGGTTTTTTTTCCGACGCCCGAAATCGACGAGAGCGTTTTGACATCACTGTTGGCCACGGCGCCGCGAAACGCGGTCGCGTTGATGCCGCTCAGGATGTTGAGCGCGATTTTCGGGCCGATGCCGCTGACGTTGTTGATGAGCAGACGAAAGAGTTCGCGCTCCGTCGCGCTCATGAAACCGTAGAGCACATGGGCGTCATCGCGAATCTGCAAATGCGTGAGCAGTTTTATTTCACCACCCGGCGCGGGTAATTTGTCGAAAGAGGAAATCGGAATGAGCACGTCGTAGCCGACGCCGTTCACGTCCACCGTGACTTGTGTCGGAAGCGCGTCCACCAGTTTTCCGTGAAGAAATGTAATCATCGGGCGGGGCCATGATAAATGGCGGCTGCGGAGTTGGAAGAATTTTTCTGGGGAAGGTTTTCGATCACTACAGGCCGATCGGGGTTCCGGCTGGGTCGCGAAGATAAATATAGTTTCGCATTTCAACGGGCAATCGGTTTAAACAAGCCTATGACCTTCGCCGTCCTGCAAAAAACCCTGGACATTCCGCCCGTGGAAAAAATCGAGCGGGCGTTGAACTCGGTTCCAGGTTTCACGCGAATCGACGCCCACACCTTCGCCAACGACGCCTACGGAATCCTGGTGAAGAATCTTTCAGCCGAACAGGCGCATGCATTTTCCCGCGCTTTGCTCGGGCAAGGGGTGGAAACGGAGGTGGTGGCGGAAAACGCTTTGGTGCCGCTGCCGCCAACCAAATATCTCCAGCGACTCGATTGCACTCCGGACGCCCTGTTGATTTACGATCCGCTGGGACGCAGCTTCCCTCTGCCCTGGCAGCATATCATGGTCGTGGCGGCGGGCTGCGTGCGGCTGACGGAGTTCAACCGTGTCGAAAAACAACAGTGGGTGGATGACGGCAATGGTGGACAGGTTCGCGTGACCGACCATCGAACGGTCGAGGAGCGCAACAATCACCTGCTCCTGGAAATCATCGTGACCGGCGCGGTGTTGCGCTACAGCGTGAGCGCGGAAAAATTTCGTTTTAATTCCCTGGGCGACCGGCGCACGAAAAGTGTGCCGCAGAATTTTGCGCTGCTCGTCCAGGATATCGCCACCCAAGCGACCGGCGCGGTGTTGAATCGCGGCGCCTTTTTTCTAACCCAAAACCAGCCCCTCCTGCCGTATCCAAGCAAGAACGCGTTTTTCGAGGAGATCACCTGGCTGCTCTGGCGAATGCAAAATGAGCGGCGGGGCACTGCGTAAAAGCAGGGGACTCGAATCCGACGCGAATTTTTCAGTGAGCGCCGATTCCATTTCCAATCCAGTCGTTCTCCTTGATCCGGAAACTATTTACCCTGGTCCGGCTTTGGATTCTCCGGCGCGCTCGGAGACTTCTCGTCCTCTCGCGCCATTCGCACTTCGAGTGGGCCGACCGGGTGCAAATGCACGTCACGTTGCGGGAAGGCGATGTTGATACCCGCCGCGTTGAACTCGCGGTTAATCCCGTTGGTCAGGGCGTGCAGCATGTCGTGGTAAAAATTGCGGCGCGGAATATAGACATAGAGTTTGAAGTCCAGCGAATTGTCGCCAAAGCCCGTAAACACGGCGCGCGGCGCGGGATCTTTCATCACATGCGGGTTTTCGTCCGCCATTTTGAGCAAAAGTTTTTCCGCCAGCGCCGTGTCCGAGCCGTAGGCGATTCCCACCGGGACGACCACGCGCGTGATCGGGTCGGTCAAGGTCCAGTTGAGCAGTTTGCCGGTGATGAATTCCTTGTTCGGGATGACGAATTCGCGGCGATCCCAATCGGTGACGGTGGTGGCCCGGATGTTGATGCGTGTCACGGTGCCACTGACGTCGCCGACGGTCACGATGTCGCCCAGCCGGATCGGCCGCTCGAAGAGGATGATCAGGCCGGAAACAAAATTAGCGAAGATTTCCTGGAGACCAAACCCGATCCCGACCGTCATGGCTGCGGCGAGCCACTGAACCTTGGACCACGTCACGCCGAGCGCGCCGAAAGCCATGAGCAGACCAACCAGCGCAATGAGGTAGCGGACCACGGTCGTAATCGCGTAGCTCATTCCCGGCTCGAGATCGACCCGGTTCAGAATCGTCAGCTCGAGGAAGCCGGGGATGTTTTTCACGGCGGCCACTGCCAGGGCGATGACGGCGAAGCACCACAACAAATCGGCCAGCGTCACGGCTGTTCGCTCGCGATAGATCGGCGCGGGACGGGCGGTTTCGGTAACGCCGAGGGTTTCTCCCAAGGCTTTTAATTGGCCCTCGACATTCGATTCTCCCGCTGGTTCCGCCCTGTCCGCGCGGGCCGTTGGGGTCAGTTGCCAAAGCTCGACGCGATTGAAGGCGGTCAAGGCGGGGAAGACTCCCGACCAGATTCCCCACAACCCGAGGACGAGCACCAGGCCGATAAACAATCGGATCAGGCTCCGCGTCTGCGCGTCGAGTTTGGACAGGGAGATTTCCGTATCGACCGGCGGCGTCTCGTCAAGGCTGTCGGTCTTCCCGCTTTTCCGGGTCTCCTCCTGCGCGACCCGCCGTTTGCGCGACTGTTCGATGGCCCACCGGCGCCTCGCGAGAACGAACCAGCGGAGAATGAGGGCGTTAAGCAGGAGCACACTCATCGTGACCCACACGGTCGCCTCGAAACGCCACGATAGCTCCAGCGTCGTGTAATAGTATCCGAACCACGCCGCCAGCCCCAGAACCAGCGGCACAGCCACTCCGACCACGTGGGCCAGGCGCGCCAGACGCGGATGCTCGCCGCTCCTGTTCGAAAACATCCGGAGGCCGTCCCCCGGACGCAGCAGGCAGTGTGCGAAGATTGCCAGGCAAACCATGATCAGTATAAAAAAGAACTGCCCAAACGACGCCTCCTGTCCGCGCCCTTCGATTGCCGCCACAAAAAAGGTGAGCGGCAGCATCGCGAAGATCAGCCATTTCAAATGGTAATTGGCCAGCCCGGTGTTGTGTTTTGCCCAACCGAAATGCGCCTCGCCCAAACCATTCCGACGACACACCTGCCGATAGAATTCCAGGGTGAGATGAACAATCGCAACGGCCGCCAACCCGTCTGAAACACTCCGAATAAATCCGGTCGCATCCGCGCCGCTCAAACGCCACGCGAAATATCCGAAAAGCAGGGGGAATATCGTGGACACCAACAAGGTGCCGAGCATTGCGCTGACGGTGGGTCGAAACGAGCTATTCCTCCCCTGCGCGGCCTCGCGACTGAATTCACCCAGCGCCCGAACCACCTTCCGCTTCAACAGAAAAAGACTGACGAAAAACGCCGTCACAAAAGCAATCAGAAACGGGTTCTGCCGGATGTCGTCCCAAAGGAATCTTCCCAGCTCAGCCCAACCGGATAATGGAAATCTCTCCTGCAACATCTCCACCCGCGCCTCAAAATCTCGAAGGGAATAACGCGGCGCGCTGCGAATCCAGAGCACGCGTTCGTCGATGTATTTCGCGACGCGTGAACTGGCGCGCGTCAGATTGCGCTGTGCCGTCTCGAGTTCGATCAAGGTCCGCAGATAGGTTTCGTGATCACCCAGCAGCGCGTCGAGATACCCGCGCCGCGCCTGCAACAATTCAGTCACCGCCTTCTCCGCCTCCTCCCGTTGCGCCGCCGGCACGCCTGCTTCGGCAACGAGCGCTTTCGCGCGACCCGGCAGATCGCTGACTTTCGCCCTTTGATCCTGCAGGTCGAACGTCGCCAACTGCGCCTGCGACAATTCCTCCTGAACCGCCCCGTTGCGCGCGACCAGGCGGCGGGTCTCCGGAAGATTCGCCCGCGACTTTCGCAGGAGCAGGCCGGTGGATTCGTCAATACTGCGGCCCGCGCGTTCCAGCGATTGCACGCGGCGCTCGATGCTCCGGAACGTGTCGTCAAGATTTCTTGCAGAAAGGCGAATCTCCTCCAGCGAGGCGGAGGCGACCTCGATTTTTTTGGCCACCGATCCGGCTCCGACGCGTTGCGCAGCGAGCGCCGCGTTTTCCGTCGCCAGCTTCGCAATCAGGGGAATCGTCGGCGCGGCGGGCGAAATGCTTTGGCGCTGCCGCTCGGCCTCGGCCACCGCCGCCTGGGCATCGAGGCGGCGGCGTTGGGCGATGGCCTGACGAAGCAGCTCTGCGCGGGCGTCGAACTGGCTCAGTTGCCGGGCGGCCTGATCGGCCTGCGCGGTGGACAATTCGCTGCTGGCGTCGAGATACAGCAATTCCTCAGTCGCGGCGTTTAACTCCGCGGTCAGGGCCTGCTGGCGTGCGGCGGTCAGCGCCGATGTGGCGGCGAGCAATTCTGCATTGGATTCCGGCCCCGAGACGGGGTCCGGTATCGCGGCCAGCTCGTCGAGCTTCGCTTTCGTTTCCGTGATGACGGTGGCCAGTTCGAGCCTTCGCGTCGCGCGCCGTTTTGGTTCTTCGCGCGCTCCGGCCAGTTTGGCGGCGGCCGCGGCCAAATCTGCATCGGTCGCCGCGAGCAGCGCCTCCAGCGATTTCAACGGCGTGTTGGTTAGAATGGATGGACTCTGTTTGGCTGCGGCCGCCGGGGTGCTCTGGGTGATTTCCTTGAGCAATTCGGGAGCGGCCAGGCGCGCTGCGGAAAAATCGTCGGCCACTTTTTTCTTTTCCGCCGCAATCTTCGCCCAGGTCAACGCATTGGTATAGGTCGCGAGAATCTTTGGTTTCATTTCGGCAGCGAGCCGGGTGTCCTGGGAGAGTTCGCTCAGCCGGGTTTGAATAGATTCGACCGTGACGGTCGCCGGGGCGGCGGCTGCGATCGACGCAGAAAACACGAGCGACACGAGGCAGCGAGCGACCATCGCCAGATAACGCCGGACTCGAAGGCGAAACCATTCCTCGTGTTCAACTCTCCCGTCGTTTGGCAGCGGAAGACTGTTCTGTGGTGTGGTTATCATCATGGCCGGATACTCCGCCGCAACATTGAATGAAAGAATTCCACCCCCATGCAAGCTCCGTAATCTCCCGCCATCGCGCCCGCGTAGCCCGTTGAAAAAGCAACCGTCAACGCAAGGCGGCGCATTTCTCCTTCGGGAATGCGAGTGAAAATCCTGCGACACCTGCCGGTGTCATCAGTTCCCAGTCCCCGCGGGCTGAGGGCCGGCATTTTTGGCGGACTGCGAATATTCTCCGTTCTTCCAAAACCTTTGATCAAGAACGTTTCCACTCTCAGACCAATCTTAGGGCCTTGAGAAAACCGCTCGGATTAGAGACACGACACATAGCAAAATAAAATTTTCACGCCAGCCGACCTGGCGGCGAGCGCTCGAATCAAAGCTCGACGAATCAAGAGTCCTGAGGCTCAATCCCGCTCAATCAATTCAACTCGAACCCCGCTATGAAAAACAAATCATCTTCGTCGTCCTCTCGAACTTCGGTCGCCTTGCCGCTCGCGCTGCTCGTGGCCCTGTTGTGCCATGGCGCTACCGAGAGCTTGCGGGCCGCATCCACCACCAGCCTGAGCCAGTCCCTCACGTTTCACGCCTCGTTCGACCACGGGCCGGACGCCGACTTCGGATCAGGAGAGCGCCGCCTGTTCCACGCGCCGTCCCTCAAACAACCCCGCGTTGGCAAACCGGGGTTGCCCCCTGGCGGGGCCGTTTCCATCGGGCGCGGCGAAGGCAGGACCGGCGACGCGCTGCGCTTCCATCGCAAGGCGCCCGAGGTGCTGTTTTTCCAGGTTGAAAAGAATTTCGCCTACGCGAAGTCGAACTGGAACGGCACCGTCTCGTTCTGGCTGCGGCTCGATCCGGAGGCCGACCTCCCGCCCGACTACTGCGATCCGTTGATCATCACTCCACGCGAGTGGAACGACGGCGCGCTCTGGGTGGATTTCAGCAAGGACGAGCGTCCGCGACATTTCCGGCTCGGCCTGTTCGCCGATCGCTCAGTCTGGGATCCGCAACGGCGCAACTACGACACGTTCCCGCCGGACGAACGGCCCATCGTGACCGTCACGCCCTCTCCCTTTTCGCGCGACCGATGGACCCATGTCGCCTACACGTTCTCGAACTTCAACACCGGGCAGAAGGATGGAGTGGCGACGCTCTACCTCGATGGCAAACCGCAGGGCTCCGTGAGCGCGCGGGAACAAACCCTCTCCTGGGAACCCTCCCAGGCAATCGCCATGATCGGGATCAATTACATCGGGCTGTTCGACGAGCTGGCCTTTTTCAACCGGGCACTCACGGCCGACGAGGTCGGGCAACTCTTCGCACTGCCCGATGGTCTCACCACAGTGCGCAAGTGACCTTCGTCTTTATCGGCCTTCGCCAGCCATTGCCCTTCTACGCCGCCACGCTTTGTCGGCGACGCAGGAATCGCGGATAAACGTTCGGAGTTCATTCGATAAAAGCCAAGACACTTCTTAGCTGCTCTTCAATGCTCCTTCTCGTTGCCGATCATTATTTCGCATCAGTCCAATCAACAAACACCACCTGGCAGGCCGGTTTCAAAGCATCCCGCACAGGATTCAGCGGCAACCAATAAACGGTGCGCGTTTCGCAATAATCGTGGAGCCGACGCACCGGGTTGAGGCCAATTTTGCAAACAACAAAAAGGAAAAATTATTATGGCCACATACGTATCACTCCTCCGTTTCACCGATCAGGGCGCGCGCGCCATGAAGAAGAGCGCCTCGCGCGCAGAGAATTTCCGCAAGGCGGCGGAAAAAGCCGGCGTAAAGGTCGAAGCCCAGCTTTGGACAGCCGGCTCCTGCGATGGCGTGCTGATCCTGAGCGGCGACGAGACGAAAATTCTTCGCTGCCTCGCGGGACTCGCCAACCTGGGAAATGTCCGCACGGAATCTTTGCGGGCGTTCGACTCCAAAGAGTTTAACGCTCTCGTCGGCTGAGAGCGAATCGCACGGGAGCGACTCACCGCTTCCGATTGTAGCGGTCTTGGGAATATTTTTCGCGGGCGTGCGCCGCCGCGGCGTCGGTCAGCGCGCTGTCCGGCATGAATTTCTCCCAGCGGGCCGCGAAGCTTCCCTGGGCAACGTCACGCATTGCCTCGTGCCAAGCCTCCTTCGCGAGCCGGATCGGCGGCGGCTGGACGGACCCTTGGACGAGCAAGCCGGTTTTTGTCCGGCGCTGCGCTGCGCCCGCGATTTTTCTCCCGTGCCAGAGCACGTCGGATTTTTCAAACCCGACAAAGCATTGGCCGGGAATTTCTTTCTTGCAGCACGGCGAGAGTTCCGTCGGGACGTTCATTTTTTGAAACGCGTCTTTGATCCACTGATGAACCCGCTCGTAACTTTCTGTTGCCTTGAGGGCGTACCAGGAATGGTTGGGAGGAAAAACCAGACTGTAGGTCCAGTCCGCGTCGTGCGGAACCAGGCCGCCGCCGGTCGGACGCCGGATCAGCGGGTGCAACGCGGTGGCCCGCTCGATCTCGGAGAAACGTTGCGAGTAACCAAACGTGGCCGCGGGCTCGCTCCAGGAATAGACGCGCAAAACCGGGCTTGAATGCCTGGGCGCAGCTTCGAGCAGCGCTTCGTCTAACGCCATGTTCCACGCCGGTTCGCCGACGCCAGAGTCCAGATAAAGCCACCGCTCGGACATGCTAGGCCGTCTCCTTCTTCGGCTTCGGTCCAACGGTTCGGGGCAAAGCGAAAAGCTTTTTTCCGATGGGGCAAAGGGAGTTTATCTCGCAATTCTCACAATCGGGATTGCGCGCGAAACATCGTCGGCGCCCGTGCCAGATCAAAAGATGGCTGAACAAGGTCCAGTCGTCTTGCGGGACCAGTTTCTGCAACGACTCCTCGATTTTTTCTGGCGTTCTCTCGCGCGTGAAATCGAGTCGTTCGGACAAGCGCGCGACATGAGTGTCCACCACGACGCCGACGCTGATGTTGAAGGCGTTTCCCAGAACGACGTTGGCCGTTTTGCGTCCCACGCCGGCCAGTGCGGTCAATTCCTCCATCGTCCGGGGAACTTCGCCTGAATGTTTTTCGAGAAGGGACCGGCAACAGGCCTGAATATTCTTAGCCTTGTTTCGGTAAAGGCCGATGCGCCGGATGTCGTTCTCAAACTCGACTGGAGGCGCGGCGGCGAACTGACCGGCGGATTTATATTTTTGAAATAGATCGGCGGTGACGAGGTTCACCTGTTTATCAGTGCATTGCGCGGAGAGAATGGTCGCGATCAAAAGCTCGAGCGGACTGGAAAAATCCAGTTCGCAATGCGCCGTCGGATAGGCGCGTTTCAAAGCGGCTACGATCCGGGCGGTGCGTTCCTGTTTAGTGACGAATGATTCGCGAGCCATATTGCGGGAACTTTCTAAGCCACGCGGGCGCGGAGACACAGCGAAAAGTTCACAAACCAATGATTCACGCCAGGTCCGACGGACAGGAAACGTTTTCCCCCCGACGCAGCCGATTCGGTGAGGCCACGGAGGCCCACACATGATTGCAGTGCTTTCTCCGCCTCGCGACTTTGGCCGCTACTCTATCAACCGGGTGCCAGATTCGGCACGGAGAAATCTTCGGAGGCCTTATACACCGGGAAATTTTCCGACGCCTTATAGGCGGGCGCAGCGACCGCTCCCTCGATATATTCGAAAACCTTCCCCTCGAAATTCCGGATAACCGTCCGGTCTCGGTTCCGGCTCAATACGTATTCAGGATTCACCGGCACTTTTCCGCCGCCGCCCGGCGCGTCGATGACGTATTGCGGGACGGCGTAGCCGGTCGTGTGACCGCGCAGTCCGTCCATGAGCTCCAAACCTTTCCGGACACCGGCGCGCAGATGGGACGAACCGGTTATCAGGTCGCACTGGTAAAGGTAATACGGTTTGACGCGGCACATTAGCAACTTTTGCACGAGCGCCCGCATGACGGTGAGATCGTCATTCACATGTTTGAGCAAGACCGATTGGTTGCCGAGCGGAATTCCCGCTTCGGCAAGTCGCGCCAATGCATCGCGGACCTCCGTCGTCAATTCGCGCGGATGGTTCGAATGGATGCTGATAAACAAGGGGTGATATTTTTTCAGCATGGCGCACAGTTCCGGCGTGATGCGTTGGGGCAGGAAAATGGGGATGCGCGTGCCGATCCGGAGGAATTCCACATGCGGAATGGCGCGAAGCTGTTTCAGCAGATTTTCCAGCTTGTCATCGCTGAACAGCAGCGGATCGCCTCCGCTCAACAGCACGTCGCGTATCTCAGGATGGTTCCGGATGTATTCGATCTGCCGGTCGAACTCAGGATGAAAATCGTAGCCGGTCGCGTTGCTGACCAGCCGCGAACGCGTGCAGTAGCGGCAATAGGCGGCGCATCGGTCCGTCACCAGAAACAAAACCCGGTCCGGATACCGATGGACGAGTCCCGGGACGGGCGAATGGGAATCTTCGCCGCACGGATCGCTCATTTCCCACGAAGCGGTGTGGGTTTCCTCAATGCGCGGAATGACCTGGCGTCGAATCGGGCAGTTCTCATCCGCGGGATCGATCAGGTTGAAAAAATAGGGCGTGATCGCCATCGCGAGCTTGGTATTCGAGAGGATCGTGCCGGCGTGCTCTTCCGGGGTTAGTGTCGGCATCAAGCGCTCGAGTTGTTCCAGGGAGGTGATCCGGTTTTTAAGCTGCCAGCGCCAGTCGTTCCATTGCTCATCCGGCACGTGGCTCCAAAAGCCGCGCCCGGCGGGACGGAACTGTTTCAAGGAATTGAATTCGAGGAGATCGGCTGATTCCTCGTCTGCGACCGGTGAAATTTCACTCTGCATTTTAGCGCACTATAATTTTGATCGCCCCCGTGTCAAGCAAGCGGAACCTGGTTTATCGACCGGGGATTTCCCCAGGTCCAACCACAGCGCAATACCAACTCCGGGTGAAGATTGGTTGAATGGGAGCCAGCGATCAGAAGCCACGCATGGAACACGGATTTGGCCAGACGAGTTCGCTCACCCTGTGGGGGGAGCCTCGGGGCACTGCCATTGAAATAAGGATTGTGAGACGGAGAACGAATCGGTCTTAATCTTAATCCTTCTCTTAATCCTGCTCTTTCCCGGTCTGGTCCTGGAGGGAGTATGATGAAGATTACGATTAAGAATCCGATCGCCGGGCTTATTTCAACGGCGGAGGAGCCTCAGGCGGATCCGAATGCGCCAGCCCAAGAGCGGCCAATCCGTGTTCTGTCCGTGTTTCATCCGTGGCTGAACTGCCTTTTCCAGTCTCAATCTTCATCCAGGAACTGTTCGTCCGGGCGAAAGCGGCGTGGCGCTCCGCTTCCCGCCGCAGTCCATGACGCTTGGGATTGGCGCGGAGCGCACCCGGTCAGAGTTCTACCGTGATCCGTATAAAACCCCTGTTCCCGAACTTGCAAGAAATCGCGATTGCCGCCGGGAAAATCCGATCGTCCGGACATTATTCTTCGCATCCAATCATTCGGCCTGTTAAAACGATGCTGTGAGAAATTTAGCGGTCTGCCTCTGTTTTTTCTTCGCGGCCTTTGTCGCCGACGGCGCAAGGGTTCTCGTTGAAAACTTCGCCTATGCCGACGGCCCGATCGTCGGCACGCCCGGCTCGCCTTGGGCCACACACAGCGGCACGAGCCAGGATGCTGTTGTCGTTTCAGAAAAGCTTCAGGTCACATTTTCCCGCACCGAAGACATCGACGCACCACTCCTGGGCCAGCCCTATACTCCTGCTGGCGGAACTGTCTTGTATGCCAGCTTCAATTTATTTTTCACCGCGCTGCCGACGGCGAGTGGAACTTATTTCGCCCATTTCAACGCGGGTTCAAACCACCGATGTGTCGTTTTCGCCAGCACGACCGGAGCGCCCGGCGGCTTTTTCCGCCTGGGAATCGGCAACGGCTCGGGTGCGACCGCCACCAGCGGGCCACTGACCAATTCGCTCGCCACGAACCAGAATTATTTTGTGGTGATCCGTTACAATGTGGCGACCGGCGCTAGCACGATCTGGCTCAATCCCGCTGCGGAGACAGGTGGCGTGACCGCATCCGATGCCGCTAACCCGGTCAACATCGGCTCATTTTCTTTTCGGCAGGCTTCGGGCATGGGAACACTGTTAATCGACGATCTGAAAATCGGCACCTCCTTGGCCGATGTAACTTCCGGCTCGGTCGGAGCCCCGGTAATCACCGCACAGCCCCATAATCAGACCGTCGTCGTCGGATTGAGCGCCGCATTCGAGGTTATGGCGACGGGGTCTGCGCCGTTGACTTATCAATGGCATTTCAACGAATCCAATCTGCTGGCCGAGACCAACTCGACGTTTTCAATCGCCAACGTCGCCAGCAATCACGCGGGGGATTACCGGGCCATCGTGAGCAACTCGTTCGGCTCGGCCACCAGCCAATGGGCAACCCTGACGGTGAATCCCGCTCCGGTTCCGGCGTTGTCGGTCGTGACTTACAACACCCACGGCAACATGATTGAAGATTGGAGCACCAATTCCCTTCAGGTCCGGGCGATTGGCCGGCAGATGACTTATTTGAATCCCGACGTGATCACGTTCCAGGAAATTCCGCTGACCAACTCCTTTCAGATGACCAACTTCGTGAAAGCGTTTCTGCCGGGATATTTTCTGGCGATGAATTCCGGCACCGACGGTTTCATTCGCAGCGTCATCGCCAGCCGCTTTCCCATCGCCCGCTCCCAAAAGTGGCTGGATGGCGCGAGCCTGGCGCCGTTCGGCTACACCAATTCCAATTTCACTCGCGACCTCTTCGAAGCACAGATCAACGTTCCCGGTTTCGCACTGCCGGTCCATGTCTTCACCACCCACCTGAAATCGGGCGCCAGCAGTTCCGCCGACAGCGCCAAACGGGCGTCTGAGGCCAGCGCCATTTCAAACTTCTTCGTCACCAGCTTTCTGACCACGAATGCGGCGCGTCCCTATCTTCTGACCGGAGACCTGAATGAGGATATCGATCGTCCCTCCACCGGCAGCCAGCAACCCATCCAACGCCTCGCCAACTCCCAGACCGGCCTGCGCCTCACCAAACCGTTGAATCCAATCACCGCGAACGAACTCACCTTTTCCATTCAGGCGGCCAGCCTGACCCGGCGTTACGATTATATTTTGCCAGGCGGATCGCTCTTCTCAAATATTCTCAGCAGCCAAGTTTTCCGCACCAGCTCGCTGAACCCGACGCCTCCGGGGCTGCAGAGCGATGACGACAAAATCGCGTCCGACCATTTGCCGGTGATGATGGTGTTCAGCAATCCGGACGCAACCCCATTCAGGATTTCATCGCTCAGCGTGAGCAACCTGCTCGTCACCCTGATTTGGCAGTCGTCAACCGGTCAACAATTTCGCGTCGAAGCTTCGGACACATTCACGAATTGGGTTCCCGTTTCGTCCACGATCACAGCGACGGGAACCAACACCACGTTCGCAACCAACCTTTCTGCGGACGCGCAATTTTTCCGCATCAACCGGTTTTGAAGAACCTTCTTCAACCGCTTTCTTTTTGGTGAATAACTCCCTGCTTTCGTCAGGGTTTCAACGGAGGGCAATGAGTGCTTTTAAAATAGGACTGCTCGCTCCAGCTTTCAAGGTTAGGCGTTGCGGCTTGGTTCGTTGGAGTCATCGCAAAATCATTGATGCTTTTCTGAGCGACTCCAAGGCGAGACCCCATGCACCCGGCGCAATCGGCATACTCTCGCGGCGGGACTTCGCGCTAACCAGACGGACAACCGAGCTATACGCGGCGACGACACCTGCGTCCGGCGGCAGGGACGCCAGCCGTGGAGCCAGCACAATGCGGGAAAGCGTATCCAGCACCGTCTCGGGATTCGCGACGCCTTGCCTGACAATCTCCGCGTTGCGGACGCGCAAGCCGAGCACGAGCGCTTCGCGGGCGCGGGGTAAATCCGCATCGTCATCCGGCAAGACGGCGACTAACGACGCCAAGCCGCGCAGCAAGATGTAGTGATAAACGAGGCGGGCGTTGTGTTGGTCGTTCCACCGCCCGCGATACGGCCCCTCCGTGAGCTGGCCCGGATAAATTCCCAGCCGCGCCTTTTCTTTTGCGGCGTCGAGATACTTGTGCTCGCCGGTGACCCGGAACATCTCTGAGAGCAGGAAAACAGCGAAGCTGTTGTAATTCCAATTCCTCACCGCCGGTTCAGCCGCGGCCCAATCTGCCGCCACGCGAGCGGAGCGAAGGTATTTCTCATCATGGGTTGCCTCGTAGCATCGCAGCACGGCCACACCTGCGAGACCGTTGTCGAACTGCAAGTCCCCGTTGCCATCGTCGGTGATAAACCAGCCGTTCTGAAGCACCTCGCCCAGCCGTCCCTGCGCAGTTGCCTTGGCGATCCCTTGCTCCGCAAGCTCGCCTGAGCGGCCATCCTTGCCGCGCATGGCCGGGAAGGGAAAACAACCGTGCCCGCCCTGCTCCTGCGCCCAAAGCAAGAAATCCGCCGCCTCGCGGGCGACTTTGAGCAGGCGGTCGGGGTGCTCGCAGCCCGCCCGATGTGCTGCCAGACAGCCCTCCACCACGGAGGCTACCATGCGAAGCGGGTAAGGCATATCCTGCGTCTTGGGGCGCTGCGTCCACCATGACTCCTTCTCCAGTCGTTCGAGCATCGGGGTGAAGGCTCGCTTGGCTTCTTCGGAAGTCAGCCGCGTGGCATCGCGCGGGATGGGAGAGAATTTCGCTTCGCTGTCAGGCACGCCAGCCTTGGAGCCGAGGAGACGCGTGTATTCGCGGCTCAGGCGCTCGACCTCTTCGACGTTCTTGTTGCGTTGAGCGGCAGCCATGTCGCGGCGAGTCTGCTCGCGTCCCGGTGCGTCATCCGAGCACCCTGTCGCTAGGAAAACCAACGTGAGAGCGACGGTAAGGAGAAGATGCTTCATGTGATGTGTTTCGCTGATGACGCCGCTTCGTGCGAATTGGTTACGGCGTAGCAACTATAGATATACGAACCGCTGCTCGTATATTAAAAACTGCCAGTAGAATGAATCGCGGGTTTCCCATCGCTGCCAATTCGCGAGTTGATGGCTCGAAGGCCGGGTTCTCCGCTCGTTTTAATTCG
>Ga0163144_10013922_pt1 | contig 16727 bp, 12 predicted proteins | sample OliLak19BULKMAT1_FD_123175 | JGI IMG/M metagenome (GOLD analysis project Ga0163144, IMG submission 123175) | Freshwater microbial mat bacterial communities from Lake Vanda, McMurdo Dry Valleys, Antarctica - Oligotrophic Lake LV.19.BULKMAT1 | ecosystem: Environmental > Aquatic > Freshwater >... | reverse complement strand
TTCTTTTAAAATAGCAGCAACAACTTCACGTTTGCAACTACTTAATATTCCAAGCAATTTTGTTTGCGATTCTTCATCACCTTCTTCATGTTGCATGATGAGAAGTTGAACAATCAAGGCACCCGTTTCAGCGTCTGATTCGTTTGTGATTTTTACTGCTTGCAAATCCGGAACTACAGTTTCATAATGAGGTACATATTTAGCGTGGAACTCTTCGTAAGACATCTGCGCATTCAAGGCAAATGTCATCAAAACCAAACTGCACACTAACAGCATTTTGATTCGATTAAATTTTAGATAACTTTTCATAACAATCTGTTTTTTTACAAAGATGCAGGCTGTTGTTAGCTAATTTAGTAGGGTGATTGGCGTATTTGGATAGGGTGTTTACCCTAGAGACCGTATGGTTTTGGATAAAAAGGTAGGTTAGCAGCGCTAATCAGACTGATATAATTATTCTAAATGTGTCGAGTATATATTAATGTCACAAGATGTAATTTCATACTTAAAGATTGAAGTTACTAAGTGGAAAATTTTATTTTTTGTTAGAATGATTAATAAAAAATTCCGCTGTTCATCCCTAAATTGAAATAGAAAGAGGTTGGCCTCACTTTTTGATTTTCTTGATAAAGGTATTGCCCACCGTCAGCGCCAATCATTGGTATGTGCACCGGAATTTGTTTTATCCATTTTTTTGGAAAATAAGGTTGATCGTGTGCGAGTTTGTTTTGTAAAAAATTTCGAACTTGTTCTGAGTCGATACCAATATTTAATTGTGCCGCTTGTGTAAAAGGTAAAAGTTGTTTTACTTGTAAACTTAAAAGGCCAAGTGAGTAGTCTCCATATTGCGCTTTTGAACTTAATCGATAGCCAAATCGCGCAGGATAATCTGAATCATAAACGTTATCACAACCTGTAAAATCGCCTGTCCACATCGTTGAATTCAATGCAAATTTTGTGTCGAGGTATTGATATTCAATTAAAAAAGCACCCGTTCTAAAGCGGTCGCGCCAACCTTTACCTGCGCCAAATAAATCATTCTCTGTAGCAATTTTAAAAGCTTGAAAATTCACATCTAAAATTCCAGATGATTGGGTGGTTTGATTTTTATCCCAATAGCGCAGATAAGAATAACCTACCGAATTTCTAAACAACATATTATTTTCAGTGAGCCCAACAAAATTATTTCTTAAACTGTCTTTTTTTCCGAAACCAAATTCGGCTCCAAGTGCTAATTGTAATTCGGGCGTTTTCTTTTTTAACCCAAGCGATTGAAAATTATAATAAGCATTTAAGGAACTGTTGACTTGAACAAACTCATATGAATAATAAGCAGATGCTGAAATGCCGAGTCGATTAGCCTTGTTACCAAATGCAAAGCTTATTCCGGCTGAAAAACCAAAAAAACTATCTGCCGATTTTACTATCGAAAAGCAAGACAAAAGCAAGAAGAGTAAAACAATTCTCATTGAACCGAAAGGTAGTTTTTTTATACCTCTTGCGAAAATCAGGCCGAATTTACGTTTTTGAAAAATTGTGGATTCATGCGGCTAAAGCCGAAGCGCTACATTGCTTAAATTGCCGCCAGATAAATCAGACGGCGATTTGGCTTTTTTGCTTTGCGATAAATCAGACGGCAATTTGGTTTTTTTTGCTTTGCGATAAATCAGACGGCAATTTGGCTTTTTTTGCTGCGCAATTTTTTTCATTGCATTGAGATAAATCAGACGCCAATTTGGCTTGTTATGGCTTTGCAAATTGCCGTTGTCTTCAAACAACTGACAATTGCAATGAATGGTTTGTGCTTTAGCACCATGAGCACACAACAAATTTTTTGAGGTATCAAATAAACCAACGTACTAATTTTTTTTCCATCTTTGAGTCCAATGCGATTACTTTTAACAATATTATTTTTAGGCTTTTTGCAGTTTGGTTTTTCTCAATTCAAGAAACCAACTTTTATTTCTATTTCACAAAAAGGCGGTTTTATTTTTGGACATAGGCCCAACATGTCACACCTAATTCAAAAAAATTCTTACGCCTTTGAGTTAGGTATTTGGCAACAAGAAACAGGAAATGATGACACCACTTTTCGTTTAAAAAATCCAATGCGCGGATTGGCATTTGAGTTTAGAAATTTTGGAAATGATGACGTTTTAGGAAAAGCATTTAGTATTACAGAGTACATGGTTTTTCCGATGTATCACGGCAAAAATAATTTCTGTTTGGACTTAACAATGGGTACGGGAATTGGTTTCTTAACCAAACGTTATAACAAGTATGAAAACCCTACCAATAATGCAATAGGCTCTGTTGTCAACGCAAGAGTAAATGTTAAATTATCAATAACGAAGTACACAAAAAAAATGCATTTTGGATTGGGAATGGAAATCGCACATTTTTCAAACGGCGCAGTAAAAAATCCAAATTTGGGAATCAATGCGCCTTCTATTTCTTTTTTAGTTGGATATAATTTTGACGAACATTTAGTACTAAAAAATGATGCAAGAAAAGCAAGAAGAAAAGAAATAAAATTAACTAACCCACATCAATTATTAGTTGAGTTAATTGGTTCTGCAAAAGAAATTGGAGCCATACCTTTTTTTCCAAAACTTTATCCAGTTGTTGCAGGTAGAATTAGTTATGGTTATTCTAAACGTGGCCTTTGGGGTGTTGATGGTGGAATGGATGTTATTTACAATGAATCTATTTTTCACAAATACAACGACACTACTTTTGTACGCAGTGATATTTTGCAAATAGGACTTTATGCCGGTGGTTTTGTCAACTTTAATAAGTCACAAATTGTTTTTGGTTTGGGTTACAACGTGCGTGATAAAATAAATCCGGAAGGACGCATTTATAATCGCATTGGTTTGCGTTATTGGTTTCATAAAAACTGGTTTGGTTTGTTTACAATTAGAGCCAATTATGGCAAAGCAGATTATTTTGAATTTGGAATTGGTTATCAGATTTTGAGATGGTAAAAAGAGTAGTATTTTTTAGTTTAGTCTTGTTGTTTTTTTCTTGCAAAAAAGCAGCCGATAGGACATGCTATAAATCTTACGGAAATACAATTGAAAAGGAAATTCCGCTCGATTCTGTTTCAAAATTCATGTTATACAAAAACATTACGTATTACGTTTATCAAGATACCATGCGGAAATTGATTATTCGTACCGGAGATAAAATGGTTAATCATATTTTAGTTGAAAATGATGAAACTATTTTGACAATCAGAAATGAAAATCGCTGTAATTTTTTACGAGATTTTGATAAAAAAACAATTGTTGAAATTCACTATCCTTATTACAAAGACATCTATTCTGAAGCCAACGATTCGTTAATTTTCAAGAATACAATTGTAGGAGATTATTTGGAAGTTGAACAAAATTTAGGAGGTGCAGCTGTACGTTTAGATGTAAATGTAAATCACATAATCATGATTGCATCAGGAGGTGTTGCCAGTTATGTTTTATCAGGCATAACGAATTATGCGGATTTAAGAGTTCAAACAAACGGGGCCGGTGACGTAAGTCAATTAAAGGTTACTAATCTTTATGTTTACAGCAATACAACCGGCGATTTAACAGTAAATGCAGATTCAACAGCATTCGAAGTAGACATGAGAGGTACTGGAAATGTTCTTTATTCTGGAATCCCCGATAGTTTGACTTTTGTAAAAACTGGCGACGGAGAATTAATTAAACTGTAAAAAAAAGTAAAGTCAATATTCACAGCAACTTCCACTGCCCACTGCCCACTGCCACTGCCGCTGCCACTGCCGCTGCCGCTGCCCACTGTCCACTGCCGCTGCCCACTAAAACTCTGGACCCATTCTTGCTGTTACTATCCTGAATTAATCACTTATATTCGCACATGCGCATTTTTGTTTTGTCTTTTTTTCTCTTCTTTACTTCGATTGGATTCGGACAAATTGTTGCGTCTACAACTAATTATGATTTTGGAGATTTGTACAATGGCTCTCAATCGTATGTTGATATTGTTTTTACAAATAAAACAGGTAAGACTCAGTATTTATTGACGATTGATAAACCGCAAGATGTCTATTATATTTTCTCCGGAAAAAAAATGTTACCCGATAGTTCTATTGTTATTCGAATGAAAGTGAACGATGGAGTTAAAGGAAGATTTAATTATCAAGTAGATATTTATTTCAGCGATTCAAATACATCTACACCAATTTATTTAAATGGTACAATTAAGGAGGTTACCTCAAACCCTTTAACTGATTGCCCAGAATTCAATAATAATCCAACAAATAATCCGTTGGAATTTACAGTAATAATAAAAGTAATTGATTCGCTAACGCGACTTCCAATTTCAAATTCAAAAGTTTATTTAGTTGAACGCGGTGAATTAGTTGGCGAGTTCAACACCAATAACAAAGGTATTGTGCAACGTGCGGTGCCACTTGGATTTTATTATATCACAGCAGAAAAGGAATCGTATTTTCCGAATTTTTTTGAAGGCTATATAAATGCAACGCGAAATTATGTTGAGATAGAATTGAGTCAACCAGATCAAACTGTTATTACGCCAGATCCTATTGTTGTTGATATTGTTCCTGAAGTAGATACAACGGAGGTTGTATTTGTTCCTGAAGTAGATACTATGGTTGTTGTTTTTGTTCCTGAACTTGATACGGTTGTTGAAATTCCGGACCCTATAATCATTCCTGATTTGTCTGAAATTCCTGACACAATTTTAAATCCCGATTATTTTAAATTCAATAATATCACATTTATTTTAGACGCTTCTTCTTCCATGAATGCCTCAGGAAAAATGGACTTGCTAAAAATGAGTATGATTGAATTGGTGAAAATTTTACGACCCGAAGATAATATAACCGTGTTAAAATACGCAGCCGTTGCGGAGGTAATTTTAGAGCACACATCAGGCGGAAAAAAGGAAGAAATTATTGCCGTGATAAAAGGGATAAAAACAAGTGGATCAACCGCTGGTGGTGATGCAATCAAAACTGCTTACGGTTTGAATCAAGAAAAACACATGGCGAATGGCAACAATCTAATCATCATGATTACGGATGGATTATTTAATACAGGTTCAACAGATTATTCAGCAACAATTGAAAATAATTACAAAAAACACGGAACACGTTTCACTGTTGTTGGAATTAAAACCATTGATTATGTAAAAGTGCACATGGAAAAAATTGTAAAATTAGCCGATGGCGATTTTGTGCAAATTCATACCATTCTTGATGCGCAAACAAAGTTGATAAATGAGATAAGAAGAACTTCTTACAAAGGGTAAATTGAATTACGAATCACTAGCGACGAAGTATGAATTATTAATTAAGAGCAATTACGGTTTGCCTTCAATCTTCTAGAAAAAATTTATTGGTAGTTCGTATTTCGCACATCAAACTTCGTACTTCCAACTTAGTACTTAAGCGAGCATTCCAGATACTACAAGAAAAGCAGCTAGAATAAAAATAATCAATTTTAATCTCATAACATCGAATGTATATTGTTTAAACGAATTAGAGGTTGCATAGTAGCCTTCAAAATGACCCTAATTCCTAACAAGTTTTAAACAATTGTTGTGCCAGAATTTGACGAGAAAAAAAGGCTTGAATTATAAGCTACGAAGGAATCGCATGCGTTTTCCAGACTTCAATATATTCGTTCGTATTTCGTGGATTTAGCCATCTCAGAAAGCGGTCAACTGCACTTGGAAAACACTGTTTTTTCAATTCCATTTTTGGATAGAGCACTTTGTAAGCATCTATACGTTTTTGCAAGTCTTTTTCACCGTAAAAAAGTATATAATCATAATTGTGTCCAGGAAAAATTGTGAGGAGTTGATTTGGGTCTGTCCTATCCAACGTTGCAAAATACCATTGACCGGAATAAAATTTTGGCGCCATTGAAACTGAACTTTCTCCCGTTCCTTCAAACAAAACTTTTTCAGGAATTTCTTTCGATTCATAAAAATAATACATCGCCTCCACGCGCGATTTTTTTGAATATGCGACTGATACAATTAATAGTAATGGAATATTAAGTATCCAAAAAAAACGATAAGAAAAACGCCAGATTTTTTTCCAAATTTCTTTCACAAAAAATAATTGATAACCAATAACTCCAAGAATAATAAAGAGCGGAAGTACCGGTAAAATAAAGCGTTCTTGTTTGCTGGGGTAAAAAGAGTGGAACAAAATAAAAAGTAAAACAGGAACAAAAATTACCCAATATTTTTTTACTGATGCAAAAAATCCAACACCTAATAAAAGCCCAAGAGGGAACAAACAGCTTGCTATCAAAACTACGATATACATGAAATAATTATTGTTTGGAATGTAAGCTGTTCCTTCGTTGACGTTGTAGACAAAGTAGCCAAGAAATTCTGCAAAAGGATATCCCCAAATTAAATAATCAGCAAGACCTTGCGTCAAACAAAAAATCAAAACAACTCCAAAAGAAAAAAGCAAAAATTTAGACCACTTAAATTGGAAAAAATAAACAGCTGCTAGGCCAAATGCAAATACACCAATTTGATACCGGAATGAAATTGCCATGCCAACTAAAAGGCCGGCATAAAGAAAATTTAGTTTGTATTTTGCACTTGATTTTGAATCATCGCCATCGTGCTTTATCATCAACCAAGTGCCCCACATCAACAGTGGAATAGACACAACTTCTACTAAATTTCGAACTGATAAAAAAGGCAACATCCATAAAAGCGCAAGTATCCAACCTACAATTACTGCATTGTTTTTTGATGAATCTTTTGGCGATAATTTTGCTGTGATTTTAATTCCAAAATAAACCACAAGCATTGAAAACAAAGCGTGAAAAAGTCGGTTAAATAACATTAAGATTTTGGGATCAGAAATACCGAGCCATTTAAATGTTGCAAAATAAAAATAGTTCAAACCAACATACGTAAAACTATGTCCTTGTGGAGCTCCTGGATTGCCTGGCGACCAAGGCAGCCAATCGTTGTAATCGTATCCATCAACCCAAGAGGCAGAAGCTTCAACAATCAAAAAATGATCGTCGTGCATGCCATATCCCTGAGAAAAAATTGCTGCAATTAACCGAATGATTAATGCAGCAATTAAAATAGTTTTATACGATGTCCAATCGAGTTTTCTCAACTTATTTTATCTAACAATGTTGGTCAAAACACTATAGCCTACAAGAGTTCCGCTTTCGTCAAAATGTTCTGAACGAACAGAACCAATACCCATCGCAAACCAATCAACCGATTTTGCTTTTGTTTCTCTTCCCATCATTTCTGTAGTCATAACTTGAGATAATTTAAAACAATTAAAAGTTCCCGCAGGAGTTGTAATACTTTCTGATTTCTCGACTTTACGTTCAATCATTTTTGTGGTCATTTTCATTATCTGCATTCCTGCGCTAGAAACCGTCATTGTCATAGAACCATCAGGTAAATTTTGACCTTCCGTAAAAGAGGCTGGAAATTCAATATTTGTTTGGTCGATCGTGATTTCCATTTCCTCCATACCCTCCATCATTTTTTGATCCATGAAAGATTTCATGTCAATCTTCATCACACCGTTTTCACACGTAAAAAGTACATCTGCTTCACTTGAAACTTTGCCTTTTTTATCTTTACTGATTGAATGAAAAGTAACAGACAATACTGTTCCGTTAGTAGTTAAATTCGTGATGGTGCTTGAGCGCGAACCAGTCAACACATCTTTCGCATCGTAGTCGGAATACTCAAGTGTAACACCTTTTTCAACCAACATATAACCTTCGCAGCCGGTTTGAGCTTTACTGGCTGGAACAAAAGCAATTGTTAATGCAACCAGAGGGAATATAAACCTTTTTATCATACTATAATTTTTTTACAAATATAAGCGATTAACGAAAACCATACCAATCTTCCTTCTGTCGTCACTTTATTCTAGGAATTCGCTGTTTTTTAGATTGATTATAGTAACTTTGTGTCAAACTAAAATTCTTCCGTATGTCAGCAACAGCCGTTGAAACAGAAATTAAATCAATTTTACAAGAACTAGGAATTAAAGAAGTGAATTCCGGTGCTTCAACTGGCTCTTATTGGTTTAATACCCGTGGAACAAAAATTGATTCTTATTCTCCCGTTGATGGAAAATTAATTGCATCCGTTTTAAGTGCATCCGAAACAGATTACGAAGCGACAATTTTAAAAGGACAAGAAGCTTTTTTAGAATGGAGATTAGTGCCTGCACCTAAGCGTGGTGAGGTGGTTCGACAACTTGGTGAAAAATTGAGACACTATAAATTACCGCTCGGAAAGTTAGTTTCGTACGAAATGGGAAAATCGTTGCAAGAAGGTTTGGGCGAAGTTCAGGAGATGATTGACATCTGTGATTTTGCAGTTGGATTATCAAGACAACTTCATGGATTTACAATGCATTCAGAACGTCCAGCGCACAGAATGTATGAACAATATCATCCGCTTGGAACGGTAGGGATTATTTCGGCATTTAATTTTCCTGTTGCTGTTTGGTGCTGGAATACTGCGCTGGCATGGATTTGTGGCGACGTATGTGTTTGGAAACCTTCAGAAAAAACGCCGTTAACTGCTCTTGCTTGTCAACGAATTACAGCAGAAGTTTTTAAAGAAAATAATGTACCTGAAGGAGTTTCAGGAATTGTTGTTGGTGGACCAGAATTGGGACAGTTCATGACTGCTGATAAAAGAATTCCGTTGGTATCAGCAACAGGTTCAACGAGAATGGGTCGTTCGGTTGGAGAAGAAGTTGCAAAAAGATTAGGAAGATCTTTACTTGAATTGGGTGGAAACAACGCGATCATTATCACACCAAGTGCAGATTTAAAATTGGTTATTCCAGGAGTGGTTTTTGGAGCAGTTGGAACAAGTGGTCAACGTTGCACTTCAACACGTCGGTTAATTATTCACGATTCAATTTACGATCAAGTAAAAGATATTTTAGTAAAGGCATACGGTCAAATAAAAATTGGAAATCCGTTGGATGAAAAAAATCACATGGGACCTTTAATTGATGCAGATGCTGTACAAATTTATTTGGAAGCCATTAAAAAAGTAAAAGCAGAAGGAGGAAAAGTGATTGTTGAAGGAACTGTTTTATCAGGCGCTGGTTACGAATCTGGATGTTATGTTTCACCGTCGATTGCTGAAGTTGAAAACAAATATAAAATTGTTCAACACGAAACGTTTGCGCCTCTTTTGTTTTTGATAAAATATTCGGGCGAAGTTGATAATGCGATTAAAATTCAAAACTCAGTTGTGCAAGGATTATCATCTGCAATTTTCACCAACAACATTCGTGAATCCGAATTGTTTTTATCACAAGTTGGATCAGATTGTGGAATTGCCAATGTTAACATAGGAACATCTGGCGCAGAAATTGGCGGCGCTTTTGGTGGAGAAAAAGAAACCGGTGGCGGCCGTGAATCGGGCTCTGATGCTTGGAAAGTTTATATGCGTCGTCAAACAAATACCATCAATTATTCTGCTACGTTACCGTTAGCGCAAGGCATTAAATTTGATTTTTAATTAAGAATCCAAATTTCAGGCAAGATTTTTGCTCGTTCAATCAACGGTAGACACATTTAACACGTCTATCACATACTCCGTTTAAATTTGGTTAAATTTGGTTAAATTTGGAGTTGATTTTGAAAAACTTACTCTGCATACTGCTAATTATACTGACTTCCACTTACGGAGTTAAAGCTTCGCACATTGTTGGAGGGGAAATGTATTACGATTGTCTTGGCGGAACACAATACCGCGTTACTCTTAAGGTATATCGTGACTGCGCATCAACAGGTGCCGCCTACGATGACCCTTTACCAATAACTGTTTTTAATGGTGCTGGTGTACAAATTTTTAACTTCGATGTTGCTTTTCCTGGAAGTATCATATTGCCAGTTGTATTTAGTAATCCGTGTGTAAATATTCCATCTGGTATTTGTGTTGAAGAAGCCATTTATCAAACAGTTGTTACATTGCCTGCTTCGCCATCAGGGTATACACTTTCTTATCAGCGCTGTTGTCGTGGACCGGCTGTAACAAATTTAAATACACCGGAAGATCAAGGCTTGACACTTACGGTTAAAATACCCCCGGTGGCAGATGCCATTTGTAATAGTAGTCCTCGATTTGATAATTATCCTCCTTTACTTTTATGCGCCGGCGAAGAATTAGTTTTTGACCATTCAGCTACTGATCCAGATGGTGATGTAATTGTTTACGAATTATTCAATCCATTTCAAGGCGGAACTAGCGGAGCTCCTGCACCAAATCCTGCATCTCCTCCACCTTATACACCTGTAATGTGGGCAGGTGGCTATTCGCAGATAAATCCATTTGGCACAGGACCAATTGTATTAAATTCAACAACTGGTTTACTTACCGCAACACCTCAAATTCCTGGTCTCTACGTTGTTGGTGTTGCAGCAAAAGAATATCGAAGTGGCGTTTTAATTAGCACAACTGTTCGCGATTTTTTATTCAAAGTGATGAATTGCGATATCCAACTAGAAGCAGAAATTGTTCCGCAACCTGACATGTCAACTTTTGTTTCGTATTGTCAAGGTTTAACCATTGCTTTTGAAAACGATAGTTATGGCGGAACAAGTTATGCTTGGGATTTTGGAGTATCGGGAACAACAGTAGATGTAAGCGCGGCATTTTCTCCAACTTTTACTTTTCCTTCGCCAGGAACATACGAAGTTTCTTTAATTGTAAATCCAGGATGGCCTTGCACGGATACAAGCAAACAAACCTTTATCATTAACGATGTCATTTTAGCAAATTTTGTACCTCCATCTCCTCAATGTATAGTTGATAATAGTTTCGATTTTGTTGGTCTAGGCCAATACCCCGTTGTTGGCACAAGTTTTTTATGGGAATTTGGATTGACAGCAAATCCAGATTCTGCCTTTACTGAAAATGTGAACGGTGTTGTTTTTACTGATTATGGCTATCGACCAATTACATATACAGTTTTTTATGATGTTTGCGAAGTGTCTTATACCGATTCCGTTTTTGTTTTTGCACAACCTGAAATTGGGTTTTACATTAGTCCAGAATTAAAATGTGCACCTTATACAGCTCAATTTTTTGACACTTCTTTTGCGCATACTCAAATTTATTACGAATGGAATTTTGGTGACGGAACATCCGTTTCAAATTTGCAAAATCCTACTCATTTGTATCCAACACCTGGTGTCTATGATATAACATTTACAATATGGACAGACGCAGGCTGTATCGATACGTTAACTTTATTTGACCCTGGTTTAATCGAAATTTTTCCAAGTCCAACTTCTGCTTTTACTGTAAATCCTCCGGAAGCAACGGTGTTTTATCCGCATTTTTATTTTGAAGATTTTTCAATAGATGCACAAACATTATGGTACTATTTCACCGACGGCGATTCAACGCAAACACCTAATGTTTGGCACTCATACATTGAATCAGGTTATCATTATCCTTATCAAATAGTAATTAATCAATATGGTTGCCCAGATACAAGTTGGCAACAATTATATGTAATTCCTTATACAACTATTTTTGTTCCAAATGCTTTTACACCGGGTGGTGGTAATGTGAATGAAATTTGGAAACCAATTGTGTACGACACCGAGTTTTACGAATTGTGGGTTTTTGATCGTTGGGGGCAAGTCATCCTTAATAGTAACGATGAGCAAGCTTCTTGGGATGGAACTATCAATGGACAACCTTCGCCAATTGGAGTGTATGTTTATCTAATCAAATATGTGGATCACGATAGTGGCTTGCCTGTTGAATTACGTGGGCATTTTAGCCTTATTCGTTAAATCTAATTTTGTTTTGCTGATTTCCGCAAGAATTAACATCTTCATTTAGCACTTATTTTTTTGTAAATTTGGTTTGAATTGAAAAAGTATTTGCTCATATTAATTTTGATTTTTGCTCAAACAAAAATTCACGCTTCGCACATTGTTGGTGGTGAAATATTTTACGATTGTTTAGGTGGAACTCAATATAAGATTACATTAAAAATTTACCGAGATTGTAATTCAACTTCTGGTTATGATGACCCATTGCCAATGACAGTGTTTAATGGATTGGGAAATAACATTTTTGAATTTACAATTCCAATACCTACACCACTTTTGTTGAATGTTGTTTTCAATAATCCATGTGTAAGTATTCCTCCAGGTATTTGTGTAGAAGAAGCAATCTATTCAAAAACAGTTACATTGCCTGCGTCAGCAACGGGCTATACTTTAACCTATCAAAAATGTTGCAGAACGGCTGGCACGCAAAATTTAGTGAGTCCGGACAATCAAGGAATCACATTAACAATAGATATACCACCAGCTGTTGATGCTATTTGTAACAGCAGTCCACGATTTGTAAATTATCCTCCACTTTTGTTATGTGCCAATCAGCAATTGGTGTTTGACCATTCGGCAACAGATCCTGATGGAGATGTTTTGGTGTATGAATTAATTGCACCGCTTCAAGGTGGAGGAACAACTCTTTTTCCGCCAGGTTGTGGAACTTGTCCAAGCCCTAATCCTGCTTTACCTCCGCCGTACAACGATGTTGATTGGATTCCGGGTATTAATCATTTAAATCCATTTGGTGCGGGCGCAATTGCCATTGATCCTTCAACAGGTTTATTAACCGCAACGCCAACAATACCTGGATTTTTTGCAGTAGGTGTTTGTGTTAAAGAATACCGCGCCGGAGTTTTACTTAGCACAAATATTCGTGATTTTATTTTTCAAGTGTTGAATTGTCAAGTTTTGTTAGATGCTGAAATTACACCTCAAATTAATATGCCCAGCTTTGTTTCGTATTGCGATGGTTTAACAGTTACGTTTGATAATGTGAGTTTTAATGGAACTAATTATGTTTGGGATTTTGGTGTTTCAGGAATTACAACTGACGTTAGTAGCGCATTCGAGCCGACTTATACTTTTCCAGCTCCAGGAACTTATACTATAATGTTGGTCGTAAATCCAAGCGGCGCACCTTGCAGTGATACAACGTACCAATCATTCACCGTATTTGATGAGGTGATTCCAAGTTTTGTTCCACCACCACCACAATGTATAATTGGCAATAGTTTTGATTTTGTTGGCCAAGGTGTTTATCCATTAGTTGGCTCAACTTTTTTCTGGGATTTTGGTAGTGCAAATTCCCCTGCAACAGCATCAACAGAAGATGCGAATAATGTTGTTTTTATGGAGTACGGATATGTACCAATTACTTACACGGTTTATTATAATGTGTGCGAAGTTTCGTATACCGATTCTGTTTTTGTTTTTGCTGAACCAACTATTGATTTTGAAATTAGTGACGAATTAAAATGCGCTCCATATTTAGCGGAATTTGTTGATTTATCTTTTGCAACTACAGATTTATTTTATGCATGGAATTTTGGTGACGGAACTGATCTTTCTGATTTAGCAAATCCAACGCATCTTTATTCAACACCGGGCGTCTATGATGTTTCTTTAACAATTTGGACAACCGCTGGGTGCATTGATACACTTACACTTTTTGAACCAGGGTTAATTGAAATTTTTCCAAGTCCTACTTCTTCTTTTACGGTAAATCCACCAGAGGCAACAGTGTTTTATCCTAATTTTTATTTTCAAGATTATTCGGTAGATGGTGTATCACAAACTTATTATTTTACGGATGGAGCATCAAGCACGCAACCAAATGTTTGGCATTCGTATGTTGAATCAGGTTATCATTATCCGTATCAAGTTGTCATTAATCAATACGGTTGTCCTGATACAACCTGGGGTCAAGTTTATGTAATTCCGTTCACCACTATTTTTGTTCCAAACGCATTTACACCAAGTGGAGATAGTAAAAATGAAGTGTGGAAACCAGTTGTGTATGATACAGAAACGTATGAGTTGTGGGTGTTTGACAGATGGGGTCAACTCATCCTCAACTCAACTAGCGAAGATGCTTTTTGGGACGGAACCATAAACGGAAAACCAGCACCGATTGGTTTATATATTTATCAAATTAAATACGTAGATCAATTGTCTGGATTACCTGGAGAAATTCGTGGGCATTTTAGTTTGGTGCGTTAAGCGGCACCCACGAGACGCTTCATTGCGCAAGCTGCATAATTTACGTAGCACTTTGTTAGTCTAAGAGCAACAAGTAAAATCACAACAAAAATTCGTATCTTTGATTAAGTGCAAAAGCAAAAAATCATATCTTCCATCTCGGCCGAAAAAGCCTACCTAAAAGAACATTTTGGTGTAGAGGAAATTGCTTTGTTTGGCTCATTCGCTAGAGGTGAGGAGAAAGCAGAAAGCGACATCGATTTATTTGTAAGTTTAGAAAAACCATCCTATAGTCAATTAATGGGGCTTTATATTTATCTTGAAAAAATTCTAAATTCTAAAGTGGACATTGTTAGAAAAGGCCCTCATATCTCTAATCGATTTTTGGAACAGATTGGGAAGGATTTGATTTATGTCTGAAATTGAGAAATATAATTTTGAACTCATTCTCGAACATTTAAAAGTTTGTGAGAAAAGATTTTTGGAAATCAAAAGACCAAATGATTTTATCGAATCTGAAAATGGCAACACAATATTGGATGCTATTGTGACAAGGCTGCAAGCAGTTGGTGAAAATTTGAAACGAATGAATAAGAACAATCCTCAAATTCTTCAAAAGTATCCTTCGGTTGACTGGGAAAAAATTATTCGTTTTCGTGATTTCATTTCACATCATTATGAGAAACTCGATTATGAAATCATCTATGACATTTGTAAAGTGGATGTTCCAAAATTGATAGTTACTATATCATCTATTACCAAATAATTTTCTCCAAGAGTTTCCTTGCCCAAATTTTCTGAGCACTAATTTCAGTATCAAGCTCCAATCCGCAACGCTTCTGATCTAATTTCTAAAAACGGTTTGCGTTTCAATTTACTTTGAACCCAAGCCAAAAAATCAAAGTATTCAAACACAACTTGTTCTTTCGGATCTTTTTTCAAAGCAATTAATTCTTTCTCAATTGGAATTAATTTTTCGTGCAAATCAAATATGTTTTCGGTCTTCGTTAATTGATTAATTAGTTTCAAAAACAACTCCTCAAATTTATAATTGCAGTCGCGGTTTTTGAAATAGCGTTTAACCGAATGAATAGCGTATGGCAAGAATCTATTATTGTTCAGTTCAAAATGTAAAATAAGATTAATGAGTTGAGCGAAACAATAAATGTCTTGCTTTTGATCAATTTTTGATTCGTTTAAAATTCCGTTTATCCAGTGTAATGATTTTGAAAACTCGCCTAGCGATAAATAAGTAACAGCAATTTTAAAATCGATGTATGCTTTTCTTAAACTATTAATTTGATCACCATAGAGTTTATAACCTTGCTCTATGAATGGAACCAATGCTTCGGCTTTCTTGAATTCTCCTTGCTCGCACAACATAAATAATTCTAAACTGTATGTGCTCGAAAAATATTTAATATCTAAATCCAATGTTTTTTGCGCTTCTCCTGCTTTTGCAAGATTTTTAAGTTTGACTAAATAGGTTTGCGCCTCCTGGTATTTTTTTAGTTTTGTTGACGCATAAATTATGTTTGTTAGAAGCGAAAAATAAACGTTTGGTTTATCTTCAAGAAATATTTCATTGCTTTCAATTAACAGACAATTTGTTTCAAGATGATGGTAAGAGCAATCTAAATCATTCACCGCAAAATAATAAGCACTCTTTGCATGATGGTATAGATATTGGGTATTAACAGAAGATTTTTTAATATCGGTTCCGTCTAATTTTTCAGCCAGTTCTTTTAATTTAACAACAGATTTTTCATCACGAATTTTTCCTTTTTGATTAATCTCCTGAAACAATAAACTTTTTAAATGCCATACTTTATTATAACGTTCAATTTCTGAAATTAGGTTTTGGTCTTCTTTATATAATTCTTCAATTTGATTTTTACTTACATCTGTGTAAAGCATATTTTCTAACAACATTTTTTGACGATGTCTGATTTCTAAAAGCAAATGAAAACGTTCATGTTTAATGGCTTGCTTTTCAACACTGGCTAGTACTTTTTCGGCTTGGTTGTAAAGACCCTTATTAAACAAAATTTCTCCGCTGTGAATCTGTCTAAAAATTTGCGCATCAATCGAAGAGGAAGAATGAAATGAATCCAAACTTTTTAAAATGTTTGTATAAAGTCTTGCCTTGGTAATCGAAAATTTATTTAGCAAAAGCTGACCTTTAAAATCCTTAAAAATAATATCCTCATCATACGCTTCCATTTTATCAATGTAATCAAAGAGCGTAATGTAGCCATTCTCTTCGCCAATAGTGTGGCGCGATGAAAAGACTTTAAAATATCGTTTCTCGGATTTATTTAAACTCTTTATCAGTTCAAATAAACTGTTAGATGCTTTGTTAGACATAAGTAAGCAATTTTGCCTGTCCGACTGCTTTTTGCAGGCGGAGATTTAAACGAAAGCTACAACTAAGCAAGTCATTAATTAGATTAAATGACAGGACTGTAGCTTATAACTAGTTAGCATGGCGTTTTGGCAATTTAACGGGAAGCTGGATATCTAATACCATTACTTAGATCAAATTAGTCCAAAGGACAATTTGGACTTAGTACTGTAAATGCCGAGAGAGTAGCTGTTTGAGTTCAATAGCCATTTTGATATTGGACGAATACAGATACCGTATCG
>Ga0163144_10013921_pt1 | contig 16728 bp, 15 predicted proteins | sample OliLak19BULKMAT1_FD_123175 | JGI IMG/M metagenome (GOLD analysis project Ga0163144, IMG submission 123175) | Freshwater microbial mat bacterial communities from Lake Vanda, McMurdo Dry Valleys, Antarctica - Oligotrophic Lake LV.19.BULKMAT1 | ecosystem: Environmental > Aquatic > Freshwater >... | reverse complement strand
GTGCCCGCCGCGCTCCTCATGTCCGCCGTGCGGGCTTCGCTCCGCGCCTTCGCGCAAGAGATCACCGCCCTCGACCAGGTCGTCGAGCGCCTCAACGTCGCCCTCGCGCGCGACACGCTCGAATCCGAGTTTGCCACCCTCTGGCTCGGCATTGCCGACCCGCGCACGCTCCGCCTCTCCTATTGCGGCGCGGGGCACGATCCACCGCTCATCTTCCACAACCCGCCCGCCGGTCGCGCCCCCGCCCTTAGCGATATCGAAGAACTGACGGCCGGCGGCATGGCCCTGGGCATCGATCCCTCGCAGCGCTACGAGCTCGGCTCGTTCGACCTCCGCCCCGGCGATGTCCTCATCGCCTACACCGACGGCCTGAGCGAAGCCACCAACTTTGAGAACAAGAAGTTCGGCCGCGAGCGCATCAGCGCCTCGGTCCTCGGCATTCTCACCGCCAACCCCTCCGCCTCCGCCGCCCAGATCGTCGAACACCTCATTCGCGATCTCCGCACCTTCTGCGGCCTCCGCTCCGTGCATGATGATGTCACCCTCGTCGTCATGCGCGTCCGCCAGAACGCTGCATCGGCTGCGTCATCCGACGACCTCATCTCCATCTGAGCGCCCGCGTCCGCTCCGGCAGACATTCTGACCGATTTCGCGCTGCGCTCATCAATGAGATGAACGAGCATCGTCATGGCTGCCGCTCCGCACGGGACGATTCGACGGCCGAACGGCACCGATCTTCCGATCGATGCTGACTGGCGGCGAGGCCAATCTCGGTAGACCCGCCGAGCGCGCCCGCCAGTGCGCACAACCCAACCTTTTCACACACCTCCCCCGCCATTTTTCTCACATTTTCTATTCCCCCCCAGCCAACCACTTGCGCGACCGGCCCGCTCCCCGCGCGCGCCAAATGCCACACCCAGCGCGCCATCTGCCCATGGGTATACGCCGCACACATTCACGCCGCGGCGTTCACCGTCTTCCTCCACTGCCACGCCCATCCAGTCCAACCCAGCCGCACCAGCCAGCCGAGCCCGCCCATGCCACTCAACCTCTCACCCTTCGCTGACGTCGCCCTCACCAGCGATCTCCTCGCCGCCCTCATCACCGATCACGAGCGTGCCGTCAAGCCGCGGCTCGAAACCTTCTTCCGGTATTTCCGCAACCCCATTGAGCCAGCGCCGGCAGGATCCAGCGGAGGATCCGGCGGCCGTGGCTACCGACTCGCGCAAGAACGCGGGCTGCCGGCGCGGCTCACGGGGTTTGTCGAACGCTCTGCCGCCAATCACCAGCGCCTGCGGCGCGAGGTCGTCATCGAGAACGACATCGGCTGGCGCATCCAGGCCATGGTCGATTTCCTCTTCTCGCGCCCAGTCAAACTCATCTCTCGCGCCGCCGACCCTGCCACCGCTGCCGCCATCGAGCGCATCCTCGACGCCGTTTGGGAGCGCTCCGGCGGCGCAGCGCTCCTCGCCGATATCGGCCTCCTCGGTCATGTGTACGGCCACGTCGATCTCCTCGTCCGCTCCACCGCACCAGCACCAGCACCAGCACCGGAACCCGGCGCGCACGTGCCCGAATCAGACCCGCCCGCGCCCACCACCACGCCGCGCTCCCTCGACGCGCTCGCCGCCGCCGCGGCCGATCTCGTCAGCGTCGAAGTCACCGAGCCCACCCGCGCCATCCCGCTCTTGGCTCCCGGCGACTATCGCACTCTCGACGCCTTCATCCTGCACTACACCCGCGCCGCTCGCACACTCACTGCCACGCCCCCGACCAACTCACGCTCCGCCGCGCCAACCTCCACCCGCGCCACCGAGACCATCACCGAACTCTTCGGCCCCCACGCACACCAGATCTATCTCGACTCTGGCGATGGCCCGCAACTCATCGTCTCCGAAGCCAACCATGTTTCGCCCGGCACGCCGCCCGTCGTCCACATCCAGAACGTCTCGCAGCCCTTCGCCTACAGCGGCGTGAGTGAGGTTGAACCGCTCCTGCCTCTGCAAGACGAACTCAACATCCGCCTCAGCGAGCGCGCCTTCCGCGTCACCATGCAGAGCTTCAAGATGTACCTCGCCAAAGGGCTCGACGGGTTCGACTCGCGCCCCGTTGGCCCCGGCCAAATGTGGTGCACCGACAATCCCGACGCCGCCATCGAAGCCTTCGGCGGCGAGGGCTCCTCGCCCAGCGAGCAGGCCCACATCGACGAACTCCGCCAAGCCTTTGACAAGCAAAGCTCGCTCCCGCCCCTCGCCACCGGTGTGGTGCAGGCCAAGGTCGGCAACCTCTCCAGCGAAAACGCTCTCCGCCTCACTCTGCAAGGCGTCCTCACCCGCACTGCCCGCAAACAACTCGCCTACGGCCGCGGCATCGCCTCCGCCAGCACGCTCATTCTCGCCGCGCTCGACCACGCCGGGCTTTTCAACACCAGCCCGCACGACCGCCTCGTTCGTGTCGAATGGCCCGACCCACTGCCCGCGGCACCTTCCGCAGCGGCCGCTTCCGCGCGGCCCGCAACACCACTCGCGCCCACCACCGACGAAGGCGTCATCTGACGCCGCGCAGGCACTCTGCCGCACACACAACGTCTCGTTTCAATCTCCTTGTTCCTCTTTGTCCACATCTCTCAATGAAAGGCCACCCATGCCCGATCCTGCCGCGCCACCGACCTCTGCTGATCCCGCCATACCGCCCACACCAGCCACTCCACCCACACCGACCCCTCCGCCCGCACCAGCCACCAGCGAACCCGCCGACGCCGTCGCAGCGCGACTTGCCCAGCGGCTTGACGAACTCGTCAAACACCTCGCCGCTGCCGAAGCCACGCTCGACCGCCTCGATGCCCTCGTCGCCGCGTCACCCACGCCAACCACACCCGCTACGCCGGCGGCACCCCCCTCGCCCCCGCGCCGCCCAGCCCTGGGCATGAGTGCAGCACTTCCGCCCGCCCCGCGCACCACCACGCCCGAGAAACCCGCCAGCGGCGACCGCAAGGCCGTCGCCGATTACCTCCGCGCCAAACGCGCCCTCGTCAACTGATCACGCGCCGTCTTCTGTCCGTTCATCGTCACCTTCGTTTCACGTTCTTTCAGTCCCTTCTTTTCCTGGAGTTACCACCATGCCCTTCACCGGCCGTTCCACCTTTGGTCCAGGCGTCGATGCTCCCGAACTCGCCGAAGATATCAGCGATCTCGTCAGCATCGTCAGCCCTTTCGAAACTCCGTTCCTCGACTATCTCGGCGATGCCCGCAAGTCCGCCCAGAACACCATCCACGAGTGGATGGAAGATGAACTCCTCCCCAACACCGACAGCGTGAACCAGTCGTCGTTCACGCCCAACGCCAACGATGTCACCGCCATCACCGTTTTCAATGGTGCCCGCTTCCGCGTCGGCGACCAGGTCCGCCCCGGCAACTCGCGCGAGGTCATGTTCGTCACCGCCGTCGCCACCAACATCCTCACCGTTGCCCGTCGCTACGGCGGCACCCCCGCCAGCGCGCTCTCTAACGGCCTCAAACTCACCATCCTCGGCGGTTCCGCCCTCGAAGGCGACGACCGCCCCGAAACCCGCTTCACCAACCGCGCCCGCAAACGCAACTGGACTCAGATCTTCACCGCCGCCGTCGAGGTCAGCGGCACGCTCCTCTCCGCCCGCAAGGTCGGTGTGGCCGACGAGATGGACTACCAGCGCCAGGAACGCCTCCGCGAACTCCTCCGCGACCTTGAAAACAGCGTCATCAACGGTGTCGCGCCCACCGTCAACCCCCAGGGCGGCGTCAGCTCGCGCCGCACCATGAACGGCATCGCCGCGCAGATTCTCACCAACAACTTCCAACCCAACTCCGGCGGTATCCCCGCCGGCGGCGGCGGCGGCCTCAACGAACTCACCGAGCCCGTCCTCAATGCCGCCCTCCGCCTCGTCTGGGAGTCCGCCCAGTCGCGCATCGACACCATCCTCGTCGGCGGCGCGCAGAAACGCCGCATCAACTCCTTCCTCACCGGCTTCCGACGCGCCGACACCACCGACACCAACTTCCGCGACCTCGTCTCGACCTACGAGTCCGACTTCGGCCTCTGCCGCGTCATCCTCAGCCGCTGGGTTCCGACCGACACCGTTCTCCTCCTCGACTCTTCACGCATCGAGGTTCTGCCCCTCGTCGGTCGTTCCTTCTTCAGTAAGCCCCTCGCCGCCGTCGGCGACAAAGACCACGCCCAGCTCATCGGCGAATACACCCTCGAGTTTCGCAACGAGCTCGCCCACGCCGCCATCCGCGGCCTGGCCACCTGATCAGCGCGGCGCACCTCATCGCCCGCACTTCATCAATCGGGGATTCCGCTGCCGCGCCGGAGACATCCGCCGCGGCGGCTTCTTTCTCACGCCTCGCCGTCGGCCGCCAAACGTGCCCAAGGAGCTCTTCCCATGTTCGCCCAGGACCGTGACCTGCTCATCCTCGATCCCAGCCTCTTCCGTGACGGCGTCATCCTGGGCCAGCGACTCGCCAGCGGCGCTGCCAGCATCGCCGGCACCACGCTCACCATGGTTGGCATCGACTTCGCCGCCCTCGGCATCACCGCCGGTCACGTCGTCATCTTCGATGGTGCCGCGCTCGAAGTCACGGCCCGCCTCTCGGCCACCACGCTCACCGTCTCGCGCCCCCGCGCCGCAACCTCCGCCGCCGTCATCCCGCCCGCGCCCGCCACCGGCCGCCCCATGTGCATCGCCACCTTCGCGCCGCAAATCGCCCTCGCGCACGACATGCTCATCCGCTTCGCGGGCCTCACCCCAGCCGGCGAAACACCCACCGATGATGCCCCCGCCGAATCCACCATCCTGAACTCAGCCCGACTCATCCCTCTCGAAGCGCTCACCGCGCTCGCGTCCATTTACTCCGCCCTCGCCGGCCTCACGCCCGCAACCAGCCCCGCCGCGCTCCGCGCCGAGCACTTCCACCGCCGTGCTGCCGCCGCCCGAGCCGCCACCACCATCTCGCTCGACCTCGATGCCGACGGCCTCCAAGACGAAGTCCGCCATCTCGACATCATCTCCCTCTTCCGCGCCTGACCCGCATTCATCCTCCTCCACCCGAAAGCCGCGCCCATGCTCGCTCTGCGCCCAAACTCCGTCACCCTCGACAGCCTCCCCCTCGAGCACGTTGCCCACATCATCATCGATCGCGCTGCGGAATCGTTGATCGAAGAGTGGGACGACACCGGCCCCCACGCCGCCTTCGTCGATGTCGCCCAGCAGCGCACCACCATCAAAGTCACCCACACCGTTGAGACCGGCGCACTCGCCGGTTTCGCCGTCCCCGCGCCGCCCGCGCTCGGCGCCAGCGTCACGCTCACGTTTGAGACTGCCCTCGCTGGCAGCGATGGTGCCCGCCGCCGCATCACCGCCTCCGCCGTCGTCACGGCCGTCAAGCACGATGTCACGGCCTCGCTCACCACCCGCACCATCACCCTCATCGCCGCCAGCGCGTCTGGAACGTCCGACCCCATCGCCATCGAGGAGGTCTAACCCATGAGTTCGTACAAATCGCTCGACCTCTTCGGCTCCGGCCCGCACCGCTTCATCGACCCCGTCGAAGGCCAGCAGATCGTCCTGCGCCTCGCCATCGGCCAAACCCTTCCCGGCTCGCTCTCACTCGGCGCGCAAGAAATCATCGTCCGCATCGAGGGCCGCCTCGTCGCCGACGACGACGAGAAGCTCTCCATGAAGATCGACGACATCCGCGCCCAGCTCGACAACTACGCCACCACCGGCACCCTCGAAGACCACCACGGCCGCCAATGGGAAGACCTCCGCTTCGCCCGCTTCGAACCCGATGGCCCCCGCCGCCGCGGCCGCACCTGCTCCCTGGCATACATCGCCAAGTTCTATCGCTGAAACTCCCGTGCGCTTTTGTCTCCCCCTGTTGCCTATCGCCCATTGTCCAACTCCCAGAGCCCCCCAATGACCGACCCCGACTTCACCGTCACCCTCGCCCAGTTCGGAGCCGCCGGCCTCATGGGTTGGATGTGGCTCTCCGAGCGCCGCTCCGCAGTTGAACGCGAGCGCCAGCTCACCGAAGCCCATGAGCGACTCCTCGCCGAGCGCACCAGCACCAGCACGTTACTGCACGCCATCGAGGCTAACACCCGCGCCCTCGCCGCCATCGAGGGCGCGCAGCGCGAGCTCCTCACCCTCCTCGCCCGCCTCAAAGTCCGCCTCCGCTTCAGCCCGCAAGCACCTCCGCCCTCTGCGCCATCATCCGCGCCGGCGCAGGCCGCACCCTCCGCCTGAACCACTCTCGCACCTCACACCTCCGGAGCCATACCCATGCCGTCCATCCGGGCCATTGCCCTCCTCGCGTTCATCTTCATCCTTCCCGCCTGCACCACCTTCCCCCGCGCCCGCGCTCTGGCGCCTCTTGCCGCGCAGCTCACAGCGCTTGATTCCGCCGCTCGTGATTACGCCCAAGCGCCACTCCTCAATGCCCGCCTGCTGCCCCCGCAGCGCGAGCCCACGCTCATCACTGAGTCCGCCGCGCGCACCACCCAGGCGAGTGCCATCATCACCCTCCGCGCCGCCCTCTCGCACTACCTCACCTCACTCGCCCTCCTCGCTGGCGAGCCCGTTGCACCTTTTAACCCCGAAGGCCAACCACACCAGCAACTGGCCGCCGCGCTTGCCGCCGCCGGCCTCATTACACCCCAGACCACCACCGCCGCCTCCCGCCTCGCCGCCGCGGCCCAGCGGGCCGCCTCCGCCACCTATCGCGCCCACGCCCTCACGCAGATCGCCCGCGACACGCACCCGCACCTGCTCACACTCGCCAGCGGCCTTGAGTCACTCATCACTTCAAACTTCGACCAATCGCTCGACATCGAGGCCGCCGTCATCGCCGCCTGGTCCGCCGCCAACACCTCCGCTGACCCGGCCCTCACATCCCTCACCCGCGAACGCACCGGCGCACTTACGGCCGAACTCACCCTCCGTCGCGCCCGCGCCGCCCGCGCTGTCGCCATCCTCCACGAGGTCATCGCCGCCCACGCCGAAATCGCGGGCGTGCCCACCGCCACGCCCTGACCGGCCTGGCTCGTTCTCAGCCCGGCCGTTTCGCACTCCGTCACTCACACTCACCACAAGGCCACCACCATGCCCTTCCTCACGCCCGATCAAGCCCGCCACCTCGCCCAGTCTTATCAAGACATGTCCGCCACGCTCTCGCGGGAGCGCCTCCAATCCTGGTCCACGCTCACGCTCGACCAGCACGCCGAGATCGATGGCCGCATCTGGTCACTCCTGTGCGCCGCCAGCGACCTCATTACCCAGGCCACCACCCTCGACATCTCCGCCCTCGACGCCGCCGGCGGCGGCACCGCCCTCCTCAAAGCCGCCGATGCCGCCCACCACGCCATGCAAGCCTCCGGCAACGTCCTCAGCGCCCTCACCTTCGCCGCCGGAGCCATCGATCTCGCCGCCGCCCTCACCCGCGCCGACATCGGCGAAATCGCCGCCCTCCTCGAACGCCTCGCCGCCCAATCGTCATCCCCGCCCGCTCCCCCGTCGCCCACGCCTCAGCAGCAGTAGGATTGGCCTGATGCCCACGGTCCCCCATTCCAGTCAATCCACCCCTCCGCATCCTCCGCGCCCGTCGCGCCAGCCGATCACCTCGCGCCCCTTGGCCGCGCTCGCTCTCTCCGGCCTCGCGCTCCTCAGCGCCTGCACCACCGACGAGCGCTTACTCCCCGCCGCGCCCGCCATCACCAAGGTCGATCCCAACTCCACCGCCACTTCCGCGCCCACCCGCGCGCTCACCACCGAGGGCATCCTCGCCGCCGTCGAGCCAGCCACGCTCCGCATCAACCCCCTCACCCGCCTCGAGCCCGATTCCAAAGACGTTCTCCGCCTCGCCTGCCACCTCGAACTCGCCGACCGCTTCGGCCAGTCCTGCCGCTGGCTCGGCAAAGTCCGCATCGAGCTCTACCGCCCCGCCGACCCCGGCAGCGACGGCGCCAGCGACGCCATCGCCATGTCCGGCGGCGAACGCCAAAGCACCTTCTGGGAAGTCGATATCACCGACCCCGACCAAAACGCCCTCGTCTTCGACGACCTCGTCTCCCGCACCTACATCTTCCCCCTCGTTGACCTCCCCGACTGGGTCGCCCGCCTCGCCCAAGGCAACTCCCGCGAACCCTGGCTCACCCTCCGCGCCTACTTCATTACCATCGACTCCCGCGGCCGCGAACGCATCCTCGAAACCTCCGCCCGCATCCGCCGCGAAACCGGCAACCGCTGAACAGCGGTCTTGGGCGGTCTGAATCGATACTTTTATCAGTCTTTGCGATATTCGTCACTCGCAAAACACCACTCAACTCGCCACTTCAGGCGACTCCACCGCCAAAGCGCCGATTTACTCGACACATCTGACGAGTTATGCCAACACCCTTCCTCCAATCTGACCAAGCCTTCCTCGCCGACTTCGGCCAGCGCCTCCTCCGCCGCCGCCTCACCGAGAATCTCACTCAAGCCGAACTCGCCGCCAAAGCCGGCGTCTCCAAACGCACCGTCGAACGCCTCGAGTCTGGCGTCTCCACCCAGTTCACCAACCTCATCCGCACCCTCCGCGCCCTCGGCCTGGGCGCCAACCTCGCCGCCCTTATCCCGCCACCCGTAGCCAGCCCCATCGCGCAGCTCCGCCGCCAAAAGAGCGAGCGCCTTCGCGCCACCACGCCCTCCAAGCGCGGGCTCAAACAGAATTCCGGCTGGACCTGGGGTAAGCAGCCATGAACACGGCCGCCGAGATCAAACTCTGGGATCGAGTCGTCGGGGCCGTCGCCATTCGCCCCTACTTATCCCGCCCCAGGTTGCCGTCTTGCGTCGCGTCGATCGGAATCCCGGTGTCCAAGTACGTCAATGGACCGGAGGTCGAACCCCAGAAGTTCGGCACGCCCGGACGAAGATTTCCCTGCACATCCATCGTGCCCGACAGATCCGCCCAGATGATGGCCGACTTGACATCCCCTGTGCAGCACGCCGGGAAGCCCTGCCGCCAGCCCGACTCGCTGAACACCATCGACTGGCGGATCATGCCCTTGAGCGACGGGAAGGCTACAGCGCCGAGCTTTTGAGCCCGCCATTGCTCGGGGCCGCGCTGCGTAGGCAAGTTGAAGAACGCTGGTTCGGCGTAGAACGTTCCTGCAAGATGATAGTTTGTAGCCAGTGACGTAACCGTTCCTGATCGCGTGGGGAACTGATCAAACTCACATTCTGGCTCGGCGAGAACGTCCGCGGGTAGATAGTCCGGCAGGGCATTGTGATAGCGACCGCGATTATCAAACCAGTTGCCGCGCAGAACTCGCCCGAGGAGAGGAATCTGCTCCTGCTCCTCGTACGCGAGTGCGTACTTAGGCGCGAACAGGACCGGAACCTCGTCCTTGTGCCCCGCCGCAAAATCGCTCACCGCCAGACCCATCTGACGCGCCCTGGAGAGCGAACCGCCGCCGCGCGCCTTGCTCACCGACCGCGAGAGGAGCGGCAGCGCTATTCCCACAAGTACGAAAAGCACGCCAATCACCACGAGCACCTCGATGATTGAGAATGCGCGGGCACCTTCCGGTCTGGCGGTCGCGGATCGGTTCATTCAGGCCTTGCCTTTCGTGCATCAAGTTTCTGCACATGCATGTTGACACTTGACAATAGGGGGAGGGGGGGGGGTAGAATCCATTGACACCGCCTCTTTCACGAAATCACATCTGCAAGGAGTTTCGCGATGGGATATCTGACACGAAAGCCGTTTCCTGTTCTCGGTGGCATTCTCGCTGCTTGGTCAGTCTGCGCTTCGGCCATAGCCGCCGTCTGCTATGACATCACCATCACGAGTAGCACTCCGAACTCATCCTGCACTTCGTGCACCATGTGTTTCCCTCCCGTATACGATATCGTTCCGGGTAAAGCGTGTCGCGCGCCAGCCTCACAGTTTCCACGACTCATCACATGCTTTCCAGCAACTCCGCACTCCGCTCCGCCGCCGTGTTGGTGTGATACGCCCGCATATGCTAATCCGATTAATTCTTTCTGGAACGGTGTTATCGTGTGCGACATGGCATGCCCGAACGGCGGCGACCCTGGCGATGGTGATTCATGAGCGTGCTTGGCGTGCTTGTTGCGCTCACGCTCGCGAGCCAACCCCCCACGTCCGAAGCGGGGCTCTCGCTGATTGAGCAGGCCCATCAGCCCCGGGCTATCGAAATTATTTCGATGATGCCCGTCGCACTACACGAGAGTACCCCAGAGGTGTGGCGCGAGAAGCAGAAGCTGGCGCCAGGCGTCGTTCCGTACGTCGATCCAGTATCGGGTAAGACCTTGTACCCTTATTTCTCGATCCGCACTGTTTACGACGGTCGTGACAACCTGCGCATCGAGCAGCGCAATCGCACCTATGGCGGCCCGCCCGAGCTGACGACGGACATTACGATCTTCTCACCAACATCGATGCTGACGCGCGACTCGACCAATGCCGTTCGGGTCGGCTACCGCCGATTGTCCGATTCGACCGTCGAGGCTCGTATTGGAGCGGATCGTTCATATCCCACTTTGGTAGCCTTCGCGGTTGCACGGCTGCGCGCGACCGGTGTCAACATCACCGAAGACCCGGCCGCTCCCGGCGCGTTCGCCCTTACTTCAAATCCGCCGACCACATCAGGCGCGCTTCGAGTCACGGCTGATGGCACGACCGGCGAAGTCCTCGAAGTGCGTTTTCGCGACAAACCGGAAGCCGAGACGTTCGTCAGGCAGTTCAGCGGTCGCATGGACAGTTCATTGCTTCCCGCCCGTTTCCCGCGCCAACGTCTGAACTTCCGCCTCCCCGAAAATACACCCTTCGATGCGCCTGTTGATCCGGCGCTCGTCAGTTCTATCGAGTATTACGAGTCGGCCAGCCTCCTTCCCGGGCCGCCGGCCGCTGATCTCTTCGATTGGAAGTCCCTCGCCCCCGAGCGTGAAGATCTCGCGACCGGCGAGGTCATCACTCGTTCAGGCAAGGCCCCGTCCACCCGCGCTCGGCCCTTGCGCCCCCCGGCTGAGACCGCAGCACCAATCGTCTTTACCGAGCCCGTCAAAGACGCGAGCAACCACGTGGCACCTCCCGCCGCGCGCACGACGGCCCTGCAGAAAATCATCTACGCGGCCGCCGCGGCGTGCATCATCGGCGGCATCGCCCTCTGGCTCCAGCGACGCTTCTCTTGGGGCGTCCGGTGAGCTTCGGCACACGAGCACTTGCGATTCCACCGATTGTTCTCGGTGTGGCGTGGCTTTTTTTTCGGACTTCTCAAGATAACTGACCCTGGTGCGCTAAGCAAGGTCATTGCGGCCCACGGTGTTCTTTCGACGGTGGCCCCACACCTCAGTTGGTTAATCCCGCTGCTCGAAATGCTGGTGGGGCTTTGGATTATCTCCACGGCAAACTCTCGCCGGGGGTCAGGGCATGCCGTCGCGCTCGGCGCGGGCGCCGCCATGCTCCTCGCGTTCGCTGCATACCTCGCCGTTGTCCCCGAGCCCAACCTGAAGAGCGCCGGCTGCGGGTGCCTCGGTCGGGCTGAACAGCTCCTACCAACCATTCTACTGGGCGAACAGTCAAAGGCCCGTTGGATAGCGACTGATCTTGCTTTTTCACTCTTGCACGCGCTCCTCGCGGCACTCTCGATTGTCCGGCGCACAACTGCACCGGCGAAGTCCGGCGCTTTGCTCCATTCTCAAATGGCGAATCAGGCGCACAGCCCCTAAATCAACCAAGCGCACGATAAAGGCCCGGCGCACATGCGCCGGGCCTTTGAGTTCTCACCTGAACATCCGGCCACCTGCCCGATGTTCATTCACCGTCTGATCTTCGCTCAGTCCTTCTCGTCCATCAGCGCCGCCTGCGCCGCCGCGAGGCGGGCGATGGGCACGCGGTACGGGCTGCACGAGACGTAGTCGAGCCCGGCCTTGTGGAAGAAGTGGACGCTCTTGGGGTCACCACCGTGCTCGCCGCACACGCCGATTTTGAGATCGGGCTTGGTCGCGCGTCCCTTGGTCGTGCCCATCTCGACGAGTTGGCCCACGCCGCCGGTGTCGATCGAAACGAACGGGTCGGTCTCGAGCAGTTCCTGCTTGAGGTAATCGGGCAGGAAGGTGTTGATATCGTCGCGTGAGAAGCCGAACGTCATCTGCGTCAGGTCGTTGGTGCCGAACGAGAAGAAGTCGGCGTGCTCGGCGATCAGGTCGGCCGTGATGGCGGCGCGAGGGATCTCGATCATGGTGCCGATGGGGATGTCGATCCGCTTCTGCCAGTTCTTCTCGGTGCGAACCTTGGCGATCGTCTCCACGCACATCTGCCGCAGATACGCCAGTTCCTTCTTGGTGCCCACGAGTGGGATCATGATCTCGGGCATCGCCTTAATGTCGTTGGCATGACAGTCGATCGTCGCCTCAACAATGGCGCGAACCTGCATCTCGAGAATCTCGGGATACGTCACGCACAGACGACAGCCGCGATGGCCGAGCATGGGGTTGGCCTCGTGCAGCATGGCCACGCGACGCTTCACCTTCTCGAGCGGCACGTTCATCGCCTTGGCGAGCTCTTCCTGCTGCTTCTGCTCGTGGGGAACAAACTCGTGCAGCGGCGGATCGATCAGGCGGATCGTGACGGGCATGCCCTTCATCGCCATGAAGATGTGCATGAAGTCGTCACGCTGATAGGGCAGCAGGTCCTCAAGCGCCTTGACGCGGGCTTCCTTGGTCTCGGCCAGAATCATCTTCCGCATGCTCTTGATGCGGTTGCCCTCGAAGAACATGTGCTCGGTGCGGCACAGGCCGATGCCGGCAGCGCCGAACTCGCGGGCCTTCTTGGCATCGGCGGGGGTATCGGCATTGCAGCGCACGCCCAGCGTGCGATACTTGTCGGCCCAGCGCATCACGGTCGAAAAATCACCAGACAGCTTGGGCTCAACGCTCTGCAGCGAGCCCGCAATCACCTCGCCGGTGAAGCCATCGACGCTCAGCGTGTCCTCACGCGTGAAGGTCTTGCCCTTCACCTGCAAAGTGCCCTTCTTGGCATCAATGTGAATCGCGCCCGCGCCCACCACGCAGCACTTGCCCCAGCCGCACGCCACCACGGCCGCGTGGCTCGTCCGGCCGCCCGTGCTGGTCAGAATGCCCGCCGCCGAGTGCATGCCCTCAACGTCCTCGGGGCTCGTCTCGGTCCGGACCAGAATTACGTTCTCGCCCTTGCCCTTGCGCTCCGTCGCTTCCGCGGCGGTAAACGCCAGCTTGCCCACGGCTGCGCCCGGCGAGGCCGGAATGCCCACCGTCAGCACATCGGCCGACTTCTTCTTGGTCTGGTCAAACGAGGGCAGCAGCATCTGATAAAGGTCGCCCGCGGGGATCCGCAGCACGGCCTGCTTCTCGGTAATAAGTTTCTCTTTCACCATGTCGCACGCGATGCGCACGCTGGCAAAGCCCGAGCGCTTGCCGTTGCGCGTCTGCAGCATGTACAGGTGCCCACGCTCGATCGTGAACTCAATATCCTGCATGTCCTTGTAGTGCTTCTCAAGCTTGGTCTTGATCTTCAGCAGTTGGTCGTAGACCTTCTTGTTCCACTTGATCATCTCGTCAACCGGCTTGGGGGTCCGGATACCGGCGACCACGTCCTCACCCTGCGCGTTCACCAGGAACTCGCCGTAGAACTTATTCTCGCCCGTCGCGTTGTTGCGCGTGAAGGCCACGCCCGTGCCCGAATCATCGCCCATGTTGCCAAACACCATGCACTGCACGTTCACGGCCGTGCCGTTCAGGCCTTGGATGTTCGCCAGGCGGCGATACGCCACGGCGCGATCGCCGTTCCAGCTCTTGAACACCGCCTCGATCGCCAGCTCAAGCTGCTTCGAGGGGTTCTGCGGGAACATCTCGCCCACACGCTTGCGGAACACTTCCTTGTACGCATCGCACAGCTCCACGATGCCCTCTTCGGGCACTTCGGTGTCGCTGCCGGCCTTGTACTTGGCCTTGATGAAGTTGAACGCATCCTCAAAGAGGTGGTGGTCAACGCCCATCACGACATCGCCGAACATGTTGATGAGCCGGCGATAGGCGTCGTACGCGAAGCGGCGGTTGCCCGTCGAACGCGCCAGCCCCTCAACCGTCACATCGTTCAGGCCCAGGTTGAGGATCGTGTCCATCATGCCCGGCATCGAGACCGCCGCGCCCGACCGCACCGAGACCAGCAGCGGGTTCTCCGCCGAGTTGAAGACCTTGCCCGACTCCTTCTCCATGATGCTCATGCAGCGATGAACCTCGTTCATCAGCCCCACCGGCAAACGCTGCCCCGCGCGGTAATAGGCCGAACACGTCTCCGTCGTGATCGTGCACCCCGGGGGCACCGGCAGACCGATCGACACCATGTCCGACAGGGTCGCGCCCTTGCCGCCCAGCAGCAGCTTCATCGACGCGTCACCGTCGCAGCGCGTGGCGCCGAAGTAATACACCATCTTCTGCGCTTGCAGCTTCGATGGCGTTGCCTTGCCGGAGATCGGCTTGAGGTGAGAGTTCGCAGTCCCGTTGGACGAGGGCTTACGCAGCGTGGTGCTCGACATGAAACAACCTCATAGAAAAGGAACCCGGCGAACTTCAATGAAAAGGATGACCGGGAAGGGGGATGTTCGGCTTCTGTCATTGCCCGCGTGTCGCGACGTGCGCGGCCATTCGCCGCGAGTACGACTGAAACCGAGGCACGAAATCATAGGACCGGTATCCCAAATTCGCCGCTAAAACCACCCACTCGCACCCAAGAAAGCCCGCATTGCCAACGAGTTGTGAGCAAACCCCCCACCTTGCCCTTGGAATGCCCTTTGACCACTCTTTGCCGTCCGTCCTATAAAACCACTCTCCCCGCAATCAGGTGGGTATTCATCCTCCGGCTTTCCCTTCTCTTCACCGTGTTCCCCCTCATCGCGCCTCCGGCCCCCCCAGCGACTTTTTCAAAAACTGCTCCATCCGCGTCTGCAGCGCCGTCGTTACCTCCGGCTCTGGCACCATGTGCGTGAACCCCGCCAAAGGCAAAAACTCAAACGACCGCTGGGCCCGGAACATGGCGTTGCTCATCTTGAGCGCGTGCATGAAGTACACATTGTCATCCGCCGTACCGTGGATCAGCAGCAACGGCACCGTCAGGTCCTTGCAGTACGTCAGCACATTGGCCGCCTTATACCCCTCCGGGTTCTTCTCCGGCAGGCCCATATACCGCTCGGTGTAGTGCGTGTCGTAATCCTCCCACGCGCACACCGGCGCGCCGGCAATCCCGCACGCGAACACGTCCGGCCGCCGCATCGCCGCCATGGCGCTGAAGTAGCCGCCAAAGCTCCACCCGCTGATGCCCACCCGCTTCAGATCCATCTGTGGCACCTTCGCGCCCAGCGCCGCCAGCGCATCGCACTGATCCTGCAAGGGCCCGTCGATCAGGTTGTTCTTGATCGACCGCTCCCATGCCCGTCCCCGCCGCGGCGTGCCGCGATTGTCAATGCTCACCACGATGAACCCGCGATCCGCCAGCCACTGGTGCAGCACATAGCCCATCCCCGCCGCGTTCACCACGTTCGAGATCGGCCCGCCATACACCTGGTTCACCACCGGATACTTCTTGCTCGGGTCAAAGTCTCGCGGCTTGATCACCACACACCGAAACTCGCTTCCATCAGCCCCCGCCTTCACGCTCATCAGCTCAATCCGCGGCAGTTCCTTGGGCCTCTCCGCCACACTCTTGATGCTCCCCAGCACTCGCCCGTCCACGTTCTTCACCGTCCACGCCATCGTGCCATCCACCCGCGCGCTCGACTCCACGAACACACTGTCGCTCTTGCCAAACGCCGCGCCATACTGCCCGTCGTCGCTCGCCCCCGGCGTGCCGCCGCTCAGCCGCACCGGATCGCCGCCGCTCCCATCAATCGACAGTTTCCACACTTGCGTCCGCACACCATCGGGCGAGGCACTCACCACCGCATACTTCCCCTCATCATCCACGCTCAGCACATCCATCAGCGGGAACTGCTTCGGCGTCGCCACCAGCTTCTTCTGGCCCTTGGCGTCATACACCTCCAGCCGCGGATAATCGCCCGCCCCAGCCGTGCCGACGGCGGTCTTGTCCAAAACCTCGTCAGTCACCCACACAAACCCGGCCCCCTTGCCAAGCCACTTCGGGCAGGATTCATAAATGTTCATCCACGCCGCATCGCGCTCCCCAAGAATCTCGATACACGCCCCCGTCTGGGGGTTCACGCGCAGCAGCGCCTGCGTCGTCTGCGTGCGGTTCTGCACCATGATGTACGGCGGCGCACCCTCGCTCCAGCTCACCGTCGCCACATACGGATACTGCTCGCGATACCACGTCACCCACTTGGTCTCGCCGCCCCCACTCGCGCTCACAAACCCCAGCTTCACGTCCGCGTTCTTCTTCCCCGCCCGCGGATACGGCCACGAATCCGGCTCCTTCCCAGGGTTCATCGCATCGGCGATGTAAAACGTCTCCATCCCCTTCGTGTCCGTCTGCTGATACAAAATCGTCTTCGAGTCCGGCGACCACCAGTACCCATGAAACCGCGACATCTCCTCCTGCGCCACAAACTCCGCCAGCCCATTCGTAATCGAACCCGCCGCACCACTCGTCACCTTCACCTCGCGCCCGCTCTCCACATCCGTCACCCACACCTCACCGC
>Ga0163144_10013919_pt1 | contig 16730 bp, 12 predicted proteins | sample OliLak19BULKMAT1_FD_123175 | JGI IMG/M metagenome (GOLD analysis project Ga0163144, IMG submission 123175) | Freshwater microbial mat bacterial communities from Lake Vanda, McMurdo Dry Valleys, Antarctica - Oligotrophic Lake LV.19.BULKMAT1 | ecosystem: Environmental > Aquatic > Freshwater >... | reverse complement strand
GGGCGACAACGTGAGCATCACGGTCAAGCTGATCAACCCGATCGCGATGGAAGAAGGCCTGCGCTTTGCCATCCGTGAGGGCGGCCGCACCGTCGGTGCCGGCGTCGTGGCAAAGATCTTGGCGTGATGTGAAGAAGGGCAAGTTTCTCGCTACAGGGGCATAGCTCAATTGGCAGAGCGTCGGTCTCCAAAACCGAAGGTTGGGGGTTCGAGACCCTCTGCCCCTGCCAGATGCTGAAGAGTCTTCGACTTGAAAGACCAGCGTCTTAGACAACCAGAAAACCGGCCCGCGGGGGATGCGAGTCCCCCGCGGGCCCTGGTTCCGATAGACGACCTTCGCCCCACGGCGGAGTTTGCGATTTGATGATGAGTACTGGTACCTCCGAAGTCCAAACGATTTCCCCGGCGGCTGACAAGGCCAAGCTGGCGGCTGCGGCATTGCTGGTCGTGAGCGGCGTGGCGGCCTTTTATCTGATCAAGCAGGCCGACTGGGTGCGCTGGGTCGCGCTGGTGGTCTTGTTGCTGGCGGCGGTGGCCACGTTTTTCACGTCCGAGCCGGGCAAGCAACTGCTGGCTTTCGGCCGTGACGCCTGGCGCGAAACGCAAAAGGTGGTCTGGCCCAGCCGCAAGGAAGCCACGCAGATGACAGGCTACGTGTTCGCCTTCGTCTTCGTGATGGCCCTGTTCTTGTGGCTGACCGACAAGACGGTCGAGTGGGTGCTGTACGACCTGATCCTGGGCTGGAAGCGCTGAGAAAGTATTGGTTATGAGCGAATCGCAAGCAGTCGAATCCACCGCCGCAGCGCCCGCATCGCCATTGCGTTGGTATGTGGTGCATGCGTACTCGGGCATGGAAAAGGCCGTTGAGCGAAACCTGCAGGAGCGCATCGAACGCGGCGGCATGCAGGCCAAGTTCGGCCGCATCCTGGTGCCGACCGAGGAAGTCGTCGAGTTGAAGAATGGCAAGAAGGCCGTGTCACAGCGCCGCTTCTTCCCTGGCTATGTGCTGGTTGAAATGTTGATGGACGACGAGAGCTGGCATCTCGTCAAACACACCAGCAAGGTCACCGGCTTTGTGGGTGGCGCGAAGAACCGGCCGTCGCCGATCTCGGCAGCCGAGGTCATGAAGATCGTCAACCAGATGCAAGAGGGCATCGAGAAGCCCAAGCCCAAAGTCGAGTGGGTGACCGGCGAGCTGGTGCGGGTGAAGGACGGCCCGTTCACCGATTTCAACGGCGCGGTCGAAGACGTGAACTACGACAAGTCGAAGGTGCGCGTCAGCGTGACGATCTTCGGGCGCGCCACGCCGGTCGAACTGGATTTTGCGCAGGTCGAAAAGATCTGAGTTTTCATTGTCGATCCCGCCGCAGCCCCGGGGTCGAAGAGTTGAGCAACATGGGCTGAGTGGACGAGGAGCCGGTCGACCTCTCATGGTCGCTGGCGTTTGAACTCGAAAGGAGCCATTCATGGCAAAGAAAATCGTCGGCTTCATCAAGCTGCAGATTCCGGCAGGCAAGGCCAATCCTTCGCCGCCGGTCGGTCCGGCGCTGGGCCAGCGCGGCCTCAACATCATGGAGTTCTGCAAGGCGTTCAACGCCCAGACCCAGGGCATGGAGCCCGGCCTGATGTTGCCGGTCGTGATCACCGCTTTCGCCGACAAGTCGTTCACCTTCATCCTCAAGACGCCGCCGGCCACCGTGCTGATCAAGAAGGCGCTCAAGCTGGACAAGGGTTCGGCCAAACCGCACATCGACAAGGTCGGCAAGCTCACGCGTGCGCAGGTCGAAGAGATCGCCAAGACCAAGATGAAAGACCTTAACGCCGCCAGCCTGGACGCCGCTTGCAAGATCATTGCCGGCTCCGCGCGCTCGATGGGCGTGACGGTGGAAGGAGTCTGACCATGACCAAGCTGACGAAGAAAGCCAAGACTCAGGTGGGCAAGGTCGACAGCCTGAAGCTGTACCCGATGGCCGATGCGCTGACCTTGGTCAAGCAGTACGCCACCGCCAAGTTTGACGAGTCGATCGATGTGGCCGTGCAACTCGGCATCGACGCGAAGAAGTCGGACCAGGTCGTGCGCGGCGCCGTGGTGTTGCCCAACGGCACCGGCAAGACCAAGCGCGTGGCGGTGTTCGCCCAAGGTGCGAAGGCCGAAGAAGCCAAGGCTGCCGGTGCCGACATCGTCGGCATGGACGACCTGGCGGCGGAGATCAAGGCCGGCAAGATGGACTTCGACGTCGTCATTGCCTCGCCCGACACGATGCGCGTGGTCGGCACACTCGGCCAGATCCTGGGCCCGCGTGGCTTGATGCCCAACCCCAAGGTCGGCACCGTGACCGCCGATGTGGCGCAAGCCGTGCGCAACGCCAAGGCCGGCCAGGTGCAGTTCCGGGTCGACAAGGCCGGCATCGTGCACGCCACGATCGGCCGCCGCAGCTTCGACAGTGACAAGTTGCAGGGCAACCTGCAGGCGCTGATCGAGGCCCTGAACAAGGCCAAGCCGGCGTCGAGCAAGGGCATCTACCTCAAGAAGGTGGCGCTGTCCTCGACGATGGGCGTGGGCGCCCGTATCGATGTGGCGACGATCGCCGCTGCACCGACACAGGCCTGAATGGATTGAAGGCAGCGCGCTAGTCTGGCGCGCTGTCGAATGGATTGGTGGGCTGTGCCGGGGCAACCGGGCACAGGCCGTCAAAGACCGCTGGTGGGGCGAGAGCCCCCTAAACCAGGGCCGGTTCGAAAGAGCCGGCCCGAGGCCAGCGCAGATGGCGTCCCCGCTGTCCGACGAAGACCCTGGGTTTTCTGAGGCGGCAAGGTCGCTGGGTGTGTCGAACGGGCTGCAAGGCCCCGGTGACACGTTTTGAAGTGAGGAGCAGACCTTGAGTCTCAATCGCAACGAGAAAGCAGCCGTCGTGGCGGATGTGGCCGCGCAGGTCGCGCGTTCGCAGACGCTGGCACTGGCCGAGTACCGTGGCCTCACCGTGGAACACATGAACAAGCTGCGCAGCGACGCGCGAGCCAAGGGTGTCTATCTTCACGTGCTGAAGAACTCCCTGGCCCGACGCGCTGTTGCCGGCACGCCGTTCGAGTGTGCTGCGGAAGCCATGTCCGGTCCGCTGATCTACGGCTTTTCGCAGGACGCTGTCGCCGCGGCCAAAGTCATTGCTGACTTTGCCAAGGGCAACGACAAGCTGGTTATCAAGGCAGGTGCCTACGCGGGCAAGGTGCTGGATGCGAACGGCGTGAAAGCGCTGGCTGCCATCCCGACCAAGGAAGTCCTGCTGGCCCAGTTGCTCGGCCTGATGCAGTCACCGATCTCGCGCTTGGCGCGTGTGGTGGCCGCGATTGCCGGGAAGAAGGGTGGCGCAGAGCCCACGGCCGACGCCGCGCCAGAAGCTGCGCCAGAAGCCGCCGGTGCCGAACCGGCCGCTGCCTGAACTATCCAGTCCCAACCTACTCCATTGAACCAGAGGAAACCCAAATGTCATTCGATAAAGACGCTTTCATGACCGCCCTGGACAGCATGTCCGTGATGGAACTCAATGAGCTGGTCAAGGCCATTGAAGAGAAGTTCGGCGTGTCAGCCGCTGCGATGTCGGCCCCGGCCGGTGGCGGCGGCGGTGCGGCTGCTGCGGTCGTCGAAGAGCAGACCGAGTTCACCGTCATGCTGCTCGAAGCAGGCGCAAACAAAGTGCAGGTCATCAAGGCCGTGCGCGAGCTGACCGGCCTGGGCCTGAAGGAGGCCAAGGACTTGGTCGACGGCGCCCCCAAGCCCGTCAAGGAAGCCATCGCCAAGGCCGACGCCGAAGCCGCCCTGAAGAAGCTGGTCGACGTCGGCGCCAAGGCCGCAATCAAGTAATTAGGAAAGCGGGCTCGGTGCGGGTACGCGCCGAGCCCTTTCCGGAGGGGGGCCTTGCGGCTCGCTTTTGGGAGGCCACTGCCAAGCCCGTCAGAGCCGGGCTTGGCAGTGTTCTCTGATCCGACTGCAGAGAACGGGTTTGGCCGAACCGGGGTGCAATGCCTCGGTTGTCCGCCAGCGGCAGGTAGTGGCCTGCCACCAAGCCATCGAGCGCAATGCTCGAGCAGCCAGTCGCCGATGAACGCGGGCTAGGCCGGCACGCGTTCTCGACCACGGAGTGTTCAATGGCGCAAGCATCCTCCCCGACCTACAGCTACACCGAGCGCAAGCGGATTCGCAAGAGCTTCGGTAAGCGCGAGAGTGTCCTCAACGTTCCCTACCTGCTGACGATGCAGAAGGAGTCGTACGTCGCGTTCTTGCAAAAGGACGTGCCACCCGCCAAACGCAAACCCGAGGGTTTGCAGGCGGCCTTCCTCTCCGCCTTCCCGATCGTGTCGCACAACGGCTACGTGGAGATGAAGTTCATCGAGTTCAACATGGCCAAGCCGGCCTTCGACACGCGTGAGTGTCAGCAGCGCGGCTTGACCTATGCGGCGGCGGTGCGCGCCAAGCTGCAGATGATCATCTATGACCGTGAATCGGCGCAGGCCAAGACGGTCAAGGAGATCAAGGAGCAGGAGGTCTACATGGGCGAAGTTCCGCTCATGACCGACTACGGTTCCTTCATCATCAACGGTACCGAGCGCGTCATCGTGTCGCAGCTGCACCGTTCGCCGGGCGTGTTCTTCGAACACGACAAGGGCAAGACGCACTCGAGCGGCAAGCTGCTGTTCTCGGCGCGCATCATTCCCTACCGCGGCTCGTGGCTCGACTTCGAGTTCGACCCGAAGGACATCCTGTACTTCCGTGTCGACCGCCGACGCAAGATGCCGGTGACGATCCTGCTCAAGGCCATTGGCCTGTCGCCGGAATCGATCCTGGCCAACTTCTTCGTCTTCGACCAGTTTCGCCTGATGGACACCGGCGCGCAGCTCGAGTTCGTGCCTGAGCGTCTGAAGGGCGAGATTGCGCGCTTCGACATCACCGACAAGGCCGGCAATGTCGTTGTCGAGAAAGACAAGCGCATCACGGCGCGCCATGTGCGTACCCTGGAGCAGACCGAAACCACCTTCATCAGCGTGCCGGAAGACTTCATGGCCGGGCGCATCATCGCGCGCAACATGGTCGACGCCGAGACCGGCGAGATCGTGGCCAAGGCCAACGAAGAGTTGACCGAAGCCCTGCTGAAGAAGCTGCGTCAAGCCGGCATCAAGGACATGCAGTGCCTGTACACCAACGAGCTCGATGAGGGCGCCTACATCAGCCAGACGCTGACCGCCGACGAGACGGCGGATGAGCTCGCCGCACGCGTGGCCATCTACCGCATGATGCGTCCCGGCGAGCCGCCGACAGAGGATGCGGTGCAGGCCCTGTTCCAGCGCTTGTTCTACAACGGCGACAGCTATGACCTGTCGCGCGTCGGGCGCATGAAGTTCAATGCCCGCGTTGGCCGCGACTCGGCCGAAGGCTCGATGACCCTGTCCAACGAGGACATCCTTGACGTCGTCAAGATCCTGGTCGAGTTGCGCAACGGCCGCGGCGAAGTCGACGACATCGACCACCTCGGCAACCGCCGTGTGCGCTGTGTCGGCGAACTCGCCGAGAACCAGTACCGCAGCGGTTTGGCGCGGATCGAGAAGGCGGTGAAAGAGCGCCTCGGCCAAGCCGAGACGGAAGCGCTGATGCCGCATGACCTGATCAACTCCAAGCCGATTTCGGCCGCGTTGAAAGAATTCTTCGGCGCGAGTCAGCTTTCGCAGTTCATGGACCAGACCAACCCGCTCTCCGAGATCACGCACAAGCGGCGCGTCTCGGCGCTCGGCCCGGGTGGCTTGACGCGTGAGCGCGCCGGCTTCGAGGTGCGCGACGTGCACCCGACCCACTACGGCCGCGTCTGTCCGATCGAGACGCCGGAAGGCCCGAACATCGGCCTGATCAACTCTTTGGCGCTGTTCGCACAGCTGAATGAGTACGGTTTCCTCGAAACGCCCTACCGGCGCGTGGCCGATGGCAAGGTTTCGATGGACATCGATTACCTGTCCGCGATCCAGGAAGGCAAGTACGTCATTGCCCAGGCCAGCGCCACGCTGGACAAGCAAGGCAAGCTGATTGATGAGTTGGTCAGTGCGCGCGAGAACGGCGAATCGGTGCTGACCTCGGCCGAGCGCATCCAGTACATGGACGTGGCGCCGACGCAGATCGTCTCGGTGGCGGCGTCGCTGGTGCCCTTCCTCGAGCACGACGACGCAAACCGCGCGCTGATGGGCGCCAACATGCAGCGCCAGGCGGTGCCGGTGTTGCGTCCTGAGAAGGCCTTTGTCGGTACGGGTGTCGAACGGGTTGCCGCAAAGGACAGCGGCACCGTGGTGGCTTCGCGCCGCGGTGGCATCGTCGACTACGTCGACACCAACCGCATCGTCATCCGCGTCAACGACAACGAAACAGTGGCCGGTGAAGTCGGCGTCGACATCTACAACCTGATCAAGTACCACCGTTCGAACCAGAACACCAACATCCACCAGCGCCCGATCGTTAAGCGCGGTGACAAGGTGGCCGGTGGTGATGTGATTGCCGATGGCGCATCGACCGACCTGGGTGAACTGGCGCTTGGCCAGAACATGCTGGTCGGCTTCATGCCCTGGAACGGCTACAACTTCGAGGACTCGATCCTGATCAGTGAGCGCGTTGTTTCGGAAGACCGCTACACCTCGATCCACATCGAGGAGCTGGTGGTGATGGCCCGCGACACCAAGCTGGGCAGCGAAGAAATCACGCGTGACATTCCGAACCTCTCCGAGCAGCAACTGGCGCGCCTGGACGAGAGTGGCATCGTCTACGTGGGCGCTGAAGTCAACCCGGGCGACGTGCTGGTCGGCAAGGTCACGCCCAAAGGCGAGACCACGCTGACGCCGGAAGAGAAGTTGCTGCGCGCGATCTTCGGCGAGAAGGCCAGCGACGTGAAGGACACGTCGCTGCGAGTCGACCAGGGGACCAATGGCACCGTGATCGATGTGCAGGTCTTCACCCGGGAGGGCATCGTGCGCGACAAGCGGGCGCAACAGATCATCGACGATGAGCTCAAGCGCTTCCGCCTCGACTTGAACGACCAATTGCGCATCGTCGAGGCAGACGCCTTCGACCGGATTGCCAAGCTGCTGATCGGCAAGCCGGCCAACGGCGGGCCACAAAAGATCGCCAAGGGCACTGTGCTGACGCAGGAGTACCTTTCCAGTGTCGAGAAGTTCCATTGGTTCGATATCCGCCCGGCCGACGATGACATCGCCAACCAGCTGGAGTCGATCAAGAACTCGCTCGAGCAGACGCGTCACAGCTTCGACCTCATGTTCGAAGAAAAGCGCAAGAAGCTGACGCAGGGCGACGAGCTGCCTGCGGGCGTGCTGAAGATGGTCAAGGTCTATCTGGCCGTCAAGCGTCGCCTGCAACCGGGCGACAAGATGGCAGGCCGGCACGGCAACAAGGGGGTCGTGTCCAAGATCGTTCCGGTCGAAGACATGCCCTACATGGCCGACGGCACGCCGTGCGACATCGTTCTGAACCCGCTGGGCGTGCCGTCGCGCATGAACGTCGGCCAAGTGCTGGAAGTGCACCTGGGGTGGGCCGCCAAGGGCATCGGCCAGCGCATTGGCGACATGCTGCAGGAGCACACCAAGGTGGCCGAACTGCGTAAGTTGTTCGATCAGCTTTACAACAAGAGCGGCGGCAAGACGGAGTCTCTCGACGAGCTGTCGGACGACAACATTCTCGAGATGGCGGCCAACCTGGCCAAGGGCGTGCCGTTCGCCACGCCGGTGTTCGACGGCGCTGCGGAAGAAGAAATCCGCGGTATGTTGATGCTGGCCTACCCGGACGATCTCGCAGCCAAGAAGGGCCTGAATGCCACGCGCACCCAGGCCACGCTGCACGACGGCCGCACCGGCGATGCATTCGAGCGACCGGTCACGGTCGGCTACATGCACGTGCTCAAGCTGCACCATCTGGTGGACGACAAGATGCACGCCCGCTCGACCGGCCCGTACTCGCTCGTGACCCAGCAGCCGCTGGGCGGCAAGGCGCAGTTCGGCGGACAGCGCTTCGGCGAGATGGAGGTCTGGGCGCTCGAAGCCTATGGCGCCTCCTACATCCTGCAGGAGATGCTGACGGTCAAGTCGGATGACGTGAACGGACGGACCAAGGTCTATGAGTCCATCGTCAAGGGTGAGCACGCGATCGAGGCCGGCATGCCGGAGTCGTTCAACGTGCTGATCAAGGAAATCCGATCGCTCGGTATCGACATCGAGCTGGTTCGCAATTAAAGGAGAAAAGGCATGAAGGGATTACTCGACCTTTTCAAGCAATTCACCCCGGATGAGCATTTCGATGCCATCAAGATCGGCCTGGCTTCACCGGACAAGATCCGCAGCTGGTCGTTCGGTGAAGTGCGCAAACCCGAGACCATCAACTACCGGACCTTCAAGCCGGAACGCGATGGTTTGTTTTGCGCCAAGATCTTCGGCCCGATCAAGGACTACGAGTGCCTGTGCGGCAAGTACAAGCGCCTCAAGCACCGTGGTGTGATCTGCGAGAAGTGCGGCGTTGAAGTCACGCAGACCAAGGTTCGACGCGACCGCATGGGTCACATCGACTTGGCCGCACCTTGCGCGCACATCTGGTTCCTGAAGTCGCTCCCCAGCCGTCTGGGCTTGGTGCTCGACATGACGCTGCGCGACATCGAGCGCGTGCTGTACTTCGAAGCCTACGTCGTCGTCGACCCCGGCATGACACCGCTGAAGAAGTTCAGCATCATGAGCGAGGATGACTTCGATGCCAAGCGCACGGAGTTCGGTGACGAGTTCATCGCGCTGATGGGAGCCGAGGGCATCAAGAAGCTGCTCGAAGAGATGGATCTGGACGCCGAGATCGAGAAGATCCGCAACGACCAGACCGGCTCGGAACTGAAGATCAAGAAGAACTCGAAGCGCCTGAAGGTCATGGAAGCCTTCAAGCGGTCGGGCATCAAGCCCAACTGGATGGTGATGGACGTGCTGCCGGTGCTGCCGCCCGATTTGCGCCCGCTGGTGCCGCTGGATGGCGGGCGCTTTGCCACCTCCGACCTGAACGACCTCTACCGCCGCGTCATCAACCGCAACAACCGCCTGGCGCGTTTGCTTGAGTTGAAGGCGCCGGAGATCATCGTGCGCAACGAGAAGCGCATGCTGCAAGAGGCTGTGGATTCGCTGCTCGACAACGGCCGTCGCGGCAAGGCAATGACGGGCGCCAACAAGCGTGCGTTGAAGTCGCTGGCGGACATGATCAAGGGCAAGAGCGGCCGCTTCCGCCAGAACTTGCTGGGCAAGCGCGTCGACTACTCGGGCCGTTCGGTCATCGTGGTCGGCCCGACGCTCAAGCTGCACCAATGCGGCCTGCCCAAGCTGATGGCGCTCGAGCTATTCAAGCCCTTCATCTTCTCGCGCCTCGAAGCCATGGGCATCGCGACGACGATCAAGGCGGCGAAGAAGGAAGTCGAAGCCGGCACGCCGGTGGTGTGGGACATCCTTGAAGAAGTCATCAAGGAGCACCCGGTGCTGCTGAACCGTGCGCCGACGCTGCACCGCCTGGGCATCCAGGCCTTCGAGCCGGTGCTGATCGAAGGCAAGGCGATCCAGCTGCATCCGCTGGTTTGCGCCGCCTTCAACGCCGACTTCGACGGCGACCAGATGGCCGTGCACATCCCGCTGTCGATCGAAGCGCAGATGGAAGCCCGCACGCTGATGTTGGCCTCGAACAACGTGCTGTTCCCGGCCTCGGGCGAGCCGTCGATCGTGCCATCGCAGGACGTCGTGTTGGGCCTGTACTACGCCACGCGTGACCGCATCAATGCCAAGGGCGAAGGTATGATCTTCTCCGACATCGCCGAGGTGCAGCGGGCGCTCGACAACGCCCAGGTCGAAGTCACGGCCAAGGTTGCGGTGCGCCTGACGGAGTACGTCAAGGGCGAAGACGGCGAATTCGTGGCGGTGACCACGCTGGTCGATACAACGGTCGGGCGTGCGCTGCTGTCGGAAATTCTGCCCAAGGGCCTGCCTTTCGCCAACATCAACAAGGCGCTGAAGAAGAAAGAGATCAGCAAGCTGATCAATGTCTCGTTCCGCAAGTGCGGCCTGAAAGAGACCGTGGTGCTGGCCGACAAGTTGCTGCAAGCTGGTTTCCGCCTGGCCACGCGCGCCGGCATCTCGATCGGCATCGACGACATGCTGGTGCCCAAGGAAAAGCCGGGCCTGATCGAACGCGCAGAAAAGGAAGTCAAGGAAATCGAGCAGCAGTACGTCTCGGGCCTGGTCACTTCCGGCGAGCGCTACAACAAGGTCGTCGACATCTGGGGCAAGACAGGTGACGAAGTGGGTCGCGTGATGATGGGCCAACTGGCCAAGGAGAAGGTCACCGACCGTCACGGCAAGCTGGTTGAGCAAGAGTCGTTCAACTCGATCTACATGATGGCCGACTCGGGTGCGCGCGGTTCTGCCGCGCAGATCCGACAACTGGCCGGCATGCGCGGCCTGATGGCCAAGCCGGATGGCTCGATCATCGAGACACCGATCACGGCCAACTTCCGTGAAGGCCTGAACGTGCTGCAGTACTTCATCTCCACCCACGGCGCCCGCAAGGGCCTGGCGGACACGGCGTTGAAGACGGCCAACTCGGGCTACCTGACGCGCCGCCTGGTCGATGTGACGCAGGACCTGGTCGTGATCGAAGAGGATTGCGGCACGCAGAACGGCATGAACATGCGCGCCCTGGTCGAGGGTGGCGAAGTCATCGAGAGCCTGCGCGACCGCGTGCTGGGTCGCATGGCGGCAGTCGATGTGCTGCACCCGGAGTCGCAGCAGCCGCTGGTCTCGGCCGGCCAGATGCTCGACGAAGACATGCTCGATGTGACCGAGGCGGCGGGCGTCGACGAGATCAAGGTTCGCACCCCGCTGACCTGTGCCACGCGCTTCGGCATCTGTGCCAAGTGCTATGGGCGCGACCTCGGCCGCGGCGGCTTGGTCAACGTCGGCGAGGCGATCGGCGTGATCGCCGCCCAGTCGATCGGCGAGCCGGGCACCCAGCTGACGATGCGTACCTTCCACATTGGTGGTGCGGCCTCACGCGCAGCCGTGGCCAACAACGTCGAAGCGAAGTCCGATGGCTACATCGCCTTCAACCCGACGATGCGCTACGTGACCAACGGCAAGAAGGAGTTGGTGGTGATTTCGCGTTCCGGCGAGATCATCGTCCTGGATCCTCACGGTCGCGAGCGTGAACGTCACAAGGTCCCCTATGGCGCGACGTTGAACGTCAAGTCCGATCTGCAACTCAAGGCCGGTACCGTGCTGGCCAACTGGGATCCGCTGACGCGTCCGATCATCACTGAGTTCGCCGGCAAGGCGAAATTCGAGAACGTCGAAGAGGGCGTAACGGTTGCCAAGCAGATGGACGAGGTCACTGGCCTGTCGACGCTGGTGGTCATCGACCCGAAGCGCCGAGGTGCAGCCAAGGTGGTGCGCCCGCAGGTCAAGCTGATGGACGCGGCGGGTCATGAAGTCAAGATCCCGGGGACGGACCACTCGGTGACGATCGGCTTCCCAGTCGGCTCACTGATCCAGATCCGTGACGGCCAGGACCTGGCGCCTGGCGAAGTGCTGGCACGCATCCCGATGGAGGGTCAGAAGACACGCGATATCACCGGCGGCCTGCCGCGGGTGGCCGAGCTGTTCGAGGCCCGCAGTCCGAAGGACGTCGGCACGCTGGCTGAGATCACCGGCACGGTGTCGTTCGGCAAGGAGACCAAGGGCAAGAACCGCCTGCAGATCACCGACCCGGAAGGCAAGGTGCACGAAGAACTGGTCGCCAAGGAGAAGAACATCCTGGTTCATGAGGGCCAGGTGGTCAACCGCGGCGAACTGGTGGTCGACGGCTCGGCGGATCCGCAGGACATCCTGCGCCTGCTGGGCATCGAAGAACTGGCGCGCTACATCGTCGACGAAGTGCAGGACGTCTATCGCCTGCAGGGCGTGAAGATCAACGACAAGCACATCGAAGTCATCGTTCGCCAGATGCTGCGCCGGGTGCAGATCACCAATGTCGGCGACAGCAAATACATCAGCGGCGAACAAGTCGAGCGCTCGGAGTTGCTCGACACCAACGACCGTTTGCGTTCCGAAGGCAAGATGCCCGCGGTTCATGCCGATGTGCTGCTGGGCATCACCAAGGCCAGCCTGTCGACCGACTCCTTCATCTCCGCAGCTTCCTTCCAGGAAACCACGCGGGTGCTGACCGAGGCGGCGATCATGGGTAAGCGCGATGACCTGCGCGGCTTGAAGGAGAACGTCATTGTCGGCCGTCTGATTCCTGCGGGTACCGGCATGGCGTTTCATGCTGCACGCAAGGTCAAGGAAGAGATGGACGAAAGCGAACGCCGCGCCATTGCAATGCAGGAAGCCGAAGAACTGGCGTCTGCGCAGTTGGCAGCGATCGACGCTGAGACGGCCGCAGCGCCGGCCAGCGGCAGCGACGTTTCGAACGACTGACGTTCGCTGGCACAAGCCGTTTGTTGACGGCGATCGGGAAGGGCGGCCTTGGCCGCCCTTTTTTCATGTGGCCGGCCAGCGCTCCGGCACGCTGATGGCGAAGCCGAAGCGCAGGGCCTGGCGGGCCAGCCTGAGCACGGCCCGATCACGGCTCAATAGCCAGCGGGCGCCTTGCGCGTGGGCCAGGTCGAGGAACTTCTGGTCGTCGGGATCGCTGCACAGCAGGCTCATGGAGGCAGGTAGCGCGGGTGCCGCCTCGACCAAGCTCACGTGGGCATCCCATGCATCAAGCACCGCAGCAGCATCGGCGTTGCAGGTCTGCGCCAGGCCGCGATTGAGAACCATGGCGAGTTCGTCTCGCATGGCGGGGCTGGCGACCCAGTCCACCTCTCGCGCGGCGATGGCCGCGGCATAACGGGTTGAAGACGGGTCATGGAACAACAGCCAGTCCAGCACGACATTGGTGTCGAGCACGATGGGCCGCGCGCGGGGCGGTGTTCCTGAGGTGAGCGTCTGCTCACCAAGGGGGACGAATCTGGGGGCTTCGCTCAATTTGACGACGGCGCCTTGCTGCGACGGGCCCGGCCGAATATACTCGCAGGCTTTTCAGCAGATCTTGCTGCGCTCTTTGTCGAGCGGCTCACCCACCGCATTTGCCTGCGGCACCGGTTTCGAGCCCCCTCCACACTGCGGAGCGCTCGGCATCTCCTGAGGAAGAAGCGCAATTCGCACTGACTTCAAACGGGAACAAGTCACCTCATCATGCCAACCATCAACCAACTCGTGCGCCACGGGCGTGAGACAGAGACCGTGAAGTCCAAGTCGCCGGCGCTGCAGGGCGGCCCGCAGCGGCGCGGCGTCTGCACCCGCGTGTACACCACGACGCCGAAGAAGCCGAACTCGGCGCTTCGCAAGGTCGCCAAAGTGCGGCTCACCAACGGTTTCGAGATCATTTCGTATATCGGCGGCGAAGGCCATAACCTGCAAGAGCACAGCGTGGTGCTCGTGCGCGGCGGCCGCGTCAAGGACTTGCCGGGCGTGCGGTACCACATCGTGCGCGGTTCGCTCGACCTGCAGGGCGTCAAGGATCGCAAGCAGTCGCGTTCAAAGTACGGCGCGAAGCGCCCGAAGAAGGCCTAAGGCTTCGCCAAACAAGCCGGCCCCGAAAAGCCGGTCAAGCGTGGGCCCGCCGCATGCGGGCCGAGTAAGTGAGGGGCCTGATGGCTCTTCGCGGTGCGGGCCAGAAGCACGCGCCAACTGAAAACAAAGAAGGAAGATTTTCATGCCACGTCGCCGCGAAGTACCCAAGCGCGAGATCCTGCCGGACCCCAAGTTCGGTAGTGTCGATCTCTCCAAGTTCATGAACGTCATCATGGAGTCCGGCAAGAAGGCTGTGGCCGAGCGGATCATCTATGGCGCGTTGGAGCAGGTCGAACACAAGGCCGGCAAGGACCCGCTTGAAGTGTTCATGGTCGCGCTCAACAACATCAAGCCGATGGTTGAGGTCAAGTCCCGCCGCGTGGGCGGCGCGAACTACCAGGTTCCCGTGGAAGTTCGCCCTGTGCGTCGCGTGGCGCTGGCCATGCGCTGGCTCAAGGAATCTGCCCGCAAGCGGGGTGAGAAGTCGATGGCTGCGCGCCTGGCCAATGAGTTGCTGGAGGCCAGCGAAGGCCGCGGCGGCGCGATGAAGAAGCGCGACGAGGTGCACCGCATGGCAGAAGCCAACAAGGCTTTCTCGCACTTCCGCTTCTAAACACCGTTCCTGCGGCCGCCCTCGGGTTTACCTGGACCCGTCGGCGGCTCCTGCATTTGGAGAAAAGATCATGGCCCGCAAGACCCCCATCGAGCGCTACCGCAATATCGGCATCAGCGCCCACATCGATGCCGGCAAGACCACCACGACCGAGCGCATCCTGTTCTATACGGGCGTCAATCACAAGATCGGCGAGGTGCATGACGGCGCGGCCACGATGGACTGGATGGAGCAGGAGCAGGAGCGTGGCATCACGATCACGTCGGCCGCGACCACCTGCTTCTGGAAGGGCATGGAGCTGTCCTACCCCGAACACCGCATCAACATCATCGACACCCCGGGCCACGTCGACTTCACGATCGAGGTCGAGCGCAGCATGCGCGTACTGGACGGTGCTTGCATGGTCTATTGCGCCGTGGGTGGCGTGCAGCCGCAGTCCGAGACTGTCTGGCGCCAGGCCAACAAATACAAGGTGCCGCGCCTGGCTTTCGTCAACAAGATGGACCGCACGGGCGCCAACTTCTACAAGGTCTTTGACCAGATGAAAGTGCGCCTGAAGGCCAACCCAGTACCGATCGTCATCCCGATCGGTGCGGAAGAGAGCTTCACGGGTGTGGTCGACCTCATCAAGATGAAGGCCATCATCTGGGACGAGGCCTCGCAGGGCATGAAGTTCGACTACCAGGAGATTCCTGCTGCGCTGCTGGCCGAAGCACAGAAGTGGCGCGAGAACATGGTCGAGGCGGCCGCTGAAGCCAGCGAAGAGCTGATGAACAAGTACCTAGAGTCGGGCGAGCTGAGCCAGGACGAAATCAAACTCGGCATTCGCACGCGCACCATCGCGGCAGAGATCCAGCCAATGTTCTGCGGCACCGCCTTCAAGAACAAGGGCGTGCAGCGCATGCTCGACGGCGTGATCGACTTCATGCCCTCGCCGATTGATATCCCGCCAGTGCCCGGCATGGACGACGACGAGAAGCCGACCGTGCGCCGTGCCGCCGACGACGAGAAGTTCGCCGCGCTGGCCTTCAAGCTGATGACCGACCCGTATGTCGGGCAGCTCACGTTCGTGCGCGTCTACTCCGGCGTGTTGAAGTCGGGCGATTCGGTCTACAACCCGATCCGCGGGAAGAAAGAGCGCATTGGTCGCATCCTGCAGATGCACGCCAACCAACGCGAAGAGATCAAGGAGATCTTGGCCGGCGACATCGCTGCTTGCGTGGGCCTCAAGGACGTCACTACCGGCGAGACCCTTTGCGATCCGGATGCGCTGATCACGCTGGAGCGCATGGTGTTCCCGGAGCCGGTGATTTCGCAGGCCGTCGAGCCCAAGACCAAGGCCGACCAGGAAAAGATGGGTATCGCCCTGGGCCGCTTGGCGCAGGAGGATCCGTCCTTCCGTGTGCGCACCGACGAAGAGAGCGGCCAGACCATCATTTCCGGCATGGGTGAGTTGCACTTGGAGATCATTGTCGACCGCATGAAGCGCGAGTTTGGTGTCGAGGCCAACGTCGGCAAGCCGCAAGTCGCCTACCGCGAGACGATACGCAAGCCGGTCAAGGACGTCGAAGGCAAGTTTGTGCGTCAGTCCGGCGGCAAAGGGCAATACGGCCACGTTGTATTGACCGTTGAGCCACAGGAGCCGGGCAAGGGCTTCGAGTTCGTCGACGCCACGAAGGGCGGCGTGGTGCCCAAGGAGTTCATCCCGGCCGTGCGCAAGGGTGTGGAAGAGTCTCTGCCTGCGGGCGTGCTGGCAGGCTATCCAGTCGTGGATGTGAAGGTCACGCTGACTTTCGGCTCGTACCACGAGGTCGACTCGAACGAGAACGCCTTCAAGATGGCCGCGTCCTTCGGCTTCAAGGACGGCTGCCGCAAGGCCAGCCCGGTGATCCTGGAGCCGATGATGGCCGTCGAGGTCGAGACGCCGGAGGACTATGCCGGCGGGGTGATGGGCGACTTGTCGTCACGTCGCGGCATGGTGCAGGGCATGGACGACATGCCCGGTGGTGGCAAGGTCATCAAGGCCGAAGTGCCGCTGTCGGAAATGTTCGGCTACTCGACGACGCTGCGCTCGATGTCGCAGGGCCGCGCCACCTACACGATGGAATTCAAGCACTACAGCGAGGCGCCGAAGAACGTCGCCGACGCCATCATCACCGCGCGCGGCAAGTAGCTGACGATAGAAGGCGGGCTGTCGCTGCGCGAGCCCTTTCCTTGAGCGGTCTTCGGACTCTGGGCGCTTGTTGCCAGTGGCAGGCGAATCACCCGGGATCCGGAAACCTTAAACCTCCCACTGGCAACGCTCTTTGAAATTTACGGAGAAATTGAAATGGCAAAAGGCAAATTTGAACGGACCAAGCCGCACGTCAACGTGGGCACGATTGGGCACGTCGACCATGGCAAGACCACGCTGACGGCGGCGATCACCAGCGTGCTGGCGGCCAAGTTTGGG
>Ga0163144_10013918_pt1 | contig 16731 bp, 7 predicted proteins | sample OliLak19BULKMAT1_FD_123175 | JGI IMG/M metagenome (GOLD analysis project Ga0163144, IMG submission 123175) | Freshwater microbial mat bacterial communities from Lake Vanda, McMurdo Dry Valleys, Antarctica - Oligotrophic Lake LV.19.BULKMAT1 | ecosystem: Environmental > Aquatic > Freshwater > Lake... | reverse complement strand
CATTCGCATGACCGATCGGTCCTGCATGGCGACATTAAGCCAGCCAACGTGTTGCTCCGCGACGATGGTGAACCCGCGCTGCTGGATTTCAATCTGTCTCGACACTCCGGCTCGACGCGCGTCACGACGGTCGGTGGCACTTATCCATACATGAGCCCCGAAACGATTCGAAATTTACTCGACACAGAAACGACCATCGACGCCCCGTCGGACGTTTATAGCTTGGGCGTGGTGATGTACGAATTCACGACCGGGCGTCTGCCGTTTCCTCGTCCAACAACGCACGACGATGAAGCGTTGCAAGACGCACTTGCGGCCTGTGAGCGTCCGCCAGAATGGCAAGTGACCGACCGAATATCGCAAAGCCTTCGCGCTATTATCACTCAATGCTTGGCTTATTCACCGCAAGCTCGCTATGCAACCGCTGCGCAGCTTTCTGAGGATCTGCAACGTCACGCGGACAACCTGCCGCTGCGACATGCGCCAGAACCTGTTCGTCAGCGACTTGTCAAACTAGGCCGACGGCACCCCCGTTGGTCATCGGGAGCGGGCGTCTCCGTCGTACTCTCGGCAATGTTGATTCCAATCATGTGGTTCGCATGGAAAGCCAACGTGACCTCGCGACAGCTTGAGTCGTCGATGCGGTTTGCTAAGTTCGAAGCCGACTCCAATGAGGCCCTGCTTGAGTCAATGGCCGACCCAAAACGCTTCCAAAAAGAGGGCGTTGATGCTCTGCTCGCCCCGTTAAAACAACACTCGCTTTTAAAGAACCCCGACACGGTGAAGTCGTGGCTGCAATCGGATAACCTGCCAAGCGAAGTTTCAAATTACCGCCGGAAAATAGTCTATCGGCATGCAACTCAAGCTGGAATCGCCGAATGGCAACGACTGGTCACAATCCAAACGCCAATCCAAACGCCAGGCCATCAGCCACTGACCGATTCAAGTCAACTCGATTCGTTGATTGGGATTGCCAAAGAATGCACCGGAGCAAACTCGTCGCGTGCCTTGTTGTTCTTGGAAAGTGATCGAGCTGAGTTGCAAGGAGATAAAATCAAGGCAAACGAGTTGCGCACAGCAGCGAATGAAATTGCTGTTGGCGATGATGACGAAATCTACCTCGAGTCCGTGCGTTTGATGGCCGAACGGAAGTGGCGATTAGCAAGCCAACTGCTAACGTCACTAGCAGATCGCGATTCGGTTCCCTCCGCGTTGCGATGGACTTACCTAGCCAGGACACAGTTCCAACTTGGCGAATTTGAAAATGCAAAACTGTCGCTTACGCAATCGCTTGAGCACGCAGCGAAGTCGTCGCAACTCTGGCTTCTCCGTGGAACTTGCTGTCGTCGACTATACGACTTAAAGACCGCAGAATCTGATTTTCGCCAAGTGATTCGACTCGCGCCAGATGATCCATCGGGATATCTGAAGCTTGCCGAAGTACTCTTGATACTCGAACGCCCCGCCGAAGCTTATCATGAGCTTTCGGTCGCACTTAACGCGACTCCAAACTACGTTCCTACATTGCTGATGCGAAGCCGCATAGCAACGAAACTTGGCAAGCGTGAAGAAGCGGAGGCGGATAAGGCAACGGCTTACCAAGCAACGAATCTTAGTGCTGCGGAACTTCTTTATCGCTCTGAACAACGACTTGCGACAGACGTGACTGGAGCACTACGTGATATTGAGAGCGCGATTGCACTCGCTCCTACTGCACCTCGCCTTTTGCATCACCTAGCGAAGACACAAACAAAGCTAGGACTTACCGACCAAGCAATCGATACGCTTGCTCGCATTCAATCCCTATCGCCGGACGATGCCAAAGCCACGATCGATCGTGGTGTCTTGTTGGCGAGAGCAAAGCGATCGGAAGAAGCAGAAGTCGAGCTTTCGAAAGCGATCAAGGCATCAAATCAAGCTCCCGTGCTTTACCAAGCAGCCTGTGTCTGCGCATTGCTTCCCGATGCGAATTCACACGTTCGCGCCCTGGGCTACTTATCGACCGCGATCCAACGTGGGTACGGAGCGGGACAGCTCGCCACTGACCACGACTTGGATGCGTTACATGATCTGCCAGGCTACCGCGCAATCCTCAAGACGGTGCAACTTGCAAGATCTTCCGATGCGGCTCCAGTGACTCCCGATAACTATCCTCCCTCCGATCTTGATTACGAATAGAGATTTTATTTTGGACAATAGAAAGCAACGACGCCCATCCGCCAGCAGTCCGTCCATCGAATCCCTTGAGTCCCGCCGAGTGCTTGCTGCGTTTGGCACGCCTTGGCCGGATGCACGCAATTTGGACATCAGCTTCCCAGCGGATCAGGTTCAAATCCGATCAGGTGAGAATGAAATTCATTCAACCTTGGCCTCTATCGCCACCGAACAGCAGTGGCAAGAACTGATCCTACGAGCATTTCAAACTTGGGCGATCTACGCGGACATTAACGTCGGATTGCGTGCTGACCATGACCTCCCTTTCGGTACATCTGGCCTCTCACAGAACGACCCCCGCTTCGGCGATTTTCGCATCGGTGCTTTTTCGCAACTTGGTGTACTCGCCAACTCGCTGCCGTTTCAAACCGTTGCGGGAAGCTGGAGTGGTGACATATTGTTGGACAGTGACGGGATGTTCAACTATCACGATTGGGCTGACCAGCTTCCACCAGATTCTGCGTCTGTGCCTGCGGACTCTCACGATCTGTTCAGCGTGTTACTTCATGAAACCGGCAACGCCTTAGGGCTGGCCGATTCCATCAATAGTGCCGACGTGATGTATGGTCATTACAGTGGCCCCAAGGGTGCTCTCTCGCCTGCTGACATTGCGAATATCCAAGCTCTGTACGGCGTCCGTTCAGATCCGTTCGAGCTGGTTGACAACGGTTCTCTATCATCATCCACGATCGTCCCGACACCCGTCGGATTCAATCCTGACGCGAGCAAGATTTCTGTTCGCGGAAACATCCTAAGTATCGTCGATAGCGATATCTATCAACATACGTTGATCACGGGAAAGTCATCGATAACGATCAGCGTCAATGCGGCGGGGCGGAGCTTTCTGAAACCCAAGCTTGAAATCCTGGACGCAAGCGGCGCAGTCGTCGCCTCGGCGGTGTCAACCTCGGTTTTCGACAATGACGTAACACTCACATTGGATGGCCTAAGCAATCAGTCCGATCTAAGGATTCGTGTGACGGCAGCTCAAGATGATTTATACGCGACCGGCGATTACGAGCTGGTTATCGATTATCGAACGGCGGCGAGTCGTGCGAGTGACGCAATTCCAGGCGACTACCTAGATGGCATCGAAACCTTGGGAACAAACTTCGGTCTTGCTGATGATGAAGCAGGTCTCAACGATACGGTCTTGACTGCCATTGCATTAGCTTCCGTCGGTTCCTTTGATCTCAACGCACGCTATGAGACAGTCTCAGGAATTTCGAGCGTGGCTGATGTTGACGTTTGGAAAATTACGTCACCCAATCAAACAAGCGGACGTTTGGTCGTCAACCTTGCGAGTGTTGGTTTGGATTCGCCCGACCTTCAAATCCAAATTCTCGATGGCAATGGACAGAACGTCGGCGCACGCGGTCGATTGCGAGCAGATGGCACCTGGGTCATGGAAGTTATTCAACCAGAAGCCAATGCCGAATATCTGATCCGGATTAGCGTTGATTCGACTTCAGCGGTCAGCCTGGGTAACTATGTCACGACGGCAGAGTTCCTGACCGAAAACGCACAAATGAATCAGTTCGTGTCGAGCACCGTTTCTTCAGAAATGGACAATTTCGTTCGCTGGACGTCCCTGAAGACTCGCTTGTATCGATTCGATCTCTTCAGCCAGGGCGTGAGTTCCGATGAGGCGGTCAAGCTGACCATCTATGATGCTCAAACTCAGCAGGTTGTGTTTGCCATGGCCACACCTTCAGATATCACACGCTCGGCTTACTTGATGCTGACCGAGGGTGATTACGTTCTACGCTTTACGGCCATCTCTCGCGTCGCTGCGCCGATTCAAAACATCAGCTACACGCTGACCGCTGACGGCATCTCTGATGACCAGGACCCAGATTCCGGTGGTACCGACCCGGACTACTACAGTTACGACTACACCGAAACAGGTTACTACGGGTATGACGATTTGGACCCCGATGACTACTACTATGTTTACATCCCTTGGTACGAGTATGAGGGATATGAGTACGAGTATGAATACACTTACATTGCCCCTTACTAGTGATCGCTGGCAGATCATGGATTCGTTGTGTCGCAGATTCAGCGGCTTAGTGGACCCACCTGGGCGGCAGATGATTTCGGCGGCGCAACGATCGTGGGAGCGTGGCCAAGCGGATTCGCAATCGCGACTCCTGGTCGCTGCTGACCGGCTGTCCAGCCAAGATCCAGCCGGCTGCTTGGAAGTGCTACTGGATCCGGCGGCGCAGTTTGACGATGACGACGCTTGGCCAAGCCGCTTGGCCGGGCATGCCTACATGATTACCGGCCAATATGAGCAAGCTGCCACGAGCTTGAATCGTGCCGTTGGCATTGATCCCTACTTGGTCGTTTGCTGGTTTCAACTTGGACAAATTCATGAGACGGTCAAACGTCCTCGGCTCGCCGTTGCATACTATCGACGTGGGCTGACATTAGAAGACCGCACGCACGACTGCGCGTTAGCGCTCTCGCGATTGTTGATGCGCATGAATCGTGTGAGCCGAGCGATCGACGCTTTGCGTGATGCCTTAACGCGTGATCGTAGGTCCGCGGACCTGCATCTTGAGTTGGCAAAAATATTGCGACGGCGAGCCAGACGACTAAGGCGCCGACAGCATATCCAGTCCGCCGACTCAGTCCTTGCTGGGGCGGTCGAATGCCTGGAGATTGCCGCTGCCGCAAAACCAACGCCGAGAACGCACCTCGTGCTGTCCATCACCCAGCAGCGCCTTGGCCGATTCGATGCCGCTGAACAATCGCTCCAAAGATTGCTGAAGCTCGATCCGCTCAATGCGACCGTCAGGCTGCGTTTAGCTAATTCAAAGCTGGAGCGAGGTCGTATCAATGAAGCCGTAGCCGACTATGAACAGTTGCTCGCAATTCGGCCCAACCATGCAATGACCCACTTCCGCTACACGCGAAGTCGCAAATTCGACACCTCAGTAGCCTCGGCAAGTTATGCGGAGCAGCTCGCAGATCTATTGAGCGAAGAGAGATCGACTTCCGATCTGATTCATCTGAATTTCGCAATCGCCAAGGTCCTTGATGATTCGGGCCAGTATGATCGGGCTTGGCATCACTATGACCGCGCCAATCGTCTAAAGACGGGGCATAGTGAATCGCTGACGCGCCGCGCATCGGATACTGGTCAAACAGCTACAGGTCGGAAGGCTTCATCGCGACCCGTCGTTCAACATTCGATCGACTTTTTCAATTCGGCTTGGTTCGAACGCCAACGCGATGCCTGCGAAAGCGAACTGCCCATTTTCATCATCGGCATGCCTCGTTCAGGCACCACACTCTGCGAACAGATCCTGAGTTCTCATTCAAAAGTCGATGGTGCCGGAGAGCTGAAGGATATCGAACGTCTACGAAACGCTCTCGTCAGAAAGCATAACCCGGTAATGAAACGACGTCGCTCGGTCGACGAACCGTTGGTCAAGCGGAGAAACACCAAGACGCAACCAGTCGGTTCCCAGGTCGCGTATCCAGAGATGTTGTCAACGATACCGGATTCGGAATTAAAGCATACCGCACAGCAATATTTACAGAAACTGGAAAAGCATCGACTTTCCGGTGAACGCGTTACGGACAAGATGCCGACCAACTTTTTGCATCTCGGTTTGATCGCCACTTTGTTCCCGCGTGCGACGATCGTTCACTGTCAACGGAATCCGATGGATGTGATCGTTTCCAGTTACTGCCAAAATCTAAACGCTCCGTTCTGCGATCTGCACGCCATCGTCGACTATTACCACCAGTACACGCGTCTGATGGCACATTGGCAGGAAGTCATTCCGTTATCGATTCACACGATTGAATATGAATCGCTGATTAACGCCCCTGAAGCCGAAGTGAAGAAACTGCTTGATCATTGCGGGCTTGCCTGGGAGCCAAACTGCCTTAACTTTGACAAGAATGACCGTGCCGTAAGGACACCGAGTAAATGGCAAGTCAGGCAACCGCTCTATTCGACATCGGTTGAAAAGTGGCGCCGCTTCGAATCGCATCTTGGATCCGTTGAACAAGCGATTCGCAACTTATCCCTGCAATCACCGCCCATGGATTGATAGCGGGCCAGCTCTCCCGCTTGCGGGATGGTTGAATGCGCTGAGTAGCGGCTTTTGCAGGTAACGGTTAAAAAGCATCATGCCAGAATTACCTGAAGTCGAAACGATGAGACGCGGCATTCAGCCGATTGTCGGTTGCCGCATCCGGTCAGTCTCTCGCACGCCCTGCGAACGTCGTCCGATCCAGATCACGCCCGCGATCGAATTGATACACCAGCGAGTTCGGGGCAAAACGATCGCGTCCATAGGTAGACGCGGTAAGCGAGTCTTGATCCAGCTCGATGATCAACAAACGATTGTAATCGAACCGCGGATGACTGGCCTTGTTCTACTGGTCGCGCCTCCGACAACCGAGCACTTGAGATTGCGTATTTCGCTTGCCGGTGGTTCGAGCAACGAACTGTTGTTCTGGGATCGGCGCGGCCTGGGGACCGTGCGATTGTTGTCAGCGGAAGAAGCCAGCCAGTGGCTCGGCGAAGCTCGCATTGGTCGCGATGCGCTCGAGATCACGACCGAACAACTACGCGAACAATTGGCCAGCAGCCGACGAGCAATCAAAGTTGCGTTGCTCGATCAGAAACATGTCGCGGGTATCGGGAACTTGTATGCGGCCGAAATCTTGCATCTCGCTGGAGTCGATCCGCGGACGCGCTGCGATCGCCTGACGAAACCTCAGTGGCAGCGGATTCATGGGGCGACACTCACCGTACTAAACGATGCAATCCTACACGAAGGCTCGACACTTTCCGACGGCACTTACCGCAATGCACTCAATCAAGATGGTGGCTACCAGAACCAACACCGCGTGTACGATCGCGAAGGCCAACCCTGTGGCAAGTGCAGCGTGGGGACGATCCGGCGAATCGTTCAAGCGCAAAGAAGTACTTTTTTCTGTCCGGTTTGTCAGCGCAAGTCAGGAGTTTACGCATCAGGTAAGCGGGTTACGTAACCCGCTTGGCGTAAGCCCGTAGAACAGGTCTCATAGATGACGCGAGTGACGCCTACCAGGGTTATTCACAGGTTAGCAAGTCGGTTTAGACTGGTGGCGATGCAGGAGAACCGAGACAGAACAATTAGACGCTTGGCCAGAAACATAATGTCGCAACTGATGTGTAAACGTTTTCAACGCCTGGGGTTTGGAGCGGCGCTTTGCTACCTATTACACGTTCTCTTTCTCCCAGCATGCAACCGACCATCGGACGCAACGTTGGGCTCGCGTGCAGCCAAAGCGTCTTCCGATCCGGTGGTATCTTCAGCACCGACCGCTGTTCCGCAACCGAATCCAGCAGAGACGCTGGCGTTCATTGAGCGGCTTCGTCCGCAGGTAGAGTTTTTTTGTGGCGACTGCCACGCGACGCCGCGGCCGGAAAGCTTTGTGAAGAACGACTGGCCTACCGAGACCGCCTTGGGCTTCAACTTCTATCGCCAGTCAGGAAGAAACGACCTCAAAGTGCCTGACCAAGATGAAGTCGCGAGGTACTTTGTTGAACGAGCACCCGATCGGCTAACCATGCCCAGCTCAATCACCGGCAATCCTGCGGTGCGATTGCCGTTTCAGGCATCACCCGTCGTTCGAACCCAAACCTCGCCAAGCGGCAACCGGCCACCATGCATAAGCCATCTCAAGTGGATGGAGATCGGATTGGGCGACGGGCCAACACTGATTTATTGCGATCTCGGCACTGGCAGCGTCAACGCCTTTTGGCCACGGGACAAAGCTCACTCGATCCAACGACTGGCCACACTTTACCAACCCGTTCATGTCGAGCCATGTGACCTAGACAACGATGGCAAGCAAGACCTAATTGTGGCTGATCTCGGCGAGTTCATGGCCGCCGACAGCGACCTAGGCAGAGTTGTTTGGCTACGGCGTTTGGATCTGCTCCCACAATGCTTGCTGCTCGCAGAAAGGCGTCATCCCTACCAGCGCGATCAAACGCCACCCATTGCAGTTACCATAGCCTGTCCACCAGTTGTCCGTGGCACCCGCGTTCCCAGCAGGAACCGGTGCACCGGAGCTCTCAGTACCGGCTCCGTGCATCGGAATCTTATTGTAGGCCGCATGATAATTGTGTAGCGCCAAACCAATCTGCTTGAAATTATTGCCACAACTCATACGTCGTGCCGCTTCACGCGCGGCCTGGACCGATGGAAGTAACAAACCAACCATCACGCCAATAATGGCGATGACCACCAACAGCTCCACCAAGGTGAAACCGCGAGGTCGAAATATCAATCTCTTCATCATCTCACTCCAAAAAAGTTATGAACAACCAAAAATGGTCTGGTGATCGTACAGTGGTTAAGATCACCCTTGCAAGCGAATAATTTTGAAATCGCGTTTTTAAAATATCGCTACAATGTTGTCAGCAGTCGCATTAGCGGCAGTTCCTCGACGAATAGCCAGCCGTTATCGCGACTTTGGCATCGGCAACTCAAACGGCTCGCCAGCCTGGACAACCACCCAGTGGGTGTCGATCGAACGCCCAGAAAACTCGTCCGGGGTGCCATCCGGCCAGCGAACCTTGAGTTTTGCGGGTACAAAACTTTCTCCCAGCCCAAACCGAAGCACCCGCTCACCGCTGCACTCATAGCCATCCCCGGCTGTCAGGGCAGCAACGGATACCTGATCACCGACCGACAACTCCACGACCGCACCGATCGCATCCCGACCGCAGGAAGTACCGACCAGCCGAATTTCTAAAAAATGATTCTGCGATTCGGTCTGGTTGACCAAAACCGCGACCGGTTCGGTCTGGTGCGTGACAACGGCATCGGTCCGCCCATCCCGGTTAATGTCCGCTGTCCAAAGGGCGCGTCCTACGTGCCGACTCGTAAGATAGTCACCGGCAAACGTCTCGCCGATCGATTCATACTCGCCACCGTCAGCACGTCGAAAAATCTGCATCGGCTGCATATATTGCGAACGCGTTTTGCCATCCTGAAACAAATCGACATGGCCATTGGTCACGACCAACTCCAACCGCCCGTCGTTTTCCAAATCGACCGCAGCGGTCCCAAACCCGACCAGCGGCAATGTTGGACCAACCAAACCTCGCACCGATGTTTGGTCTTGCCAAACGCCTGAAGCACGTTGCTCGTACAAAGTGTTGTACTCATTGTCGAAGTTGGTGACATAAAAATCTAAATCTCCGTCTTGATCAAAGTCACCTGTCGCGATCCCCATGGATCCTTGCGCGAGCGACCGTCCATCACCAGCAAGTCCCCGTGGCATCGCCGACTCGATCCATTGAAACGTGTCTCCCGGCGCACGACTCCAGTAATGGTTAGTGCTCATGTCGTTCGCGATCATCACATCGATCCCTGCTTGAGCATCAAGCGAGCCGACTGTGATACCCAGCCCGCGCCCAACAACGCTAGGCTGCACGCCCCAGGACTCAGTTTGATCGATGAACTTCCCTTCTGACGTACCGGACAAGACCACGTCAGCCTCAGCAGGAAAAGAGACAGGAGTGCAAGATCTCGCTTCGCCGCCTTCGACCGCCGGACAAAGCTTTGTTACCGGCTCCAGGCCAGCGCAGTAATTGACGACGATCAGATCCGAAATCGAGTCGCCGTTCAAATCCGCAATCGCGCCGCAAGTTGACCACTGGGACTGATCGCCTAGCTTCTCGGTAGCATCGCAAAAGGTGCCATCCCCACCATTGATATACAGACGATTCGGGCCATAGTTGAGTACCAGCAGATCGGGAAAGCCGTCTTCGTTGACATCACCCACCGCGACGCCTTGACCAAATCCGGTGTCACCGGTCGCTGTAAAACCAGTGACATCGACAAACTTCCCAGCGACATTTCGAAGCATCGCGTTGGGCTCGGAATCTTGGTGCGGCGGCGTACCACCAGCGGCTAGTAAATACAGATCAGGCCAACCGTCCAAGTCAAAATCAATCGTCCCGCCACCGCAGCCGAGTGTCTTGTAAAGCGCAATGCCAGGCTTATCCAAATCACGACCTGTCTTGCCAAAAAAAGTGACTCCACGCTCAGTCGCTTCGTTTTCCAAAAGCAGCGTCACGGTGCCGGCCGAACTCGCAGCAGGCTTGATCGCTTTCTTCGAAGCAGGCGGCTGTAGAGGCGTCGCAGTGGCTACGGAAGCACTGGCAATTTTCGCTCGTGTCGGTAACGGAAAGCTCGCCAGGCTGATCTGCAACTCTGGATGTTCATCTAGCAACTGCCAAGGCGTATCGGCTCGCAATCCTTTCACCACAGCTTGCCGCACCTCCGCCAAAGGCACCGAATTGTCTTCTGGTAACGTCGTCGCGATTGACGCCCACGCTTCGGCTTCCCACAAACGCCCTAACTCCATCAGAACCTTGACAATCTCAACGACAGTTGTTCGAGAGATACTACCAGTGCGAACAAATCGCCGTTTGAGTTGTTGAAAACGACTCAATTGTGACGAACGCTTGTCGGTTGCTTCGATCATTCCCGCTGGCAACTCGGTCCCTTGCGCCTGCAATTGAATCAGTTCCGCATTCAATTTCGACCAAGACTCGATCACGTCAGGATCGAGTTGAGTTGCTTCCCAATAGGCGCGGGCGGCGTCAGCATGTCGCTGCTCATGTCTAGACCAATCGCCCAGAGTGATCCAATAGCCGAAATAAGATTCACAGCGTCCTCTGGCCCCCGCCAACCAACTTTCAAGCTCTTCGAACCTCCCAGAAGTCGCGAGCGATAGACCAAGGAGAACGTGGGCGTTCGCGTCATCTGGGAATTTCTCGATGATCGATCGCAACGTTATGATGGATTCCGCCAGTAGCCCTTTGTCGAACTCACCTCTCGCTTTGCCGATCAGCGGTCGGACATCGCTTGGGTTCCGAGTGATCATGTCCGCCAGCGGCGCAGAATCTTTCTCTCGCATTTCGGTATTGCTAAGCGACAGGAGCAACTCAAGGTCGAATTGACGTTGCTTGACCAGCATCCGGCCAAGAGGCAAAGCGTCACGCCGATTCTCGGTACCGATGAGGAAGTCGAATAGCCAGCGACGCGTCTCCTGTTGCTCTGGTTGCTTTTCAATCGCTTCGGCAAGCATCGCCATCCCATCGAACAGACGCCCTGCCGAGATCATCGCGACCATCGCTTGCTGGACTCGTTGAGGACTTTTGAAGCCCTCGACTCGATTGGCATCGACTAGCAGGTCGGCGGCCCTATCCAGGTGCTTACTTTCGTACGCGACACGCGCGACTTTGACCAAGACCTCGGGATCGCCAGAATGTTCCAGCAAGACAGCATCGGAAAGCGCCCAAGCTTGCACCCACTCTTTTTTTCGGATCGCAGCATTCATCGCGCGCAGCGGCGAGATGTCGTCTTCGGGAACCGCAGAACCCGATTGGCTTGGACCACCACCAAAGTACTCACAGCCTACTAGCCCGATCACGAACGGTGAACAGAGCATCGCAATGAAGGGCAACCGGAGAAAATGCTGCGAATGGCACATAAAGTCTTGGGCAGGGGGTTTTGCTGTGTCAATAAGCGTTCAGTTTACTGGACGCAGGAGAGTGGAACGATTGTCCCAATCGTTTTCCCAAGCAATTGGGACAATTGCTCTACTCTCGCTAGCAAAATTTCCAGCCAAAATCCGTGTTGTTCCAACTTAGCGTTCCCTTTCCGCTACACTAACCGTAAGTCAATGTTTGGTTTTAGGGTTATTCGATTTGGCGTTAGCCACGGTTATCGCGTAAGAACCAGGACTTGCGGGCTGTTGATTTGGAAACCCTCTGCGTTAGCAAGGATCATGAATCGCCCACTCGCTTACGCGTCGGGTTGCCATCTGACGGACCAAACAGACGAAATTGCTACGCCTTGGATACAAAATGACAAACAACATTTCGCGGCGCGATTGGCTTCGGTTTGCCACAGCAACCTCCGCTGTGCTGACATCATCGCTGGTCGGCAATCGCTCTGCCCATGCCGCCAGCGATCATCGTTGGGATGAAGCGATTGAAAAAGGACTCGATTGGCTGCGACGCAATCAATCGTCCCGAGGCCAATGGAACACTCAAGTCTATCCAACGGCAATGGCGGCACTAGCCGGAACGGCGCTCGTCGGCAGCGGCTCCACAACCACACAAGGTCCCTACGCACGACAAGTCGCCCGCGCCACCGACTTCATCATCAGCAAGAGCCGTGAGAACGGTTTGATCGGTGACCCGCAAACCGATTCTCGCTACACTTATGGCCACGGTTTTTCGATGCTGTTCCTGTCGCAAGTCCTCGGCGAAGAAGGCTTGATCGACCGGCGAAACGAGCTTGTCGATGTGCTCACCAAGGCGGTTGAGTTCAGCGGCAACGCCCAAACGGCCGCCGGCGGATGGGGCTACGTTTCGGCCAGAGAAGGCAACGACTTCGACGAAGGCTCAACCACCATCACGCAAGTTCAAGGGTTGCGCGGATGTCGCAACGCTGGCATCCCCGTACCTGCCGAAGTCATCGACAAAGCGAAGCAGTATATCTATGAATGTAAAAATCCCGACGGTGGCATCAGCTACAGCAGCCGCCAGAAAGGCAGCAGCCGACCAGCGATCACAGCCGCAGCGCTGGCAGCGCTTTACAACGCAGGGGATTACGAAAGTGTGCATATCCCTGAAATGCTTAAGTACTCGAAGGACTCGTTGCACGACATCAGCGATGAAGCCCGCGCCTTCGGTCACTGGCATTACACGTACTTGTACTACAGCCAAGTCGTCTACCGCCAAGGCAACGACATCTGGATTCCGTTCCGCGATAAGCTTTACGAGCGAATCGTTTCCGACCAACGAAGCGACGGCTATTGGGAAGGTCAAATTCACCCGGTCTATGACACGGCCTGCAATCTGATCATGTTGCAACTCGACCGCGGTTACTTGCCGATTTATCAGCGGTAAAGTTTTCAGTTTTCAGTGTCTTTTAGCTCTATACTTTTAGACTTCAAACGCAACTGGTGTCGGCTACAATCGGTGAATGAAAGGAAAATTGAATGCAACTTACCGCCGTTTTTATGCAGGTCCCTGGGGGCTTCATTGGCTTTGTCGAGGAACAGCCGTGACCCTTCTGCCAAGATTCCCGTAGCGATGGTAGTCGAACGATAGACTTTGCTCCTGCAAAAACCAGAGCGGCTCAATAAACCCGCTCGCGATCACCTGTTTGCTCACGATCGGAACAAAGCGTTGGATGCAAGCATCGCGAATCAGTGAGCTGACTTGATAGTCGTCTCGCAACAGTCGCAACCGATCCACGCCACCGCCGACAATCACTTCTGCCAATTCTGCATCGGTTTCGTCGATCGTTTCGATTCGTCCAGCCCACGTCGAACTGATGCGATATAACAAATCGATTGCCTCAGCGCAACCGTTTTCTGGATATGAAAATACTGCCCGGCAATTGACCAGCAATGCTGCCGCCGCCGCGATGATCACATTGGCAGGCATGTCTTGAGGTGTGATTCGTATTCGCAGATGGGATATCGGCAAATAGCGGCGAAGATTGTCTTGACCAAGCAGCTTGACCGAATCGCTCCAGCCACCGAATTCCGACGCGACGGCGCGTTCCATCGCAGAAACCGCAGCTTGTATCCTTCGCAAGTCCGCTGGTTGCAAACAGCCATCGCGAACCGTCGATTCACATTCAGCCAACATCTCAACCATCGGCTGACTACGTGTCCCATGCGTTTCGACGGTCCTGAAACTCGCATCGAAGTTTCTTTCCGTGAACCGCATGAGCGGGATGACATAATTCGGTCCGCCTGCCTTGATGCCCGGCCCATAACTGCTGAGTCCCATTCCACCGAACGGTTGACGCAGCACGATCGCTCCCGTCGTCGGGCGATTGATGTAGAGGTTTCCAGCGCGAATCGACTCTTGCCAACGCGTTTGCTCGCGATCATCGAGACTCTCCAAGCCACTGGTAAGCCCGTAACCAGTCGCGTTGACGATGGCGATCGCGTCATCGAGCTTTCGAAATGGGATGACGGACAAGACGGGACCAAAGAATTCGGTGTGATGCGAATAGCTTCCCGGCAAAACGTTCCACTTGATCCCAGGCCGATACAAACACGGGTTGTCGTCGACTTGCTCGGGCAATACCAACCACGATTCATCATTTTCTAGCTCCTTCAGACCCCGAGCCAAGTCGCCACGAGGCGGCCGGATCAACGGCCCGATGCGGAACGATAAATCCCACGCAGACCCGACCCGTAGGCTGCTCGCCGCATCGACCAACATCTCGCGAAAGTTCACATCTTCAAAGACTTCCTGCTCCAACAACAGCAGCGACGTTGCGCTACATTTCTGACCGCCATGCCCGAACGCAGACTGCATGACGTTCTTGATCGCTTGTTCACGATCTGAGAGCGCCGTCACGATCGTTGCGTTCTTTCCCCCCGTTTCCGCAATCAGATCAATCGACGGCTTGCTGCTAAGGATCGACTTTGCCGTTGCCGTACCACCGGTCAGAATCACCGAATCAATCGCCGGATGACAAACGAGCTGACTGGCAACGGCAACGCTTTCGCAAGGCACAAACTGCAAAGCTTCGCGCGGCACTCCGGCATCCCAAAAACACTCGCACATCACGAACGCCACAAGCACGGTGTCGCTCGATGGTTTTAGAATCACCGTGTTACCTGCGGCCAATGCCGCTGCGACTCCGCCACAAGGAATTGCGATCGGAAAATTCCAAGGACTGACAACGACGATTGCGCCGCGACCGCTGGCCGTGACACCAAGGGACGCCTCATCTTCAGGATCGCAAAATCGCTTGACGCAGAGCGGATAAAACTCGACAAAGTCAATCGCCTCGCTCACTTCTGGATCCGCTTCTTTGACGGTCTTGCCACCCTCGGCGACCGCTGCACCGATCAAATCCCCTCGACGCTCTCGCAGCAACTGCGCAGTCTGACGAAGCACGCGATGACGCTCTTTCAGCGATCGTTGTCGCCAACCGGACGGATCTTGCTTCGCACAATCAGCGGCCTCGTCAACATCGGATTCGTTTGCCATCGCATACTGACAAACCGTTACGCCAGGACGAGAGGGGTCCATGGACGAGCCGACCTTCCGTTCATCGATTTGTACTACGCGACCGGCAAGCATCAGCGGCACGATGCTGGCAAGATCATCACAGCGAACCTTCCAGCGTCGAAGTATCTCAACGGCCCAAGTGACGTTATGCGGCAATGTCCAGTCGGTATCGGGCTCGTTGATGTATCGACTCCAGTTCGAGGCAATCGGTGGCTGGATCGGTGCAACGCTGCGATTCTGAAAACGCCTAGAACCTGAGCTGACCGTTTGCATTGTTTGGTATGAGTCACGAAAACCATCCGCAAGCTCCGTCCATTCGTCGCTATCGGGCGACAAGCGAAACGTATGACGTAGAAAATTCGATGGCCCTGTGTTTTCATCCAAGCGCCGAATCAAATAGCCAATCGCGTGCAGAAAATCTTCTCGCTTGCAGGCTGGTGCGTACAGCAACATCTCGCCTGCGGTCTCGAACACAGCGCGACGTTGGTGATTGGCCATCCCTTCGAGCATCTCAAACTGCACACGGCTCAGCGAATCACTACGAACGGCCCACAACATCGCCAGTGCAATATCGAACAAATTGTGGGACGCAATGCCGATACGAACGGCCGAGCCAACGTCCGGTTCAAACAATCGCTGCAACATTCGCTTGTAGTTTGCGTCAGTATCGCGTTTGCTTGTGAACGGTGCTTGCGGCCACCCATTGATCGCAGCATCCACTCGTTCCATCTCCAAGTTTGCACCTTTGACGACGCGAATCGTCAGCGGTGTGAATCCTGCAATGGCCCGCTGCTTGGCCCAGGCAATCAACTCCTCCAGAAACGCGTAGCTATCGGGCAAGTAAGCTTGCAGTGCGATCCCAGCGCGGACCTGGCCAAGCCCATCGCGCTGGAGCGTCTGCATCAGCACGTCCGCTGTCAAACGCATGTCGCGATACTCTTCCATGTCCAAGTAGACGAACTTTGTCGTCTCTGATCCATCATGGCGAAGAAATGGTTGATGCGATGCAGTGCGATAAAGAGCCTCCATTCGATCACAAAGCACGCGGACGCTGTGTCGAGAGCCGATCGAGGATATCTGGGAATAGAGCGTTGATATTTTGACGCTGATGCATTCGATGTGAGGATTTCTAAGCGAATGGGAATAGAGCTCCAGACGCTTACGAGCCTCCGCTTCGCCGAGCAACGACTCGCCGAGAAAGTTTACGTTCATCCGAATCCCTTCTCGCTGTCGCTTTCGCAAATGCTCTGACAGCAACTCGTCTTCGGCAGGCAAGATGACATTCGCCGTCTCACGTCGCATCTTGCTTTTGACCATCGGTACCGCGACGCCAGGAAGATAACCGCCGAACGACTGAAAGCCGCGCAGCAGTGCTTGATCCAGCGGACTAAAGAATCGCGGGACACCCTGAAGGTCGAGAATATGCGTCAACT
>Ga0163144_10013917_pt1 | contig 16731 bp, 12 predicted proteins | sample OliLak19BULKMAT1_FD_123175 | JGI IMG/M metagenome (GOLD analysis project Ga0163144, IMG submission 123175) | Freshwater microbial mat bacterial communities from Lake Vanda, McMurdo Dry Valleys, Antarctica - Oligotrophic Lake LV.19.BULKMAT1 | ecosystem: Environmental > Aquatic > Freshwater >... | reverse complement strand
TATTTTTTACAATATTATTTTATTAGAGATATGAAGTTTTTTATTGATACAGCCGATTTAGAAGAAATCAAAGAAGCCAATGATTTTGGTGTACTAGATGGTGTTACTACCAATCCTTCTTTGATGGCAAAGTCAGGAATTAGTGGCAAAGATAACATTATGAAGCACTACCATACTATCTGCGAAATGGTAGATGGTGATGTGAGTGCAGAAGTAATTGCAACTGATTTTGAGGGAATGGTCAGAGAAGGTGAAGAACTTGCTGAGATTCACCCCAATATCATAGTGAAAATCCCTATGATTAAAGATGGTGTGAAAGCCCTCAAATATTTTTCAGAACAAGGCATTAAGACCAACTGTACCCTGGTTTTCTCGGCTGGTCAAGCTCTTTTGGCTGCCAAAGCAGGGGCTACTTATGTGTCTCCTTTTATAGGCAGATTAGATGATGTAGGCACTGACGGGCTACAGCTCATAGGGCAGATTATCCAAATCTATCAAAATTATGGACTTAAAACCGAAGTTTTAGCAGCCTCTGTACGCCATACAATGCACTTAATTCACTGTGCAGAGATGGGTGCTGATGTAGTTACATGTCCTTTGAATGTAATTATGGACTTGCTCAAACATCCTCTTACTGATATAGGTTTAGAGAAGTTTTTGAGTGATTTCAAGAAAAGTAACTCATAAAATTAGCTTTCAAATTCTCTGGTAATATTTCTCAGCATTATCAGAGAATTAAACATTTGAATATTCACTTTTATTCATTGACCATTGAAATATTACTCATTCATCATCATCATCCATTATTTATGTATATCATCAAAGTAAAAGGCAAAGCAAAGATTCCAGATTATATTCAGCTAAGAGATGATAGTTTTGTGTTGGTTGCTTATTTTCGAGCTGACCGCCCACTCAAGAAACTAGAAAAATATGGCTTAGCAGGTAAGGAAGATGAGCTCAAAACGCTGATAGAAGGCTTGCCATTTGGAAAATTACAAAAATTAGACATTTAACTATTTACTCCTTACGAAATGTTACTCAACTCAGAATACATCATCCGTATTCAACAAGCACACATTTATCAGCAACAAAAACCTATTCTCAAAGATGTAAACTTTGAGGTCAAAAAAGGCGAATTTGTCTATCTCATTGGCAGAACGGGTAGTGGAAAATCTTCTTTGCTAAAGACTCTTTATGCTGATTTGCCTTTGCGTGAAGGACAAGTAGAGGTAGCTGGATATTCTTTGCACAAAATCAATAAAGAAGAAGTGCCTTTTTTGAGGAGAAAAATTGGGATTATTTTCCAAGATTTTCAGCTTTTTTATGATAGAACAGTTGGTGAGAACTTATCTTTTGTGATGCGTGCTACTGGATGGACTGACCGCCACAAAATGAAAAATAGAATCGCCGAAGTGCTCATGCAAGTAGGACTAAGTGGTGTAAGTATTAAAATGCCTCATCAACTTTCAGGAGGTGAACAGCAACGATTAGTAATTGCAAGAGCTTTGATTAATGAACCTTGGGTATTGTTTGCAGATGAACCTACAGGCAATCTAGACCCTGAAGTCTCAGAAGAGATTTTAGAGCTTTTTTTAAAAATTAACCGTTATGGTACTGCAGTCTTTATGGCAACTCATGATAAACATCTTTTAGAAAAATATCCTGCCCGCACCTTAGTATGTCAGCACGAGCAGGTAATTGCTCAAAATATATTTATGGGCTAAAAAGCTTTTTTTTAAAATTTAGTAATAGTTTCAAAATAAAGTACTCCTCTATTTTGATTAAAACACTTGCTATCAAACCCTTATAAATTAATAACTCATCACTCACTTAATAATACCTAACCGTTCTATTTGTAGTACCTATTTATTGAATTCAAGAAAATTAAAATAAGGTTATCTCATTTTATGAATATTCTATCTTTTCCTCATAAAACTTGCAGAAGATTTTAAACATTTTTATTTGTTGATACTACTTTTTAGGCGAATCACCGTTATAAATTGTTTAATTTTGATTTGTATTAATTTATCTAAATTTGCTAATAATACACTAGTGTTACATTTTGGTGATTTTGTCGGAAAATACACCACCTCGCAAGGTGTCACACCTGCGAAGATTTTGGTGTCGCACCAAAATCTTATCTAACTATTTAACTAAAACAGTACACTAAAATCGTCAACCTGAAATATCCAATTTATAATTTTATGAATAATAAAGTAGTCATCATTACGGGAGCATCTTCAGGAATAGGAAAAGCTTTGGCCTTTGAGTTTGGGAAAGCAGGTGCTAAAATCGTAATTACAGGACGCAACACTCAAAAACTAGAAGAAACTGCACAAGAGCTTCAATCTCAAAATATTGATACACTAGCCATTATTGCTGATGTAAGCAAAGAAGCTGATAATCAACGCATGATAGCTGAAACTTTAGCAAAATATGGGCAAATAGATATTCTTATCAATAATGCTGGAATATCCATGCGAGCTTTATTCGAAGAAGTAGATTTAAGTGTAATACGTCAACTCATGGATATCAATTTTTTTGGGACTGTCTATGCTACTAAGTATGCACTGCCTCATATTCTAAAATCTCAAGGCTCCATAGTAGCTATTTCTTCCATAGCGGGTTATAGAGGCTTGCCTGCCCGTACAGGATACTCTGCCTCTAAATTTGCAATGCATGGCTTTATAGAGTCTTTGAGAACCGAACTCATCAAGAAGAACGTACATGTGTTACTTGCCTGCCCAGGGTTTACCCAATCTAATATTCGAAGTGCTGCTTTGACAGAGGATGGCTCTCAACAAAGTGAGACACCAAGAGATGAAGAGAAGATGATGAGTTCCGAAGAAGTAGCAAAACATATTCTCAAAGCTGTCATCCACAAGAAACGTGATTTGGTGCTTACTACTCAAGGTAAACTTACTGTGTTTTTTAATAAATGGCTACCCAAATGGATGGATAAAAAAGTCTATGATGTGATGGCAAAAGAAGAAAATTCACCTTTCAAGTAAAAGATAAGTTATTGGTTATTAAAGTTTATTGCGATGTTTTTATATTGATAAATATCGTTCAAGCAAAGACGATTGAACGAGATATTTGCTGGTGAACGCATCTTTACTTGCACCTCTGCAAATGAAATCGTAATAACATCTATTGTTTTATAAGAAAATGATAATAAGGAGAAATTTCTTTTCAAGCAGCAACGAGTTTTTGAATGTTTAAAACGACTTTAACTTGGCAGATAGTTGATTTTCTTTTTTCTAAAAACACGACTTTTGCTAGAATAAAGGAAATTTCTCAATCTTTTAGCTCTATAGTCAAAGTTTTAAATCTAGACTAGTTATGGAAGCAGGTAAGTGATTAATTTGAAGTTGGAATTAAATGAATTACATAGAGTATCTCTGATAGACCATTGACAAGGTAAAACTGGTTTTTTTAGGATGTAATAATTTATCACACATCAGTAAAAAACTAATCCTGAGTTCAGGTGTGATTAAGTCTGTCAGAAAATAAACCAGGTGATATTTTAGAGACATCACCCGGTTTGAGTATCATCTTTTAGATAAATAGAAATTAATGCGTGGCATCACCAGCCCCTCTCGGGAATCTGATACTTTCTACCATATCTTGCACTTCTTGTGGTGGTGGCGGAGTAACTGAAGATACCACATAAGATATAATGAAGTTAAGTATCATTCCTATTGTACCTATGCCTTCGGGAGATATGCCGAATAAAAACTTATCATTGGCAATTGCTTCCTTTGGAAACCCAAATAAAACGTCTCCAAACTTAAAGTAAATGATATAAGCTAAGGTAAATACTAGCCCTACTATCATCCCTGCTACAGCTCCTTGCATATTCATACGCTTAGAGAAAATACCCATAATAATCACAGGAAAGAAAGAAGAAGCTGCCAAACCAAAGGCAAAAGCAACTACGGATGCCACAAAACCTGGTGGATAGATACCAAAGTAACCTGCTAGTACGATGGCAAATGCCGCCGAAATACGTGCTGCCAATAACTCCGATTTCTCACTCATATCAGGCATGAGATTCATTTTTAATAAATCATGCGATACCGAAGAGGAAATCACCAATAACAACCCTGCTGCCGTAGAAAGTGCCGCTGCCAAGCCACCTGCTGCTACCAGTGCTATTACCCAATTAGGAAGCCCTGCTATTTCAGGATTTGCCAATACCATAATGTCATTATCTACATATATTTCATTGGGGTCAGTCGTAGGTTTGGTAGTTACTTCTCTTTGTCCTTCTGAGCCTGTACCTGTGCCAAATGCCACAGCACCTTCTAATGCCTTGCCAGCAGCATACTGTATTTTGCCATCTCCATTCTTATCTACCCAAGCGATGAGTCCAGCTTTTTCCCAAGATTTTACCCATTGAGGAGAATCTTTATAAGAAATGCCTTCTTTGCCTCCTACTGCATTGATAAGGTTATATTTCCCGAATACTGCCAAGGCAGGGGCTGTGGTATAAAGAATGGCAATGAACACAAGGGCATACCCTGCTGAAATACGGGCATCTTTTACCTTAGCTACTGTAAAGAAACGCACAATCACGTGGGGCAGACCTGCAGTACCTACCATCAAAGCTGCTGTAATACAGAAAATATCAATCATTGATTTCTTGCCTTCTGTGTAGGCTGCCAGACCAAGTTCGGCACTGAGTCCATCTACTTTATCTAAGAGATAAGTACCGTCTGCCAAGCTCCCTCCCATGCCTAATTGTGGAATAGGATTGCCTGTAAGATTAATAGAAATGAAGATAGCAGGCACCATATAAGCAAAAATCAAGACACAATACTGTGCTACTTGGGTATAAGTAATCCCTTTCATCCCTCCCAATACTGCATAGAAGAATACGATACACATCCCGATAATCACCCCTGTATTAATATCAACTTCTAAAAAACGAGAAAATACAATCCCTACGCCACGCATCTGACCTGCTACATAAGTAAAAGAAACAAACAAAGCACAAATCACTGCCACTACTCGGGCAGTCTGAGAATAGTATCGCTCTCCCACAAAATCAGGCACTGTAAATTTACCAAACTTACGAAGGTAGGGAGCTAAAAGCAAGGCAAGCAATACGTAGCCTCCCGTCCAGCCCATCAGATAAACCGAACCATCATAGCCTGCAAAAGAGATAATCCCTGCCATAGAGATAAAAGAAGCTGCCGACATCCAGTCTGCTGCTGTAGCCATACCATTGGCTAGGGGAGAAACACCTCCGCCTGCCACATAAAACTCTTTAGTAGAGCCAGCACGAGACCAGATAGCTATGCCGATATATAGGGTAAAAGAAAGTCCTACTAAAATATATGTCCAAAGTAAAATACTCATATTATTTTTTATTTAAGGGTTTTATTATTTTTTATGCTATTTTTCATCTACATCAAACTCTTTATCTAGCTTATTCATCAGCCATACATAGACAAAGATGAGAATCACAAAGACATAAATAGAGCCTTGCTGTGCAAACCAAAAACCTAACTTAAAGCCTCCTAATCGGATGTTATTGAGGGAATCTACTAAGAGAATCCCAAAGCCATAAGAGACTATAAACCAGATTGACATGAGTACCAACACGTAGGAAATATTCTTTTTCCAGTATTGCTGCATTGTTTTGTTATTTTCCATAATTTTCAATCATTTTGAGGTGTTAATATAAGTTTTAGAAGGTTTTATTTAAAAATAAAGCATTGTTTGTACAATAAACTCTCCTGCTGACTTTTTATCAGGATTTAAACGACCATCTGCACCATAGACAGGGCGTTGAGAGTATTGCAAGGTAACTTTAGAGTGATGCCCTTCTAGGTGTAAGTTAGCACCTATGTCAAATTGACTGCTACTCTCTTGTAATGCTTCAAAATCTTTATAAGTATAAGCTACAAAGGGCTGCAAACGACCTACTTTACCAAGTGTATTTTTGGGTAATAAAAAACCTGCTTGTGTGTAGAAGATTGTACCTGTACCTATAATAGGCTGTGCATTTCCACCCGAAGAAGCAATATTCATAATACCAACATTGCGAATATAATTAGACCCAAAGTCATAGTTATACAATACACTGTAGGCAGTAATTGCCATGTTTTTATCTCCACCAAAGGGATGATCTAAGAATAAATCTATCCCAAACAGATTCATATTATTACGCTGCACTGCTGTAGCTGCTCCATTGACATCACGTGCTGTAGTGCTAGCTGTAGCATTGGGGTGTATGTGATAGCCTGCTCCTATATTGAATACTTTTTTAGTACCTACATACGTGCCTACTTTGAAGGGTAAAAAAGTAGATTCTTTATCCAAAAACTGCCAAGTAAAGTAGCCAGAACTTGCCCAGCTATTATTAGCTGCATCTCTTGCTACATCTAGCCCTGCGGGGGCAGAAGCAGCATTGCTACCATTCAATATTGAGATAGGGTTAGGGGCAGAGAAGGGTTTATTGAGGGCTACTTGATAGTTAAACTTGCCCAATTCTCCTTTGGCATATATCCCAAATTGACGAGCAAATTGATCAGAAAGCTCTATCAGAGGCCAGTTAAAAATAGGAGCATCTACGGTTAAGAAGTTGAGTGTACTTGCACTGCTCATTCTTGAGATACCATTCCAGTAGTGTAAGCCAGTGCCTATGTGTAGTTTTTTCTGCACAATGGCGTATTCTGTCCAAGCGTCATGGACAAATAATCCAGGTTTTTTACCTGCTCCATATCCACCTAAAGCATCTCCATTAGAGCCAGCAGCCCCTCCATTTACGAAGGTTTGGTTATTGATACCGACATGGAACATGAGCAGGAATCGGGGAGAAATCTGTGCATAAGCCAGCATACGAGAGCGGCGAAGCCCTATATCCCAAGAATCAGCTACAGATTCACCATTGACTATTGTGTTTGGGTTGTTATCAATGTGGCGTGTCCAGAATTGATTCCATATAATAAATCTGATATACCTAGAGCCTGTGCTATCTAAGTTTAGTTTAAGCCCAGAGCCATAAATGCCCGAGCCTTGCGCTGCTACTTTGGAGGGATGCCATATAAATAGCATTGCTGTTGCGAGGATTATTAGGTACAATTTCTTTTTCATATCTCACTAATTTAATTTTTGTGATTGATTAAAAATAGCATACAATATTTTGGGCGCGCTTCAAAAATATCATATTGTAAAAGTGAAATTTTCTAATTGAAAAAGAAAATGTAGCGTATTTTTTTGCTAATTAAATATAGTTATACTAATTAATGGTAAGATACATAGACCTAAAAAACTGATAATCAAATACTTGAAATTAATCCTTGAACCTTTCCCACTTGATGAGCATGTATTTATCACCCAACTCGGTGATGAGCATGCCAGCTCCCTTAGTGTTAGTGTCTTCTTTGAGGTATTCAATGAGTTCTTTGTGATTAAAGACTTTGTAAGTAGGGCGATATTCATTGTTTTCAGGAGCTATTATTTTGTATTTTTTTACCCAGTTCATCACTGAAACGTGGCTCACACCTAATATTCTCTCTATCTCACGGTAACTTACACCTTCTATATAAAGTTGTAAAGCCTTGATTACGTAGTAGTTATCTATTTTCTTTCCAATTTTATTGACTGTAAAATAATATTTACATTTTTTGCATTGGTAGCGTTGTCTTTCTTTGACTACTCCACTTTTGATTACTTTTTCGTTTTGGCATTGAGGGCAGATAGGAGATTTCATAGTGTATTTCGAGTTAAGATAAAAGATTTATTAAGATAGATATACTAAATTAGCATAAATATACTAAATTAGCAAAATACACAAAAACAAAAACTTTCACTTTGCCTTTCTCATAAAATTAAATGATTACTCTCAGTTTATGGAGCAAATAAAATTTGTGTATATGAGTTTTTACTTCGTTTGCTATGTTGTAAATGTATCCTAAAACATCCTCTGTTATTGAGAAATGATTGGGTTATTGAAATGATAATTTATAAAAAAAGCCTGAAAGGTTGTTTTTATCTCTGTTATAAATTCTTTTTGATAAGATGCTTTTGTTGGTATTTTATTTTTATTCTATCAATGCTTCACCCTTAGAGAGCTATTTTAGCTTCCTAATAAGCATTTGATTAGCAGTAAAAATCAAGGCTGAATGTTTAAATATAATAGCTTTAGAAAATTAGAAATCATCTTTATACTTCTTGGAATAAATCATTGACTTGTCTGGTAAGATTTTTTGTAGAAAAAGGTTTTGTTATGTATAGGTCTGCACCAACAGCATAACCTTTTTCTATCTCACTTTCTTTGCTCCTGGCACTCAAAAAAATGACTTTAGTTTCGTGCAATGTAGGAATATCTTTGATAAATTTACATACTTCGTAGCCATCTACTTCGGGCATCATAATATCCAAAATAACTGCATCAGGTTTTTCATGATTTATGATATGTAATGCCTCTTTTCCATCACGAGCAATAAAGACTTGGTATCCTTGTTTTTTCATTAAAAATTCAAGAGATAGAAGGATATTGGGTTCGTCATCAACCAATAATATTTTTTTCATAAATACAAATTTACTAATCTAAACTTTCCAAAAGCAATTTAAGTTTTGTTTTCAACTAAAGTTTATAAAAGTTCTTTCTAAAATATAGCTTAAACAATGAATGAGTTGTGGGTAAGATGCTTATAAAATCTGATAGCTTATTTTACCTGCTTTTCTTTTGCTAAGTTATGTAGGAATGCTTAATAGTATGTGTTCTAGATTATTTTTTGCTTGTCGATGCCAAAATAGGTAGTGTAAATATAAAGTTTGCGTATTTATTATCTTTACTTTCCACCCATATTTCTCCTTCATGGTATTGAATAATTTTTTTGCAAATTGCTAATCCTAAACCACTTCCTTTGGGTTTTCGAAGATTTTGATTCTCTGCTTGATAAAATTTTTCAAAGATAAGTTGCTTAAATTCAGGTTTTACCCCGATGCCATCATCACAGATTGACATTCTCACATGGTTTTCTGTCAATGAAGTAGATATTTGTATAGTGCTTTTACAAAACTTAGTGGCATTAGAAAGTAAATTTAAAACCACCTGTGTAAGTTGGTCATAATCGCCGTGAATAGGTAGTAGATTTTCAGTAAGGTCAATGATAAGTTTTATTTTCTTATCATGAATAATTTGTAACATAGAAGTAATTGCTTCTTGTAAAATCTCATTGAGATCTATGAGTTCTATTTTTAGTTTTTGCTCACCCGACTCAAATTTTTCTAGCTCTAGCACTTGATTGATGAGTCTTTCCATTCGGTTGGTTTCTTTGATGATGGTACTCAAGAAGTGTTGTTTTTCTTCTTTGTCAAGGTCTTCATTATCATACAGAATTTCTGAAAAGGCACGAATAGAGGTGATGGGTGTGCGCATTTCGTGTGTAACAGTGGAGATAAATTCATTTTTTTGTTCATCATTTTTTTGGAGTTGAGCATTGGCTTGTGTGAGTTCATGGCTTGCTCGCTCTAAAGCATTAGATTTTTCTTGTAGCGTTTTATTGAGCAAGATGAGTTGCTGAGATTCTCTTAAAATATTAACAACTTCTTCTATTCTGATTTCTTCCTCTTCTTTGACTACTGAGGCTATCATGATGCGTGTTGCTGCCACGCCAATTGTACCAGAGAGTAGCTTTTCGGCATAGCTAATAAGATAGACATCTGCTTGTGGGTTTTTCTGCCAGTTTTTTCCATAAATCTCTGAAAACTGCCTAAGTGTTTCTTCTGCACGTTTTTTTCCTAAAAAATTAATAAGCAGATTTTGAAGGTCTTTGATATAAGCTGTTCCTTTCCAAGTGATAGCACTCAAATCAGCTGTATAATAATCTTGTATATTTACGAAAACTTCGGCTTGATTTCGCTCTTGAGCTGACTGCTCGAAATAAAGAGAACATCCTATATAAACCAAAGTATTGAGCAATAAACTCCAAAACAAAGACTGGGAGATAGGACTGAGTGCATCTAACCCAAAAAGTGCATGAGGTCTGAGCCAGTAAATCTCCCAAAGCCCCTCTTGAACAAAATTAAGAGGTAAAAAACCTGTATTGGAGAGTGTAGGTAAAATCAAGGTATAAAACCAAATCATAAAACCCAATAGTAAACCCCATAAAGCTCCTACTTTATTGCCAAAACGCCAATAAACTCCTCCAATGATGGCTGGTGCAAACTGGGCAATCCCTACAAAAGAAATTAAACCAATAGACATCAATGAGGCTTGATTAGATATGATAGTATAATATAAATATGCTAAATGTAAAATCAATACAATACTCAGTCTGCGGATATAGAGCAACAACTTTCCTAAGTGGGTGGTATAGCTTCTTTTGAGCAAAGGAATGCTTACTAGCAAAGGCAGTATGAGGTTATTACAAAGCATCACACTGAGGGCTATCGTAGAAATGATAATCATACTGGTAGCTGCCGAAAAGCCTCCAATATACACAAAAGTAGCCAAAATGGGCTTGTTTTGAGCCAAAGGCAATGCTAAGACGTAGGTATCAGCATCTATGCCACTACCCCCAAATAAAATATAACCCCCGAAGGCAATCGGAATCACAAATATATTAATCAAAAATAAATACAAGGGAAATAGCCAAAAAGCAGTATCTAAATGCTTAATACTGACATTCTCAATAGCTGAAACCTGAAACTGACGTGGCAAAAACAAAAAAGCTAACATAGAAAGCAAGGTCATAAAAAACCATTCTACCATCTGAGAAGTACCCGAAAATGTATAGTGTGTCAATAGCTCAGGGTAAGAGCTTGCTTGTGAAAATATATCTTCAAAACCATCAAAAACAAAAAAAGTAACAAAGATACCTATGCTCAGAAAAGCAATGAGCTTGACTAAAGATTCAAAGGCAATGGCAGTAATAAGCCCCTCATGCCGCTCAGTAGTTTCTATGCTTCGTGTGCCAAACAATATTGTAAATAACACCAAAACCCACATAATCAAGAAAGTAGTATCTTTAAAAATACTGTCTGTAATACTTACTTGATTGGCAGTGATGATAGAAAAACTAGAGGAAATGGCTTTGAGCTGTAGGGCAATATAAGGCATAACACTCAACAGGCTCACTATCGTAACCAACACTGCCAAAGTGCTACTTTTGCCGTAGCGTGAAGAAATAAAGTCTGCAATCGTGGTGATGTGCTTAAACCTGCATATCCTAATGATTTTACGCATCAACAGCCACCAAAAAGGAATAATTAAAGTAGGTCCCAAAAAAATAGTTATGAAATCTATCCCCTCTCGTGAAGCTTGCCCTACGCTGCCGTAATAAGTCCAAGCAGTGCAATAAACCGTCAGAGAAAGCGTGTAAATATAAGGGTTGTTAATCAAGCTTTTGCCTCTCTTTACCCTATGCTCTCCCCAGTAGGCTATTAGAAAAAGTAAGGCTAAATATGCCGCCGAAATACTGATAATCAAGATACTAGACATAGTTTAGGAAGAAATTGTTTATAGATTACTTGGTTATTAGGAGATAATAAGCATCTTACCAAAACTAAATTATCACTTTATTCCTTTTACATCTCTTAGAAAAAAAATAGAATGTTGTATTTAGAAATTATGACAACATTAATGTGCTAAAATTAAAGAAAAAGGCTTACTTTAATCTGCCTTTGTGTATCTGAGATAAGTAAAATAACGTAATAATCAACAATGACCAAAGCCCAAAAACATACAAAAATAAAATAGGAATGCCCCTTACCGATGATGCCTTATTGAAAATACTTAGAATAGGAAAATTGAAAAGCAGCAAAAAAAAAACATCATAAATACTAGAAGTCGCCCACTAATTTTCTTTTTAATAAGTTGTTTACCCATGATTTTGATTCTTAGAAATAGTTTAAAAATAAAATGGACATTTATTTTGACCAAAATACTCATTATCAATAACTTAATAATCCAATAATTAATAAATTATCTCTTATTTATTCCCTTTTTGTGCAAATAAAAATAAAAAAAGTTTAATAAAGCTGTCTGTTTAAGGTCTTTTTTTGAGGATTCGTATTTTCTCTCATTATTTCAAGTAAATAATGAGGAAGCGTATGATTTAAATTATGTAGAGTCAAGATACCTTTGGAACATAAGCCAAGTTAGAAATACACACTAAAGTAAAAAGTGAAAGCACAGAACTATTATTATATATCCAAGCTCTATAAAATCAAATAGATAAAGAGAGTTTGATTATACTACAATCCAGCTATTTTCATGGGAAGTCTAATCCCTGTCTAACTCCAATATATACACTGTCTTAGGAGGAACTTTAAGTGTATTTTCTAGTGTGAGTGTTTTGCCTGTGATTACATCTTTTCCTTTTGGTTCGGTCAAGATTTCTCTGTATTGTTTTAAATCTAGGGTTTCTTCTTTTTCACTTTTATTAAGAATGACCATTACTTTTTCTTTCTCATCATATCTAAAATACACATAGATATTATTCCATTGAGGGAAAAAGTGCATCACCTTTCCGTGATGAATTACTGTCTTATTCTTGCGCCAGTTTAGTAGTTTTTTGGTAAACTCCTGTGCTTCTTTTTGTTGGTCAGTAAGTCCTTTTTGGCTAAAAGCATCAATGACATCACCCTCCCAGCCACCAGGGAAATCTGAGCGAATCACAAGGTGATTGCCAAGAAAGCCAGTATTCTCCATCAAAATCTCAGTGCCATAGAATAACTGTGGAATCCCACGCATGGTCAGCAAATAAGCAATGCCTAACTTAAAATGCTCAGGATTTTCTTTGATTTGGGTATAAAATCTATCCATATCGTGATTGTCTAAAAATATCATCAAATCATTGGAAGAAGCATACATAAAGTCATTGGCAAGTGCCTGATAAAGCATGATAAGCCCTTTTTCCCAAGTTTCCTCCTCCGTATTGAGGGCATCTATAAGGGCTTTTTGTAGGGGGAAATCCATAATCTGAGGCAGACAAGATTCATATCCATTGGGATTTTGTTTGCCTCTTTGCCAGTGTGCAGCGATGGCAGGGTTGTATGACCACTCTTCACCCACGATAGAAAAATTAGGATATTCGCTCATCACAGCACAAGACCAATCACGCATAAAATCAGCATTTGGATAAGGGTAAGTATCCATTCTGATTCCTTGTAATCCTGTATATTCTATCCACCAGAGTGTATTCTGGATGAGGTATTTTGCTAGGAGTTGATTGCGTTGGTTGAGGTCGGGCATAGAACTCACAAACCAGCCATTTTCTAATCTTTGGCGGTCAAGTGCAGAGGCGTGAGGGTCTTGGAGGGTAGTGCGAGCGTGATTGCTAGTGATAAATTCTCCTTTTTTAAATTCATCTTGATAGTTAAGCCAGTCAGAGGTAGGCAAATCCTTCATCCACCAATGCTCTGAGCCACTATGATTTAAGACCATATCCATGATGATTTTTAAGCCTTTCTTTTGGGCATTTTCGCAGAACTGTAGGTAAGATTCATTGCTACCATAGCGAGCATCTACTTTGTAAAAATCCGTAATCGCATAGCCATGATAGGACTGTGTTTTCATATTGTTTTCTAAGATGGGGTTAAGCCAGATAGCCGTAAAACCCATTTCTTGTATATAATCTAAGTGGTTTGTGATGCCCTGTAAGTCTCCGCCATGTCTCCCAGCAGGGTCTGCTCGGTTAAGCTTTTCGGTCAAGCCTGCGACCTCATCATTGGCTAAATCACCATTAGAAAATCTATCAGGAGTAATTAGATAGACCACATCTTGGCTGTCATAGCCTTTGACCTCGGCGGCTTTTGGTTTGCGAGCTTTCAGTGTATATTGATAGGTCTGTAGAGTTTTTTGATTTTTTTGAAAAAGGATTTTGAAAGTCTGAGCAGGAGCTTCTGAAATATCTAAGTAAAGAAATAAGTAATTAGGGTTTTCGGTTTGGATGCTTTGCTTGAGTCTTACTTTTTGCCCCTCTATCATAGGCGTAAGCTCGGCTATAGACGGGGCATGTACTAAGATTTGTAGCTCAGGATTTTGCATGCCTGCCCACCAAGAGGCAGGTTCTAAGTGCTGTATTTCATAGGGTTTTTGTGCCAAAATAACTTGAAATGCACAGAGATAGAAGATAAGGAATGTAGTAAATAGCGTTTTCAACATAATTCTTGGAGTTTTTTTCAAAAATAATACTTCTTTTGAGAGAATCTATTATTATATTAATTTAAGATGTAAGTTTTACGAGAGTAGTAGTCTGTGTAGAGATAAGCAAGGATATAAGGTTAAAACAGTACTTTCTTGAACTGAAACGTACATGTAAAAAAGCTATTTTATTTTTTATTTTTTTTCAGGTGTTTCAAAATCTATCATAACGGAATTTTTTCTTTGCGAAATTTTATGGATTTTTGGTTTATGTTAAGAAAAGAAAGATACAAACAACTAATTGCACATTTTAGCGAAAATCTACCCGAACCAGAAACCGAGCTTCGCTACCGAAATCCCTTTGAGCTATTAGTAGCAGTCATTTTGAGTGCTCAGTGTACTGATAAAAGAGTAAATATGGTTACGCCAGCTTTATTTGAGGCTTATCCTACTCCTGCTCACTTGGCAGAGAGTAATTTTGAGGAGCTTTTTCCATTAATCAGAAGCATTTCTTACCCCAATAACAAAACCAAACACTTGCTAGGAACAGGCAAAATGCTGGTAGAAGATTTTAACTCCGAAATTCCTGATACTGTAGAAAACCTCCAAAAACTCCCAGGAGTAGGGCGAAAAACTGCCAATGTGATTGCTTCTGTTGTCTATCATCAGCCTACAATGGCAGTAGATACACACGTTTTTAGGGTTTCGAAGCGTTTGGGGCTTGTTAATCAAAACCTAAAAACTCCCTTAGAAGTGGAGAAAACGCTGGTGCGTTATTTTCCAGAGAAGGTGATTCCTGATGCACATCATTGGTTGATTTTGCATGGGCGATATGTATGCGTAGCTCGTAATCCTAAATGTACCGAATGTGATATTAAGCATCTTTGCAGACATTATGAACTGAAAGTCTTACCTAAAATAGAGAAGAACGAAGTGAGAGATTAGTTATAAGCTGTTGGTTATTAGTCTGTAATCATCTGATAATAAACGTTTTACCCAAATTAAATAATTGCTTCATTTTTTAAAACATTGCTAAACCATGAATATCTTGTCAAATAAATACTATATCAAGCCACTTTTAGGAATACTAATATTGATTTATGGTTTTTCTGACATAAAAGCACAGACCGCTTCTTGCGAATTAGAAGAGTTTGCGACAGTAGCAGATATTTCTATCTGGGATTGGAGTGAGAGTAAATCCTTTTATGGTTTTATCTCCAAAATGGCAATAGATGCAGATGGCTCGCCCCGTGCCTATCACCCCGAAGACAAAGGAATAGATGATCTAAGGTATGCTGGCTCTCCTGGCAATTGGTGGGCTTTGGTGACAGACAATGGCGACAAAGATGGCAATCCTATCTTACAAGGAGCAGATGATCCTTATCCTGGTTATTATGTTTCTATGACTTCACTCAATGACAACCGATATCCAGAAGATAGCCCAAGACGATATGTAAACTCTGAAAAGATTCCTTATTTTGTGTTGCCTCCTGCTATGCTTAGCATCACAGGTACAGAGCTAGGAGATATTGCATACATCTATAACCAAAAAAATGGGAAAGGCTGTTTTGCAGTTTTTGCAGATGTGGGTCCTTATGATAAAATAGGAGAAGGCTCTATGTATCTTGCCGAGCAACTAGGTATTTCTAATAATCCTCGCTCTGGTGGGCAAGAGAGTGAAGTAGCATATTTGGTTTTTCCATTTTCGGGCAATAGACAGCCTCGCAGCATTGAAGAGATTAATAAAATCGGAGAAGCTCTGATGAAAAAAGCAGGTGCATATAGTTTTGTCAATGAATGTCTTAAAAAGAAGTAAGCTTTTAATTCATAAAAATCTAACTTTTTAAATAAAGACTTATTCTACACTCAATAAACCCTATTTGAGTTTGTTTAGCATCTACAATTTAGATAATATTGCAAAGGCTAGAGTTGATTAGACCTTATTACGATTTTATTTGTGGAAGTGCAAGCAAAGACGCTTGCACTGGTTATTTACCTCGTTCAAGCGTCTTCACTTGACCAGTATGATGCAACATAAAAATATCGTAGTAATCTCTATTATTTCCAAAAAACCTTTACTTTTTTGTTTTTAGTAGTTCACTTCCTAAGTCATCATTAATTGATTTAATAAATTGAATAGTTTTTATAGGTATTCTGTATCTTCTTGGGTTTGTTTTTTGGGGTTGCTATTATTAGTAAGTCAGACTGCTTGTGTAAGTTCTAAAAGCTGGAAAGAAGACCAATACTTACTGCATAACCTTAGCGTAAAAGGCAATGAAACTGTTCCTACGTATGAGTTAGAAGAACTTTACCAACAGAAGCCCAACCGTACTGTGGGCATTTTTTTACCTTATCTTTGGGTATATAATATTGGAGAATACTTTTTTAGGCCCGAAAAAATAAAAGCTAAAATCGAAAATACTCGAAGTGAATATGCTCCCAAAATAAGAACTGCCGAACTAAAAAATAAAGAGAATAAAGTCAGAAGATTAGAAAAAAAAGAACGTAAAAAAATCACCAAACTCAATCGAAAATTAAAAGAAGGCAATTGGTTTATGCGCTCAGTAGGAGAAGCACCCGTTTTTTATGATTCGGTTCGTATCCAGAGAACTGCCGAAGAAATG
>Ga0163144_10013916_pt1 | contig 16732 bp, 19 predicted proteins | sample OliLak19BULKMAT1_FD_123175 | JGI IMG/M metagenome (GOLD analysis project Ga0163144, IMG submission 123175) | Freshwater microbial mat bacterial communities from Lake Vanda, McMurdo Dry Valleys, Antarctica - Oligotrophic Lake LV.19.BULKMAT1 | ecosystem: Environmental > Aquatic > Freshwater >... | reverse complement strand
TAGCTATGGCTGAGGATAAACTCAATAATTTACCAAGAAAAATCCTAAACTTCTTGACTCCAAATGAAGCTTGGAATATCAATAATTTACAAACCGTTGCACTTGTTTCTTGATTGTACCACTAATCTACAAAAAAAGGACGACAACCTACTGCATCCACCGAAGGCAGGATTAAAACGTCCACCAAAGTCTGAAGAACAAGAATCTACCTCGTCGAAAGCTGCGCAAAAAAAATATACCTCTACCGAATCTTTATCATACACCAAAACAGATAAACCAGAGAAAACAGACAAACCCACCAAAAACCAAGTTACTACTACTACAACAACTTTAGTAGACGATGTATTGTTATTAAACGATACTGACAGCGACAGCGACCAAGAAAAAAAACATGTCCATGAAAAAGTAAAAAAGGATCAGTCTATTCCTGTTGAAACCCAAGTGAAAGTGGTTGTAACAAATACTACCGACCAAAGAATGGAGTTGGTCGGCGATGCTGCCTATGATGCACCGTATGAGGAATAATACAGTTTACTAATATAAGGTCTTCCCCAAACTTGATACGGTATCTTAGGTATCCGAAGAAGCCTGATCTCAGCGTTCAGGATGACTCATTTCTCTTTCGACTACCTGCAATAATACCGTTTAATTATGTTATGCTATAGCCGCGAGTCGCAGCCGGAAAAACCAAACTCTATATAATTCTTGATTAATTCAATTACAAGATTAATTTATAAAAACTAATCCCTAACTACCATCACTGAAATAGAAGAATGCCTGACAATCTTTGAAGCATTTGGCCCAAGCATGTAATCTCTAAGCTGAGGTCTAACGGCTGAAATAATGATCAAATCAGCGTTTTCACTCTCTGAATATTTTATTACCTCGTCGTAAACGGCTCCTCTACCAATATAATAGCTAACATCTACTCCTTTTGGAACGTACTTTTCTACTATCTCATCAAATTGCTTAGTATATTTTTGCTTTTGGTCGCTCATCCAGTGTCTTGGAAGATAGTCCTCTATCATTTTCATTCCAAAGTCAGGCATTATATAAATTAAATGTAATTTTGAACCAAACGCATTAACAAAATTCAAAGCGGGTGGAAAAACTGCCTTTAGTGACTGTTTATCAGCCAAATCAACTGGAATAATAATATTCTTGAACATAAAAACTAAGCTATTTTAATAAAAACTACTTTTGAGTATCACTCTTAAACCCTGGTATAACAAAACCAGTTGTAAATTCAGAATCTTCTATATCATAGAGTACAGGATCTGAAGATTTAAATCTACTAAGTCTTGAATCCAAATGAGCTAGAAAATTTTCTACTATCTTTTTATCTACAGATTTACCAGCTACAAATATAGCAGAAATTGCAACTGTTTCTTGATCTTCAGTAATACCAGGATATCCTCCGGCCTCTAGCACTACTTTTTTAAACTGCGGCGAGTTTTTTACCAACAAATCAATTTTATCACTTTCAATTGTAACAAAGTCATTCTCGCATACGTGAGTAACCATATTAACCAACATATCTGGATGCCCAGTCATAAGCATGATAGCATCAATTTTACCAGCACAAAATTCTTTTGCATAATCTTCATGAGATATTTCAATATCTTCTGGAGGTTTTTTAAAATCATAATACGCGGCAAGAGCGTCATAAGCGACTGAGCTATCAGACTTAGGAGGTCCATTAGAAATTCTCTTGCCGTCTAGGTCTCCAAAAACTAGTATTTTATCATCATCCTTAACAAGGACAGTAAAATATTCATCATGCAAACGCAATAATTGATACATATCTTTAAATGGCTCAGTAGCCGCAAAATAACCTGTCCCGTTATATGACTCCACCGCTAAGTTTGACAAAGTAAATGCGAAATCTATTTTTTCTCTTTGTAATAGCCATATATTCTCTAGCGACCCAGTCGTTGGTACTACTTCACATTTAATACCATCGTTAGCGCGTGATATAAATCGGCATAAATTCAATCCAATATTATAGTATCCCTCAAGCAAGCTACCACTACCGATTTTTATGATTTTTTTCTCGCCAGCACCTGCTGAACTAACACATAATATTAGTATCGAAACACTTGTGCAAATTAATTTCCAAATCTTCATATCGACCTTCTTTTAAGAGTTATACATTTCTTTATCAAGAGTCCCTTCGGAGCTGTCTATAACTAAAGTTATAGTGGCATCACCTGTAATATTGATCGTTGTACTTAGTAAGTCTAGTATTCTATCAATGCCCACTAAAAGCGCTACTCCTTCTATTGGCAACCCAACTGAAGTCAACATTATAGGTAGCATAATTATAAATGATCCAGGTATACCAGCTCCCCCAATCGACCCCAGTGTTCCTGTCAAGATAATAACAATATAATCGGATAACGCTAAGTCTACGCCCATTGCTTGAGCGAAAAAAATAACCGATAACCCGAGCTTTATCGATAAACCGTTCATATTAATTGATGCGCCTAAAGGTAAAACAAAAGAAGTGCTTGATTCAGAAACGCCCATCCTATTTTTACATACTTGCATCGTGGTTGCTAAACTAGCTTTACTACTACCAGTAGACATAGCAATCATCTGATATTCGATACTTTTTTTGTAAAAAGGTATTGGAGAAATTCTACAAAATACAAATATAATCAAACCGTAGATTAGATACTGTAGTATAAAGGCTAATATTATTGCCTGCACTAATTTCCCTAATGTATATATAATATCTAGTCCTTGGGTCCCAATAACCCAGGCCGTGAGAGAAAATGCAGCATAAGGAGATAATTGCACCACCAAGGCAATCATTTTTAAGACTAGCTTCGCCGCAGAATGAATAAAATTTCGTAGCGGATCAGCAGAAGAGTCCATTCCATTAATTATTATACCTGTAAATATGGAAAAGAACACAACTTGTAAAATATTTGAATCGGCAAAAGCTTGAAACACATTATTAGGAACAATTTCAATAAAGAACTCTAAAAGATCAAAATTATTTTCTTTAAAGTTTTTCTCCGCCACCTGCCCCATATCAAGAACAACACCAGCACCAGGTTGTAGAATATAAGCTACTCCTAGACCGAACGTTACTGCTAAGCAGGTAGTCCCAAGATAAGCCATCACAGCTTTTCTTGCCACTCTTCCAATAGAGTTTGGGTCTCTCATACCCGTAATACCCGAAACCAAACTGAAGAATAGAAGCGGAACAATAACCATTTTTATCAAACGTAGGAAAACCGTTCCAATAGGTTTTATAGTTTCAACATGTTGGGGAATATACACTCCGAAAATCACTCCCAGAATTAGGCCTAGAAAAACTTTATGCCATAATTTCATAAGAAAACCCCCATCACATTAGACCATAACAGTCATATAATTACAACACACTACTTGTATGAATCCAATCTATATACTTAACCAATCCGCCAGTAATATCAAGCTTAATTATTTGAGGTAATTGATAATTATGATTTAATTTTATCGATTCTTCAATAAGTTTGTAGTTTTTAGATGCCGCTTTTATCATTAAGCGAAACTCTTTTTCTTGTCGACATTCATCTTCATAATAAAAAAAACTTTTAACTTTATCAACCTGAACACAAGCTGCCAGCCTTTGTTCGACCAAATCGCTAGCAATTTTATTCGCTACCTCTTCACTATCAGTCGTTGTTATCACAACACAAGATTCTCTAGAGTTCACATTACCTCAACAAATGCATTAGGGGTTTCAAATAATTTAATTTTAATTATTTGAAATGAACTTTTAATAAATAACTTGGGTATAATATCTATTTTAAGGTGCAGCGCTATATTCTCTGCAGTAGGATTTGCTTTTAAATAATATATATTCTGTCCGGTATAATTAGCAATAAAAGAGCCTAACTTCTCATCATCAGCATGCAAAATTACATTATGGTCAAAATTTAGGTCAATCCATTCTTTCATTACAGATTTTAGTTCTCCAAAATCTACAACCATTCCAAGATCGTCTAATTCTTCTGAGCTCGCTGTAATTTCAAGGACATACCTGTGCCCATGAAGATGTTTACACTTATGCTTATGGCCAATAACTCTATGACCAGCATCAAACTCTATACGACGAGTACATTCAATCATAATAACACCTAAAATTGTAAATCGTCATGCTGAATTTAATCAGCATCTTATGAAAATAGAAAATACCGGATCTCAGTCCGATATGACGATGTATGAACAATACTACAAAAACTTCAGCAATTCCTGGCGCTTCTCAAGCTTATCTAAAATAATATCTGCTTGCAAAGACCCCTGCTGCTGATCGAGAAGACTATTCTCCAAAAGTGTGATCTGGTTCATCACATCTGTTTTAGTTTCTCCTTCTAAAACAACTCCAAATTCACTAAGAATATTCAATTCTTCACCAGTAACTTGCGCAACCCCGTTAAAGACAAAATACTTCTGTTCTACTCCATTAAGAAACACTGAAATAATACCGGTGTTAATGTTAGAGATAAGTTTACAATGTCCTGGAAGGACACCAAACATACCTTCTTGACCAGGAAGATTTACCATATTTGCCTCTACATCGAGAAGAGTCATAGACGGTAGTATGATTTTCACTGATAAAGTACTTCTCATATCAAAAAACTACATTGTTACTTTTTCTTCAAGTTTTTTAGCCTTCTCAACCGCTTCTTCGATCGTTCCAACCATATAAAACGCAGCTTCAGGCATATAATCGTATTTACCCTCAATCAAGCCTTTAAAACCAGCTATTGTATCTTCGAGATCAACAAACTTACCCGGCATCCCAGTAAATACTTCTGCTACATGGAACGGCTGAGATAAAAATCTTTGTATTTTACGAGCTCTGCTAACAATCAATTTATCTTCTTCTGATAACTCATCCATACCAAGAATCGCAATAATATCTTGGAGAGATTTATAAGTTTGCAAGATTCTTTGTACTTCCCTTGCTATATTATAATGCTTATCCCCAACTATTTCAGGATCAAGCATCTGCGAAGTACTATCAAGCGGATCAACAGCAGGATAAATACCAAGCTCTGCTATTTGACGACTCAATACAGTCGTAGCATCAAGATGAGTAAACGATGTCGCCGGTGCAGGGTCGGTCAAGTCATCTGCCGGAACATAAATAGCTTGAACAGAAGTAATAGAACCATGTTTAGTTGATGTAATTCTCTCTTGCAGCATTCCCATATCAGTAGCCAATGTTGGTTGATATCCAACTGCTGACGGTATCCGACCCAAGGTAGCCGACACTTCAGAACCAGCCTGGGTAAACCGGAATATATTATCGATGAAAAATAGAACATCTTGACCACCATCTAAATCTCTAAAAGATTCAGCAATAGTCAGTCCTGTTAACGCTACTTTTGCGCGCGCTCCAGGTGGTTCATTCATTTGACCATATACTAAGGAAACTTTTGATTCTTCAAGTTTATCTGGATTAATAACACCTGATGCAATCATTTCGTGATAAAGATCGTTCCCTTCTCGCGTCCTTTCCCCTACACCAGCAAATGCCGTATATCCACCATGCGCCTTAGCCACGTTATTAATAAGCTCCATAATGATAACAGTTTTACCAACACCAGCTCCACCAAAAAGACCAATTTTACCTCCCTTAGCATATGGAGCAAGGAGGTCTACAACTTTTATACCAGTTATCAAAATGCTTCTCTCAGTGGATTGCTCCTCAAAGGAAGGAGGTTGTCTATAAATCGAAGAATAGGTTTTGGATGTTATAGGCCCTTTTTCATCCACTGGCTCTCCAATCACATTCATAATTCGCCCTAAAGTACTAATACCAACTGGAATTTGGATTGGCTCGCCAGTATCAATTACTTCAGTACCCCTGGTCAACCCATCAGTTGAGTCCATGGCAATGCATCGAACAGTATTGTCCCCAATATGTTGCGCTACTTCTAACACTAATTTTTGACCATTATTTTTACACTGAAGTGCATTTAAAATATTAGGAAGTTGTGCGCCTCCCATAAATTTGACGTCAACAATAGCCGAAATAATTTGAGTAACTTTGCCTTTATTCATAGTTATATATTACCAATTAATTATCTTTATCAATAGCCAACTTTCCAGAAATGCTGTAATTTTCTAGCTCTAAATCTGTTATCACAATCCTTACTTTTTCAGGAGACACATTTACTGAATCACAAACCGCTTTAGTAACTGTTTCTATAAGTTTCCTTTTCTGCTCTAAGGTTCTTCCTTTTATCATCTGTATGTTTATCAACGGCATGCCATACTCTTAAAATTTATTACTAATTATTCAAGGCGCGAGGGAGCGAAACCTATATACAATAGGAGAGCTACAAGCAACAACGGAGAAAATACCACTCGATTGGCTATACAGATTCCGCTCCAGAAATTATCTCATTAAGCTCTGTAGTAATAATCGCTTGCCTTGACCTATTTAGTTGAAGAGTCAACTTGTCAACTAATTCCCCTGCATTTCTTGTAGCATTATCCATCGCCGTCATTCTAGCTCCTTCCTCGCTTGCACGACTCTGAAGCAATCCATAATTGATTTGACCACTAATATATAAACTTATAACATTATGTACCAATCCAGAACCTTCATACTCAGAAGCATTATTTATTTTGCTTTCTGATCTGGGCTGAGCCGGCAAAATTTGTTCTTTTGTCATAATTTGTGTCATAGCATTTTTAAATTTGTTATAATATATATAACAAGCACCAACCTTCTGACTCTCGACCAGCCCTATGATTTTATCCTTTACTTCTCTAGCAATGCACTCATAATTACCTTGAGCAACATGCTCATATCCAACTATTTTTTTTCCAAATTCATTCTTCAGCGCGTCTATACCTTTTTTACCTATAATAAGCAATTTAACTTCTTTATTATGTTCTTCTAGTTGCTTAATATCAAGCTTAACTCTCTTGATAACATTTGAATTAAAACTGCCGCATAAACCTCGCTCTGAAGTCATAACAACCAAAAGATGAGGCATATTTTCAAGGTCTTTACTAAAAAACCTACGATCCTCTGCTGGCAGGTCCAGCAAATTATCGCTTGCAGAAATATCATGCATAATGGCGCTAAGCACAGAAGAATAGTCATTCAGATTTTCCGCCTGATCTTTCAGCTTTTTAAGCTTTGCAGCAGATACTACATGCATAGCTTTAGTGATTTTCTGAGTAGATTTAATACTCTTCACTCTATTTCTAAGATGCTTCAGACCAGACATTTTCCCTTAATTGTCTAAAAATTCTTCTACAAACCTAGCAAGATAGACTTTCAGTTTATCTTCGGTTTCTTCATTTAACTGCTTCTCTGCACGTATTGCAGAAAGTATACTATCTCCTTTTAACCTAATATCTTCCATAAGTTTATCTTCAAAAAGACGAACCTTAGACACATCTATCTTATCAAGATACCCCTTAACTCCAGCATACAAAATAACCACCTGCTCTTCTACTACAACTGGAGAATATTGTGGTTGCTTTAGAAGTTCAGTTAGCTTTGCTCCGTGTTTAATCAGCTTTTGTGTAGACGCATCTAAGTCAGAACCAAACTGAGCAAAAGATTCCATTTCTCTAAATTGTGCCAGTTCAAGCTTTAACGATCCTGAAACTTTCTTGATCGCTTTAATCTGGGCAGCAGATCCAACTCGACTAACAGATATTCCGACGTTTACAGCCGGCCTAATCCCCTTATAAAACAAAGCGCTTTCAAGGAAAATTTGACCGTCCGTAATAGAGATCACGTTTGTTGGAATATAGGCAGAAACATCTCCAGCTTGAGTCTCAATAATAGGCAAAGCAGTTAGCGAACCGGCTCCTTTGTCATCAGATAATTTTGCCGCTCTCTCCAATAATCTTGAGTGTAGATAAAAAACATCTCCTGGATAAGCTTCACGCCCTGGTGGCCTTCTAAGTAAAAGCGAAATTTGACGATAGGCAACGGCATGTTTTGTTAGATCATCATAAATAACTAGCGCATGCATGCTATTATCTCTAAAATACTCCCCAATAGCGCAACCTGTATACGGAGACAAAAATTGCAGAGTCGCTGGATCAGAAGCTGTTGCAGCAACCACCGTAGTATATTCCATCGCTCCAGCCTCTTCTAGCTTCTTCACAATCTGAGCAACAGTAGATCTTTTTTGGCCAATTGCCACGTATACACAGAAAATTTTATCCGCATCATTACCGGCGAGGTGCGCTGGTTTCTGATTAATGATTGTATCTATAGCAATAGCAGTTTTTCCCGTTTGTCTATCGCCTATTATCAACTCTCTCTGACCACGCCCAATTGGAATTAATGCATCAATAGATTTGATCCCAGTCTGAACGGGCTCATGCACACTTTTCCGGCCAATGATTCCTGGAGCTTTTACTTCAATATTACTAAAATGTTTTGAAATGATATCACCCTTGCCATCAATAGGCCGGCCAAGAGCATCAACAACTCTACCAACCATTGACATTCCTATTGGAGTTTTTAATATCTCTCCAGTACGTTTTACTTTGTCCCCCTGGCGAACCGAACTATCTTCTCCCATGATCACAACACCAACCATGTCACTTTCTAAATTGAGCGCCAATCCTTTAACACCAGATTCAAACTCAACCATCTCACCAGCCTGAACTAGGTCTATACCATAAACTTTGGCAATACCATCACCAACTGTAATTACATACCCAACCTCTTGTAGTTCGCCAAGCTGGTCAATATTGCCAATTTCACGTTCTAAAATCTCAGATATTTCCGAAGGATTTAACGTCATTTTCTAAAACTCCTTATTAAAAAAACTATATCAACGTCCAAAATACAATAAGTAACTTAAGCTAATTATATACTACAATCTCGCAGCTATTTTTTGTATTCTATCCAGCATTCCTTGTACAGAGCAATCTATTAGATTACTATCATACTTAACTATAACTCCTCCTAAGAGCGACTCATCAACACTATGCTCGAGCTCAATTTTTTTATCAAGTTCCGATTCAAGAAGATTACGTATAAATTCCATCTCCTTTTTTTCAAGCTTAAAAGCTGACAATACTTTAACAAATTTAATCCCTTTACTCTCCATAAGCAGAAGCTCATACTCATCAACAATCTCAGAAAACAAATTTACTCTTGCATTTTTGATTAGAATGTAAATAAACCGCTTCAGAAGAAGCTCTGATTTTAACTCATTAGTAATGGTATCTACAAATCTATTTTTATTAGATTTTTCAATAATTGGTGAGCACAACGTTTTTTTTACAGCACTAAAATTTCTTAGTATCTCATCAAAAACTTTTATACTTTTAAAAACTTCGCTTTCTTTAGACTCTTTTTCTGCCCGAGAGAATAAAGAATAAGCATAATTTTTTACTATTTTAATATCTAACGACATAATAACTAGACAACTAAATTGTTGGTTGTTTCAAACATACTTATGTAATCCTTTTTTATCATATAAAGCAACGCAAAAAATAACAATCCCAATTGAAATAAAAAATACGCAAGCACTAAAGATACAATCTCCGTTGATTGCCAAATTAACATACAAATAAATGGAGTTGTTGAAGAAAAAACCATGCTACCGATAGAATGCGAAAGGCTGCACATTCTCATCCTAATGCCAGTTTGAAATAATGACTGAATACGGACAGAACAAGGAATTGAATAAAATGGAACCAAAAACACTAATATACAATGTAGTAATATTGAATACCCCTTAAGGCCTAGAAAAAATTCCATCACCAGGGTACAAAAAATACTCAAGACCAGCGCTACAATAATTTGAGTAACTATTTTAAATCTATCCGATATGTAGCCAGAAATTAAACATGCTATGCCATAAAGTGAAATCAACATAGTATTAGCAGCAGCAGCACTCTCATTATCAATAATATCAGCCACATTTGCTGCAAATGTTCCAAAAAATATTATCAGAAAATGATATCCACCACCAAGCATCCCATTTATTACGGTGGCAAGTACAAATTTAACTTTATTCGCACCAACTATCTTAACTATACCGTTAGGCTCAATAGAGAGCCGTGACTTGCTATTTAGAAATTCTTCACTCTCAAGCAACCTTCTGCGCAAAAAAATTACTACTAATCCCAACAATCCACCAATAGCAAAATTCACCCTCCATAACCACTCTACATCTTCATAACTAACCGCTATATGATATGCAACTGAAGCAAACAAAACTCCTATTTGCGAAGAAAAAGAAACTATACCTATAACAAGATGCCGCCTCTTTTTGCCGATCATTTCAGCAACATAAATTTTTATAGCGTCAATTTCTCCTGCTAAACTCATTAAAAATAGCATTCGTAAAAGTGTAATTATTATTACAGCAAACAACCCTACGCTATCAAACCCTGGAGCAACCGCTACAAGGCAAGTTGAAGTTGCCGCAATAACTGTTGACATTTTTACACTTACTACTCGTCCAACCTTATCACCTATCTTACCAAAGATTAAAGACCCCATAGGCCTTGCTATAGTTGCCAGACTGAAAACAGCGAAGAAAATAAGCATCTGGTCACCATCATTGCCATGAGGCATAAAATTCTTCGACAACAACGAAGCAGATAGCCCAAAGAGGGCGTAATCATAATATCTTACTATCGTTACAAAAAACGCTATTATCAGCGATTCATATCTTTTTAGATTCAAAATTTAGTTCCAGAATTAATTGCGTATTTGTATCGTGGCTGATAGTATATCTGTGAAATAATTGATGCAACTAGAATATTTTATGATTGGTAAACTTAAAGGATTGATTGAATCGGTATACGATGACCACGTCATAATCGATATAAATGGTGTTGGATATCTGGTATTCTGCTCTGTGAAAACTTTAAGCCTACTTGCTCCGTCAGAATTTTGTGAATTATTAATCGAAACACATGTACGAGAGGATCATATTCACTTATACGGATTCAGTGATTTAGAGGAAAAAGCCGCATTCATTACCCTGCAATCAGTCAAAGGAGTTGGCACAAGAATGGCACTTGCTATTTTATCGCACCTTACTCCTGGAGAAATTCAGGTCGCTCTTAACAATGAAGATAAAATAATTTTCAATGGTGTATCTGGAGTTGGAAAAAAGCTTGCTGAACGTATAGTTACCGAACTAAAAGATAAAACTATTTCAACTAAATCACTATCTGAAATAGCACCTAAATCCGGTTTACCAAATACAAAAACATTTAACAACTCTTTAGCTTTGGACGCTATTTCAGCACTGACTAGTCTGGGAGTTGGAAGGGTTGATGCACAAGGCAGGGTCAATGCAATACTTGCTCATTCCTCTGATATATCAATAAATGATTTGATTAGACTAGCACTTAAAAATTGAGTTTAACATATTATGACAACAGATCTTTTATCCGGGGCAATCCTTGAAACAGATGTAGATTTTTCTCTACGACCTCATTTGCTCAATGAATTCGTAGGACAAGAACATATTAAATCCAACTTAAGTATATTCATCAAAGCTGCTCAAAACAGGAACGAACCTCTTGATCATACTCTTTTCTATGGACCACCTGGCCTAGGCAAAACTTCGCTCGCCCACATAATTGCCAAAGAAATGGGAGTAAATTTTAAAGCCACTTCTGGACCAACATTATCAAAAGCGGCAGACCTTGCGGCAATTTTAACTAATCTTCAAGAAAACGACGTATTATTTATTGATGAGATTCATCGCCTTAATACCAATATTGAAGAAATACTCTACCCAGCGATGGAAGATTTCTTCCTTGATATCATAATTGGCGAAGGACCAGCCGCTAGGTCTGTACGCATAGATTTACCGCGCTTTACCTTAATTGGGGCAACTACACGGCTTGGTTTGATTAGCAATCCATTACGAGATAGATTTGGCATTCCATTACGACTTAATTTCTATAAAGTTGAAGAGCTAGTAAAAGTAATTAATCGAGCAGCAAATTTGCTAAATACAAAAATCACTAAAGACGGAGCGCAGGAGATTGCACAAAGATCAAGAGGCACACCGAGAATTGCTCTAAGATTATTAAAGAGAATAAGAGATTTTGCTTCTGTCGAAAATAGTCCAGAAATTGATGCCGTACTTGCTGATAGCGCTCTTACTAGACTTGAAGTAGACAAAGCTGGGCTGGATAGTAACGACTATCGTTATCTAAAATTTATTGTAGATAACTACAACGGCGGGCCAGTTGGTGTTGAAACTATTGCTTCTGCATTATCAGAACAACGAGATGCAATTGAAGAGACAATCGAACCATATCTGATACAAATAGGTCTTCTTCAACGCACTCCCAGAGGTAGAGTTATAACTAATGGCGCTTTTGTTCATCTTGGGCTAGAACCACCACCCACTCGCCTGTTATTCTAGTTTCTTAAACATAGTCTCGGCAAAAATACCGTCATACTGAACTCGTTATGGCTACGTATGCCTTCAACCAAGTGCTAAATTTACTGGTTTGATACACAAAACTTAATATGTTATGATTGAGTTAAGGATTTCAACCTAAATATTGCGAAACTTATGTCAAAAACACCCGGAACATCTCCAAGACATCATAAAAATTCTACTGAATCGAGATTACAGTCACTAGGCAACGAGCTTAATAGTGATATTTTAAAGAGCCCCAGAAAGATAAGTGATGGGACAGAAAAATCTAAAAAAACATTTCTTGAAACAATAAAGCCTCATCCTAAAATTGCCCATAGCCCTACTATTACAAAATATAAACTAGATGAAGTAGATCGTGATCACAGCGCTCCAACTTCTCCACATTTTAAGCATCATGATAAACAACTGAAAATACTAAACACTTTAGTGACTTCTGAAAATATTAATCAGCTAGATGCTAGCAATAATAGCTTTATGATGATTGCAGCTAAAAAAGGGGATATTAAAAAAATAGAGCAATTATTGCCATTAAATCCTGATTTAAATATTCAGAATATTAAATCAGAAAGCGCATTAGCTATTGCATTGAAACATAATCATTTAGATATAGCAAAATTGCTCATTATATCAGGCGCTAAAATAGGTTCTATGGTTGTAAAAGATAAGTCGATTCCTATTTTAGTAAATATGGTAACAGAAAATAAATATGTGCTTGTTAAGCTAATATTAAAAAATCAAGATAACCTTATATTGCCGCAAGAACAAAAAGCCCTAGCAGTTATAAAGGCATGTAAAAAAAATGATTGCGCCGCCTTAACTCAATTAATAAAATATGACAGTACTATATTTAAAGGCGCAGAGACATTTATTCAAAATGTAGAAGTTGTGCACCTAGTAAAGATTGGACGGTTAGCTGATTTTTTATATACATTCCCTGGCCTAGATCAAGTAAAAATGTACACAAATTTTACTAAATTAAAGCTAGAAAAAGATGATTATAATATATTCTTTCGTCGCACTAGTCATAAATTAAATCAAGATGGCATTAATAGTGCCGAATCTATAAAAGAATTTTTTAATAAATATATAAGTCTTTATTACAATGTCCTAATTGATTATGGCGGAGAAGATTTTTATAACTATTTTGACTCCCATTTTCAAAAAATTATTAATTCACCGGAAGCAAAAGCTTTTGACCAACAAATAACATTGACTAAGAGAATCATAGCTAATTTGGATTACCCAGAAACTGCATTAGATATTATGGTCAAGAATAATCATCATGTTTTTGCAGCAGATCATAATAATCTAAGGCATAGTACTCAGCTCAAATGTTATAAATTAAAGGAAGCTTATGAATTTTGTAAGATACTTGATGAATTAATAGAAAACTCCGATCAGAAAGAATATATTAAACGCTTCAAAATTGCCATTACTGACTATGCAGCAGTAACAGCACTTGCTAGGAAATTTCCACTAGTTAAACAAAAACTCATAGAATTGGCCGAAAATGGAGTAAACCCAAGCGTTTTTAATAATTTAAATAAAATTGTAATGACATTAGTTAAGGCAGACAGTCCAAACGTAATAATTGAACTATCCGGAGAAACGCAAACGACTGCACATAGTAGTAGCGATGCATATAGTAGTAGCGAAAGTATTGATATTAATGATTACCTTTGAAAGGACTCTGTCGTATCTGTTGTTATGAAAGATAGATTTTCTTTGAGTTACCAAAATTTAGAGAAAATGGCATTCCCGAGTAGACGAATCCATAGTGAAGACTAGCCTAGATTCCCGCCTGCACGGGAATGACATAAAAAAGTGACTACGTCAACTTAATTTACTAATATATGCCTTAACTTACCTAATTCAATGCGCTTTACTATAACGAATAGTTCAATACTAACACGACCCCAGCGTCTTCTTACACCGGGAGCATGTTGACTCGATTTTTAATAGATCTATTTTTTTGAACCGAAAGATAGGCCAGCAAACTTTTTATTAAAGTCACTGACATTTTTATTTGATTGGTTAACCATATTGATTACGTTTTTATTCCAAGCTGGATGCTCACGAAAATCAACGTCCATTAAAATTTCTCCGGATTTCAGAGTTGACATAGTCGAGAACTCATCATTACGAATTTTAATTTTTAAACCTTTATATTCAGGGTGTATATTTTTTCTCATGCAGCTAACTCTTTTTTCTTCTTAAAGATTTCTCTTTTTACTTTTTTAGCTTTATCCGACATCATAGAATCGTTAGCTTTAAGAATAAATAAATCAAAGCCACCGTTTTTCTCAACGGTTCTTAAAGCTCTTGCCACTACTTTTAACCTATATTTTTGTCCAGTAATTTCGCTTTTATACTCTACTGTTTTGATATTAGGCTCAAAGCGTCTTCTAGTTTTTCTTTGTGAGTGCGATACGTTATTCCCATACTGCACTGCAACACCAGTTAATTCACATTTGCGAGACATGTCAGATTCCCATAAAATTACGTTTAATGATAGGGAGAATATAGATTTTTGCTCTATCTGTCAAGCACCTATTGTACCATTATTTCTTAAGCAACTTTTCTATGGTTTCAAAGTTTTCAAAAGTGGGATCATAATAAAATCTAATTTCTGGAGAATATTTTAAATTTACCTGACGAGTAACATAGTCACGAATAGCAAAGCGCGAGAGTTCTAGCGCTGATAGTATGTCATCAACGGTCAATTTCGTATTAAATGGTACAAAAAAACAATTAGCAATACTAAGGTCGCTACTTACATTCACCTTGGTGATGCTCAAAGGACAGCTATCAAGACGATGATCCAGCTTACCCCCTTTTCTAAAACACTCAATTAGACTGGAATGCACAGCATGAGACACCTTGAGCTGCCTCTGCGACTGATCCTTTTCACGTGTTTTTAAATTAAAGCTTTTGTTGTTCTTCGACAAGCTCAAATACCTCTACTGAATCACCGACTTTAATATCTTCATAATTCTCAAAAGCAATACCGCATTCATACCCTTCTCTGACCTCTTTCACGTCTTCTTTAAAACGTTTCAAAGTCTTGAGTTTTCCTTCATGAATAACTATATCATCACGGAGTAGCCGGACTCCAGCACCACGCTTAATCGTACCTTTTGTTACATAGCTACCAGCAATTTTACCTACTTTCGAAACATTAAATACTTCACGAATATCAACCGAACCAATATAAACTTCACGAATAATTGGCGACAACATACCGCTCATTATGGCCCTTATATCATCAATCAGATTATAAATTATTGAATAATATCTTATATCCACTTTATTTTTGTCCGCGTCTTGAGCAGCAGCATTATTAGCTCTGACGTTAAAACCTAAAATTATTGCTCTTGAAGCTGTAGCAAGAGCCACATCAGATTCTGATATACCACCCACTGCACTATGTAGAATTTTTAATTTTACTTCGTCACTTTCAATTTTATTCAGATTACTAATAATTGCTTCAATAGATCCATGAACATCACCTTTGATAATAAGCGGCAATTCTTTAATCTTGCTTTCTCCAGAAGCTTTGAGGAACAGATCTTCCAAGCTTGTTTTTGAAGCAGTGACCCTAGATTCTCTTTCTTTTCTGATTCTATAATCAATAATATCTCTTGCTTGCTTATCTGATGAAACAACATTAAATACATCTCCTGCAGATGGAGCATCGTTTAAACCAAAAATTTCTATAGCAAGTGATGGACCAGCTTCTGTAATTGTCCGCCCTTTATCGTTACATATTCTTTTTATACGACCAGATGTTGTACCAGCCATAATGATATCACCCTTTTTTAACGTACCTCTTTGGACAATAACTGTTACAATCACTCCGCGAGTAATATCGACTCTAGACTCAATAACAACTCCGCAAGCAACACCTTCTGGATTTGCTTTCAAGTCTTGCATCTCAGCAACTAAAAGAATAGCTTCTTCCAATTTATCAAGATTCAACCTTTGTTTAGCTGAAACCCCAACAGTTATTATCTCGCCACCAAAATCTTCTGGGACCAGGTCATGGATCAACAACTCTTGCTTAACTTTTTCAACGTCAGCATCTGGTTTATCAATCTTGTTTATTGCAACAATAATAGGTACATTTGCAGCTTTTGCATGACTTATCGCTTCAATTGTTTGCGCCTTTATTCCATCATCAGCTGCTACTACCAACACTACAATATCTGTTGCTTGTGCGCCGCGTGTCCGCATCTCAGTAAAGGCTTCGTGACCAGGAGTGTCAATAAACGTAATCATTCTACCGTCCGACATCGTTACGCTATATGCACCTATGTGCT
>Ga0163144_10013915_pt1 | contig 16732 bp, 13 predicted proteins | sample OliLak19BULKMAT1_FD_123175 | JGI IMG/M metagenome (GOLD analysis project Ga0163144, IMG submission 123175) | Freshwater microbial mat bacterial communities from Lake Vanda, McMurdo Dry Valleys, Antarctica - Oligotrophic Lake LV.19.BULKMAT1 | ecosystem: Environmental > Aquatic > Freshwater >... | reverse complement strand
CAGCACTTTTGCCCGAAGTCGATAGCGGACCCGGTGGTCTTCCCACATCGGGACGAGGTTCTTGGGACACAGGATGAGGGTCTCAAGGTTGTGGTCGTCCTCGAATATCCTGGCCAACGCTGTCGCCATCAAGGTCTTGCCCAGCCCGACGACGTCTCCGATCACTACACCGCCGCGCTTGTTGAGGTGGTGAGCAGCGATCTTGACGGCGGCCTTCTGAAACTCGAAGAGCATGTTGCCGAAGTCATCTGGGATTCGGAACTCGCTGAGTCCGGCTCTCGCCTCCTGAGACAGGTGATAGGCGGTCTTGATGTAGATCTGGTACGGCGGGATGGCTTCGGGTCGCGCCCAACTGTTGTTGATGATCTCGACAAGCTCTGCGGAGATGTCTTCGCAGAAGCGATCGTTCCACCGATCGTCGAACCACTGCGCCAACTTGCCGCACGCGTCGTGGTCCAGCACGTCGACGTTGAGCTCGCCTTGCCTCGACAGGCCAGACAGGGTCAAGTTGCTGCTGCCGAGATAGCCAACAGTCGGGCTGACCAGGTCCTTGCGGTGCAGAAGATACAGTTTGGCGTGGAGAGGGTGCCGCAGAAACAGTTTGACGACGAGTTTTCCCGAGGTGATCTGGTCGGCGAGTCGCCTTAGCCCAGCTTCGTCGGCGCTGGTCGGAATCCCATACGTCAACTGATCCTTGAAGCTTTGGGCCAGTTGCTTCTTTCTCTTAATGGCTGTCGCGTTATCGACCTCCTCGTTGGTGCCGTTCACGCTCATCGCAGCGCGCAGTTGCTCCTCCGGAAGGCGCTGCATGCCCACGAGCAGACGGCAGCAATTGCCTTCGCCACCAGCCCACTTCTCTACTTGCGCATCGATCTGCCGCCAACCTCGGAGGTTGAAGTAGCCGACGCAGAAGTCGCCTCGCTCGGAAACACCCATCGCTTCGGAAAGGGTGGGGAGGAGATGCTTTTCGATATTGTCGAAAATCTGGGGCATTTGGGGATCCCGCGCCATTCTACAAGCAGGCCACCGATTAGACACAGATTGGTCACAGATTGGGTCTGCCGCGTCGAACCAGCGCGCATCGGTGTCTAATCGGTGTCAATCGGCGGCTGTCCTAAAACCCTATAATGCTGCCATGCGAAATCTTCTCTTCGCGCTGACCGGAGCCTTCCTGATCATGACCACCTCGTCCGCACAACAAATTCAGCCCGGCGATCGTCCGTCCGGCAACCTTCGCGGCACGCGCTCACCCGCGGTTGGGCGCCACGGCATGATCGCGACCAGCCAATCGCTGGCATCGGCGGCCGGACTGAAGGTGCTGCAGGACGGCGGCAACGCCATCGACGCCGCGGTCACCGCTGCGGCCGTGCTCGCCGTGATCGAGCCGAGCATGAACGGCATTGGCGGCGACCTGCTGGCGATCGTCTACGACGCGAAGACCAAGAAGGTCTACGGCCTCGACTCGACCGGGCGATCGGCCTACGCCGCCACACCCGAGGAGTTCGCCAAGCGCGGATTAAAGGAGATGCCAGGCAACGGTCCGTTGACCGTGGACGTGCCGGGGGTCGTCGAAGGCTGGCACCAACTGCTGACGCGGTTCGGCACCATCTCGATCGCCAAGGCGCTGGCGCCGGCGATCATCCACGCACGCGACGGATTTCCCGTGGCCGAACTGATGGCCAACGAGTGGACCGCGAACGAGAAACTGCTCGCCCGGGATCCGGCCACTGCCGCGACGTTCCTGCCGGCCGGCAAGCCGATGATGCAGGGCGACATCTTCGCCAACCCGCGCCTCGCGCGCAGCCTCGAGCTGATCGCCAAGGAGGGCCGCGACGCCTTCTACAAGGGCACCATCGCCCGCGCCATCGTCGCCGACATGAAGACCCGCAACGGCCTGCTCGACATGAAGGACTTCGCCGATCACAAGGCGGATTGGGTCGAGCCGATCGGCACCAACTATCGCGGCTACGACGTCATGGAGATGCCGCCCAGCACGCAGGGCTTCGTCGCGCTCGAGATGCTGAACATCATGGAAGGCTTCGACCTCAAGGCGATGGGCCACAACTCGGCCGACTACCTGCATCTCGTCACCGAAGCCAAGCGCATCGCGTTTGCCGATCGCGGCGCCTACCTGGCCGACCGCGATGCCATGTCGAAGGACATCCTGAAGACGCTGCTGTCGAAGGAGTATGCCGCCGCGCGTCGCAAGGACATCGACATGACGAAGGCGGCCAAGAGCTATGCGCCGGGAACGCCCGCGGGTGCGGGACGGCCGACGCAGGACTTTGCCGGCCGCGATCTCGGCGACACGATCTACCTCGCCGCCGCGGATGGCGAGGGTAACGTCGTGTCGTTCATCCAGTCACTGTTCGGCGCCTTTGGCGCAGGTTTTGTCGCTGGCGAGACCGGCATCACCCTGCATAATCGCGGTTCCGGCTTCGTGCTGACGCCTGGACATCCCAACCAGATCGCGCCGCACAAGCGGCCGCTGCACACACTGGTGCCGGCGATGATCATGAAAGACGGCAAGCCGTGGGTGGCGTTCGGCGTGATGGGCGGCGACAACCAGGCGCAGGCTCATGCGCAAGTCGTCGCCAACTTCGTCGACTTCGGCATGCACGTGCAGGAGTCGGGCGACGCGGCGCGCATGCGCCACATGGGCAGCCGGCTCGCCCTTGAAAGCGGCATCGGCGCCGACGTGCGGAAATCGCTCGAAGCGAAGGGCCACACGATTTCGGACGGCCGTGGCGCAATGGGTGGCTATCAAGCCATCTTCATCGATCCCACAACAGGCGTTTTTCTCGGCGGCTCCGATCTCCGCAAAGACGGACTCGCGATTGGATGGTAATCATGACCAGGCACTCATTTCGTTTCGTTGTCGTGACCGTCGCTCTCGTCACCGCGGTGGCGTGCGGCAAGTCCGAGGCTGAGAAGCAAGCCGAACAGGCTGCCGAAGACATCAAGAAGGCCGCGGAAGCGGTCACGCAGGCGCAGCAGGACGGTGGTGACACCGCCAAGGGCATGGCCGACATGGCGAGAGCCATGCAAGGCATGGCCGCGGCCATTGGCGGCGGCGGCGCCGACGGCAAGCCCGTCGAGCCGGTCGCGACCGACGCGCTCAAGGCGACGTTGCCATCGGTAAGCGGCTGGACGATGGACGCGCCCGAGGCCGAGCGGATGACATCGCCGATCGCGTACTCACAGGTGGAGACCACCTTCAAGAAGGGCGACGCCGAAGTCGAGGTGCGCGTCGTGGACACCGGCTACGCGCAGATGCTGATCGCGCCGTGGTCAATGTTCCTGGCCTCGGGCTACAGCCGCGAGAACAGCGACGGCTACGAGAAGTCGGTCAGCGTCGGCGGCAACCCCGGCTTCGAGAAGTGGGACGTCAGCTCGAAGCAGGGCGAGCTGAATATTTTCGCGGGCAAGCGCTTCATGGTAACCATTGAAGGACGCGACCTCGCCGACACCAAGGTGCTGCACGAGTTCGCCTCGAAGATGGACTTCGCGAAGATCGCCGACCTCAAGTAGTGCCAGGAGGGCGGCACTTCAGTGCCGCCGGACCCTGTAGGGCCCCCCTTTATGGGGGGCCCTACAACCGAAATCCGGACCGCAACGGATCGTCCCCGTCGATCAGGAACGTGTGCTCGCCGGTGATCCACGCCGAGCCCTCAATCTCGGGCACAATCGCCGGCCGCTCCCCCACCTCGACCCGCTCCAGCACCCGGCCTTGGAATGTGGTGCCGACGATGCTCTCATGTACGAACGGCACGTCATCGAGCAGCAACCCCATGTCGTTGAGCACGGCCATGACCGCAGCCGTGCCCGTACCGCAAGGCGAGCGATCGACTTCGGCATCGGCGAAGACCGTCACGTTGCGCAGGTGGGCATCGGGCAGCTGCGCGGGCGCGGTGAAGATGGTGCCGTAGATGCCCGCCAGTCCCGGATCGATTGGGTGGACCACCTGCCGCAGCCGCTCCACTTCGCGGGCAATCAGCATGCCCAGCTTGCGAAGCTCCGGCAGATGCGCGGCATCAATCGGCACACCGGCAGCCTCGGCATCGACAATCGCGTAGAAGGCGCCGCCGAACGCGATGTCCACCGGGATCTTGCGGGTGCCGATCGTCACCAGCAGCGACGGTTCGAACACAAACGACGGCACGTTGCGAAACGCGACCGAGTCGACATGCGCCACGCCGCCACGATAAGTGACGTTGGCGCGGGCGTCGACGCGGCCGGCCGGCGTGTCGTAACGCAGATCGACGCTGGGCGGAGTCGTCTCGCCGCGCGACCAGATCAACCCGCGCTCGATGGCGATGGTGGTGACGGCAATAATGCCGTGGCCACACATCGTGCTCCACCCCTCGTTGTGCATGAACAGGATGCCGGCGTGGCCGTCTCGGGTGACCGGCTCGGTCAGCAGCGCGCCGTACATGTCGGTGTGCCCCCGTGGTTCGAGCATGATCGACCGGCGCAGGTGGTCGAGGCGCTTCTGCGCCCAGGCGCGCTTCTCGAGCATGGTGCGGCCTTCGGGACTGGGCAGCCCGTCAATCACCAGCCTGAGGGGCTCGCCGGCGGTGTGCGAATCAATGGTCTTGATACGGTGAATCATGCGGCTTAGCTGAGAATACACTTGGACTCGCACGCATGCGCGCGTTCTACTCCGACCACTTCGTCCTGCCGTTGCCCGAGGGTCACAAGTTCCCCATGGCCAAGTACTCGCGCCTGCGCGAGCGGATTCTGTCAGAGGGCATCATCGCGCCGGAACAGTTGCACGAGGCGCCGGCAGCCGACTGGGACGATCTCCGGCTCGTGCACGATCCGGTCTACGTGGACGCGGTGGCCAACGGCACGGTTCCGGCTGACGTCCAGCGCCGCATCGGGTTCCCGTGGTCGCCGCAGATGGTCGAACGCGCGCGCCGGTCGGTCGGCGCCACGATTGCCGCAGCCCGCGCCGCCCTCGATGACGGTGCCGCGGCCAACCTGGCCGGCGGCACCCATCATGCGTTTGCCGGCCGCGGCGAAGGCTTCTGCGTGTTCAACGATGTTGCCGTCGCCGCCCGCGTGCTGCAGCGCGACCAGCACGCCCGCCGTATCGCCATCGTTGACTTGGACGTGCACCAGGGCAACGGCACGGCAGCAATCTTCACCGGCGACGCGTCGGTGTTCACGTTCTCGATGCACGGTGCCCAGAACTTTCCGTTTCGCAAGGAGGTCAGCGACCTCGACGTGCCGCTGACCGACGGCACCGGCGACGACGACTACCTCGCGCTGCTGCAGACGCATCTGCCATCGGTGTTGAACGGACACCAACCGGATTTCGTCTTCTATCTTGCCGGCGCCGATCCGTACGAGGGCGATCGCCTCGGCCGCCTGAAGCTGACCATCGATGGCCTGCGCCGGCGCGACGAGATCGTGATTGGCGCGTGCCGGCAGGCCGGCTTGCCGCTTGCCATCTCCATGAGCGGCGGCTACGCTTCCGACATCGACGCCATCGTCACCATTCACGCGAACACCATTCGCATGGCCGCGCGTGGCGCGATGCGCATCCGTGTCTAATCGTGTCTAATCAGTGGCCATGGCCCAACACTTTCGCCTCCTGACCGAACAGCAAGTCCAGTCCCTGTTGCCCATGGGCGACCTGATCCCCGCCATGGAGGCAGCGCTGGCGCGCTTCTCCGCCGGCGAAGTCCTCCAGCCAGTGCGCTCGGTGCTGATGGTCGGCCCCACCAAGGCATACTTCGGACTGATGCCGGCGTACGTGCCGAATCCCGGCAGCCTCGGCGCCAAGCTGGTGACCGTGTTCGCCGACAACCCGTCGAAGCATTTGCCGTCGCACCTGGCGACCATTCTGCTGCTGGATCCGGAGACCGGATCGCTGCAGGCGCTGATGGACGGGCGCTACATCACCGAGGCGCGCACCGCCGCGGTGTCGGCGGTGTCGGCACGGTTTCTCGCCAAGCGAGACGCGTCGACCCTGGCCATCATCGGTACCGGCGTGCAGGCTCGCAGCCACCTCGAGGCGTTTGCCGAAGTACGGCAACTGACAGAGGTGCGCGTGTGGTCGCCCAGGGCAGCGAGCCGCGAACGCTTCGTGGGTGAGATGACCGGCCACCTGCCGGTCCCGGTGCGCGCCACCGACACCGCCGAAGCGGCCGTCCGTGGTGCCGACTTGATTGTGCTCGTCACTTCCTCTGTCACGCCGGTACTTGAGAGCGCGTGGGTCGGCGCCGGCGCGCACGTCGTCTCGGTGGGCGCGTGCCGTCCCGAGCAGCGGGAGATGGCTCCGGCCCTGGTCGCGCGCGCGCGACTCTACGTCGACTCGCGTGCCGCCGCGCTGGTGGAATCCGGAGACGTCGTGATGGGCATGGCCGACGGCCTCTTCGCGGCATCGCACATTCGCGGCGAGTTGGGCGAGGTCGTGCTCGGTCGCGTCGAGGGGCGCGCCAGCGATGGCGACGTCACGATCTTCAAGTCGCTGGGCATGGCCGTCGAAGACGTGGTGGCCGCGGACCTGGTGTTGCGCCGCGCCATCGAGACCGGCGCGGGAACCGAGTTGACGCTATGACCGACATGAATGATGGCCCGCCCAAGCCGGGCATCGTGCTCAAGTCACGGCCGTCGCGGCGGATCTTTCCGCCGCCAACGCCAGGACCATTGTCGCCACGCGCGCGTTCCTGGGCGCGCTGACCGCGGATTACGCAGGTGCAGGTCTCGCCGGCGGCGAGTGACTGGCGTCGTTCCTTACAATCGGTCTGGCAATTCGGCGAGGAGTTGATCGAGCGGAATGACCTCGATCGCGCCCTCTGTGAAGCGCTTCGTGCCGGAATAAGTGAGCGTGCAGCGGGCGGTTGGGTAGTCCGCCTTGAACGCGCGGAGACCGTCGTAGTCCGCGCCCCGCAATTGTGACGCGCGCTTCACCTCGAAGGCGTGCAGGCCCCGCTCGCCATACAACACGAAGTCGACTTCGACGCCGGCTGTCGTCCTCCAGTAGAACAGCTCGTAGCCGAGGTCGCCGTAGGCGACGTGCGCCCGGAGTTCCTGCATCAGCAGGGTCTCGAAGGCGGGGCCGTCAATCTCTTCGGGCGAGTCGAGCGGGCCTCGCGGCCGGATCGCGCGATAGACACCGGTGTCGAAGAAGTAGAACTTCGGATGTGACGTCACGCGCCGCTTCGCTCGCTTCTGGAACGACGGCAGGCGAACGGCCACCAGCAGGTCCTCCAGGATCGCCACGTAGTCCTCCACGACCTTGCGCTCGACATGGCACTCACGCGCGACGCTTGAGATGTTGAGCAACGCCCCCTGCGAGAACGAGATGCTTTCCAGAAACCGCGCGAACGCGCTCAGATTGCGTGTGAGCCCTTCCTGGAGGACCTCTTCGCGCAGGTAGGTCTTGACGTACGACGCCAGAAATGCGCGCGGATCGTCCTCGACGTACACGCTCGGCAACTGGCCGTAGTGCAGGGAGTGGCGCAGCTTGAAGCGGTCGCCCAGTTCCACGCGGGTCAGCGGGTGCATGGTGAGCGAGCGGGCGCGACCCGCCAGCAGGTTGACGCCGCGGCGGCGTAGCGTGCGGGCGCTTGACCCCGTGAGCGCGAACCTCAGGCGGCGGCCTTCGATGAGGCGGTGCACCTCGTCCAGAAGCGCGGGGACCTTCTGGATCTCGTCGATGACCACCCAGCCCTGGTGGCCCGGTGGCAGCTTCTGCTCAAGCCGGGACGGGGCCGCCAGCAACTCGGTGTAGGTGTCCGATTCCAGCAGGTCCAGGTAGACGGCGCCCGCGAACTCATGGCGGGCCCACATCGACTTTCCCGTGCCGCGCGGGCCGAGGAGCAGGAAGCTCTTGCTTGTGGGGGGCCGGATCAATCTGGCTAACACGAGTCCAATTATATAACATTTTTGGACTCACCGACTCCATTCCGTCGAGCAGACGTAATCACACGTGCAGGTACTTGCGCATCCGCGCAAGAAACGTCTGCTTCGCTTCGGGCACGGGGGCGGCCGCCGCTGAGGCGCGCGCCTCGTCCAGGCCGGTGCGCCGAGTCGTCACGATGCTGGAGATGTGATCGAGCAGCGCCGGATCGGCCACGGCGAGTTCGCGGAAGGCCGCGGCTGAAATCTCGAGCGCTTGGGTGTCGTCGAGCGCGCGCACGGTGGCCGTGCGGCGATCGCCCGTCAGCATCGACATCTCGCCAAAGAACCCGCCGGCCGGAATGACCGCCACTTCCTGGCCCGACGGCTCGAGGCTCACCCGCGCGCGGCCGCTCAGCAGCACGAACATCGAGTCGCCAGCGGCGTCCTGGCGAACCATGGCCTCCCCGGCAGCAAATAAGTGGTGCTTCGCAGCCGCGGCCAGGCGATGGCGCGTGTCAACCGTCTGCGTCGCGAACAGGTCGATCGAGCCCAGGCGGTCCGCCGCGGCTACCACGTGCGCTTCGGTGCGTACCGGCTGCTCGTCGCGCGAGTACTCGATCTGGATCGGCCACGGGATCTCAATGTTGTGACGGCGGAACGTGTACCACAGGTTGGTGCGAACCTGATCGCGCGCGGTCCGATCGTTGGCGTAGTCCTCGATCCAGAACTGCGCAAGGTAGTCGACCGACGAGGAGCCGAACGCCGTGATGACCACCTGCGGCGGCGGCGTCAGCAGGGCCAGCGGCGCGTTGGCAATCGCTTCCATCACCGCGCGCTTCACCTCGTTGGGCGGCGTCGTATAGCTCGCGCCCACCTCCACCTCGACGCGCGTCGGTACCGTCGGCTCCGAGAAGTTCAGGACCGGGTCCTTCGCGATCACGCTGTTGGGAACGATCAGGAACTGGCCGGCCTTGGTGCGGAGCTTGGTGGCCCGCCAGGTGATCTCATGGACCTGGCCTTCGCGTTCGCCGATCTGGATCCAGTGCCCAACGCGGAACGGCTTCTCGATCTGGATGGCGAGGCCGGCGAACAGGTTGCCCAGCGTGTCTTGCAAGGCGAAGCCCAGCACGACGGCGCCGACGGCCGAGGTCGTGAGCAGTTGCTCGCGCAGCAGCATGGTGCCGGCCGCCATGAACAGCACGATCACCGCCGCGTCCTGGACAATGCCAGGAAAGCGATCGTTAGGCCGATCGTCACGCCACTTGTTGGCGACGAGCGCCACCGCGGCGTTGACGACGGCCAGCACCAGCACGAGCCGGGCGATGGCCGACAGCAGCGCGACATCGCCGAGGCCCTGTCGGACCGCGAGTTGGAGCAGGACGAAACCGATCAGCAGCCAGCCGGAAAACAACAGCCGGCCGCGAACGTAGCGGCCTACGGCAGGCCTCCCTCTTTCTTGAAGGCCGCGACGTCAGCCGCGACGATCTTCACGGGCACGACCTGTGGATTCGAGCCGCCCTTCGAATCTTTCTCGGGGTCGACTCCTCGCGCGCCGCCTGATGCCGTGACCTGCGCCGACTTCTTCTCGCCGCCGCCACCCGGCACCATGCGGCTCAGGCCAAAGCCCCTCTTCTTGGGTTCTTCAGTTTTCGCAGCGTCGCTTTTCTCTCCGGCCTTGGCGTCTTCGGGCTTCTTCTCCGCCGCCTTGGCGTCGCCACCGGCGAGACCGGCCGCGCCTGGCTCAACGGTGGCAATCGCCGTGACCGGCACCGGCTTGTAGGTGATGTTTTTCGCGTAGCGCGGCTGCACGGTGGCCGTGGCCGTCAGCTTCTTCGCAGCGATCAGCTTGGTGATGCGATCGAGGCGCTCCTGCATTTCGGGATGCGACGCAAACAATCCGCGTTTCTCGGTGGACGCCTTGTTGCGATCCTTTAACGTCGTCAGAAAGCCGACCAGGCCGTTCGGCGCGTAGCCAGTCTTGTTGGCCAGCGTCACGCCCATCTCGTCGGACTCGTTCTCTTCCGCGCGGCCGAAGCCGCGTTCGACGATGTTGTCGTAGGTGGCGGTGACGGCGCGCTCCATGAGGGCAGAGGAGCCAGACAGTGTTTCCGCGGCGCCCATCTGCACGGCCTTGCTCTTCTGGATGGCTCGGATGGTGTGCTTCTCGGTGACGTGGATGATCTCGTGACCGAGCACGCCGGCCAGCTCCGCCTCGTTCTTGATCAGCGCGAGCGCGCCACGCGTGATGTGGACGTAGCCGCCGGGCGCCGCAAACGCGTTGACGCCGTCGGTGTCGAGCACCACGAACGTCCACGGCAGCGCCGGACGCGTGCTGCCCTGCGCCAGCGCGGTGCCGACCAGCGCCAGGTAGCGATGGACGGCGGCATCCTGCACCACGCCGTAGCGCGTGCGGATGCGCTCGCTGACCGCCGCGCCGAGCTCCGCCTCTTCTTCGTCGGTCATCTGCAAATCGCGGACGTCGTTCGCCTTCTTCGCGATCGAGACGCCCTTGCCGATTTGGCCGAGCTGTCTTCCGCCTTCGCCTCGGCCGGGGGCCTCGGCTACGGCGCGACTCGGCCCCGGCTCAGTCGAGCGGGCCTCGGCCAGTCCAGCCGACACACAAGCCAACGCCACCCCAAGAATTACTGTCCGCATCATGGTGTCTTGACCTCAAAAATCGCGACCGGTTTGCTCTTGCCCTTCACCACTACATCGCCGAGAGGATGAATATCATACCGCCCCTTCAGCCGGGCCCGGGTCGCCTCGCTGATGATGATCCGGGTGCTGTAATCCTTGTTCAGTGACTCGAGGCGGGCGCCCAGGTTCACGGCGTCGCCAATCACCGTATAGCTCATGATTGTGTCGGAGCCGATGTTGCCGGCCACCATGTCGCCGGTGTTGATGCCAATGCCGATGTCGAGGGTCGGCCGGCCCTGGCTGTGCCAGCGGACATTCAGTTCATTGAGCGCCGTCGACATGGCCAGCGCCGTCTGCACGGCGTGTTCCGCGTGGTCCTCGTCATCAAGCGGCGCTCCGAACAGCGCCATCACCATGTCGCCCACGAACTTGTCGACGGTGCCGCGATGGTCGAACACCACCTGCACCATCCGCGAGAAGTACTCGTTCAGCTGCCCGACCACCTCTTCGGGGGTGCCCTTCTCTGACATGGCGGTGAAACCGCGCACATCGGAGAACAACACCGTCATGGTCCGCCGCGCGCCGCCAAGAGCGGCGAGTGACGGATCGGCGACGAGCTGGTCGTAGACGTCCTTCGAGACATAACGCGAGAACAGCTTCTTGACGATGCGCTTCTCACGCCCCTCGACGACGTACTTCCAGGCGAGGTCGCCGACGAACGCGAACACGATGGCGAGGGCTGGAATCGTGAGCGGCAGCCACAGTCCGCGCCCGAAGAACGCGAGCGACTGCCAGGCGAGCAGCGCGCCGAGCGCGATCGCCACCGCGCCGGTGAGCCACGCGTTGAGATACAGGCCGGCGGTGGCGACCAGGGCCGCCGCGGTGACGGTCATCGCCACGGTGACCCAACCCGGTGAGCGGAGGATCGAACGGCCCGACAGCAACGCATCGATCACGTTAGCGTGCACTTCCGGGCCATCGATGGCGCCGGCCGGGAACGGCGTCGTGAACACCTCTTTCAACCCCGCACCGCTGCCGCCGACGACGACAATGCGGTCCGTGAACACCGCCGGATCGACGTCGGGCTTCTGGCCTTCGATGATCTGCTGCTGCGAGTAGAAAATGTCGTAGAACGAATAGGAGCTGAACGTCGGGTGGCCGGCCAGGTTCTGCGCTGGCCCACGCCACGCGACGAGCGAGGCGCACTGTCCCCCATCGACGCGCGCCTCAGCGTTCACCACCGCGCCGGCGGCCATGGTCGTCGCCAGGGCGAGTGACGGAATGGTTCGCGCGCCAACTTGCACGACCGGCGCGATGCGGCGAACCGGTCCATCGGGATCGAGAATGAAGAGCGTGTGACCGATGCCGCGCGACACCTGGGCCAGTGCGGGGAACGGCGGCCGCAGCAGCGGCCGCGCCTGCACGCAGCCGGGCGACGGGATCTGCAGGTTGAGCGCGGGCGCCTCGAGATTCTCCACGAGCGCACGCGAGGGGTCATTCAACTCGGCGCTCGACGCCTCCGCCGCGTGGACGACGTTGCCGGCCTTCCTGGTTGATTCCACCAGGGCCGCGTCGGACTCTTCGCCGGTCCACTCGGTATCGCCAACCATGAACTTGCGGAGGTCGCGTTCGGCAAACAGGATGTCGTAGGCAATGACTTTCGCGCCCGCGGCCGAGAGGTAGTCGATCGCGGTGGCATGCACCAGCCGTGGCCACGGCCACCGTCCGACCAGCGGCTCCATGCGGCGAATGCTGTCATCGTCGATCCACACCAGGACGATGTTGTCGGCCGGCGCCGCTGGCCGCGCGGTCGCCGCGACGCGCAGGTCGTAGGTCTTTAACTCGATGGTCTGCACGAACGGCAACAGGCCGAAGGCGCCGGCGAGAGCCGCCGCGACCGTGCCGATGCCCAGCAGCGAGAGTCCACGGGCGCGACGATCTGATTGAGGGGATGCGATTCGCATAGTTTACGCGAGGGTCGCTGCGGTCCGCCGGCCGGTGAGGAGACCAGGCTTGGGCCATGCGTACGCGTCCAATGTGGGATAATTGACCCATCGTGAGTGTCCGCGACAATCTCGAGTGCCGCCTGTTCAAGAGCGCCGGGGATCAGGAGCGCGCCGACGAACGGTACTGGCGTTCGCAATCTCCTGCCGACCGCGTGGCAATGATGTGGCAACTGACACTGGACGCCTGGGCTTTCACGGGGGACCGCGTTGCTGAATCCAGACTTCCGCGACATATTGTCAGCGTTCATCGACCATCGCGTTGAATTCCTGGTCGTCGGCGGCTACGCGATGGCTGCGCATCGCCTCCCCAGGGCCACCAAGGATCTCGACCTATGGGTCAGGCCCGAAGCCGAGAACGCCGCGCGTGTGCTCGAGGCGCTCGATGCTTTCGGAGCCCCACGGCACGGACTAATTGCGGAAGATCTCGCTTCGGCAGGTACGATTTACCAGGTCGGCGTTCCGCCTCACCGCGTCGATGTCATCACCGGTCCCCTTGGGCCGGGGGCATGGGTGAGGTGTATCGCGCACGCGATACCAGGCTTGGACGCGACGTCGCGCTGAAGGTCCTGCCCGAGACCGTCGCCGCTGATGCCGAACGAATCGCGCGCTTCGAACGCGAAGCCAGGACACTGGCCTCGCTCAATCATCCCCACAGCGCGCAGATCTACGGCTTCGAGACCAACGGTGATACCGCGGCGCTGGTGATGGAGCTGGTCGAAGGCGAGGACCTCGCCGAGCGCCTGAAGCGGGGACCGCTGCCGGTGGACAAGGCGCTGCCGATCGCGCGGCAGATCGCCGAGGCGCTCGAAGCCGCGCACGACGCCGGCATTATCCATCGTGACCTCAAGCCCGCATCGAGGCGCGGCCCGATGGCACGGTGAAGGTGCTCGACTTCGGTCTCGCAAAGGCGATGGACGCAGTGCCAGGAGGGCGGAACTTCAGTTCCGCCGACCCCGCTTCGAGATCACGCCCCGCCCCGGTGAGTTCTTCACCGGTTCCACCCAGGTACCGCGATTTGCCGTCTCCCCGGACGGCCGCGCCGTCGTCTATCAGACGCAAGACAGCAAGGCGTCACGATTCTGGATTCGCAACCTCGACACACTGGACGAAGTCTCTGTTGCCGGTTCGGAGAGCACTCCTGGCGGCACCGGTCGCCAGCAGCCGTTCTGGTCGCCCGATGGACAGTCGATCGCATTTTTCGACGAGACCGACGGCCGTTGAGGCGCATCTCAAGAGTAGGCGGAACGGCGCAAACCGTCGCCGCCCCCACGACCCGTCCTCGCTGCCGGATCCGGTGCCTTCGGTGAGAGCCGAACTGGGTCGCGGCATGGCTGGCCTGCGCATCGGGTTCGACCGTCGCTATGCCACCGCAAGCGTCGACGCTGAGGTTGCCGAAGCGATGGATGGCGTGCTTGCCGAGTTGACGCAATTGGGGGCGACCGTGGTGAGTGTCACCATGCCAGACGTCAGCGCGGTTGAGACCGCGTGGTTCGACCTGTGCGCGGCGGAGGCATGTGCCGCCAACGCGAGGACCTTCCCGAGCCGCGCGGCCGAGTATGGTCCGGGCTTTCGGCCGGTGCTCGAGTACGGCCAGCGAGTCACCCGCGCGTCCCTGGCGGCCGCCGCGAAGATTCGATCGGACTTCTCCGCGTCACTCGATCGGATGTTGAGCAGTGTCGATTGTCTCGTCTGTCCGTCGCTGTCGAACGCCGCGCGCGAGAAGGAGGTTGACCCGTTCGTCGAAGAGACTGATGCGGCGTGGGGCCGCCTCGTCCGGAATGACATTCACACCAAGCCGTTCAACTTCAGCGGCACGCCGACGCTGTCGGTGCCCTGCGGCTTGTCGGCGGACGGCTTACCGCTCAGCGTGCAATTGGTGGGTCGCCGGTTGAGCGAAGCCTTACTTTGTCGCATCGGCCACGCGTACGAGCAGGCGACCCAGTGGCACTCGAGACATCCGGAGATCTAGTCGGCACTCCGGTCGTCGCTGGTTCGATGACCGCGATACTGCCGGTTACCTGCGCGGCACCGGCCGGAATCGCCAGATGCGGCCGAGAGCCGTGTTGAAGGTCGAGACAATCTGCCCATTGTCAGTCCAGCCCGGCATCCAGTGATCGGCCTGCGTTCGACCGCCTGGCACCGTCACGCGGCCGGTCGCGGGATCGACGATGCCCAAGGGCCAGAACCAGCTGTCGACTGGAGCCACGCGGACTGCGACACGGCCATCTGGCGCGACGGCATTGGGCGCGAGGCTGTCGACCAGCGGAATACTGATGCCGCGTGGGATCGGGACGTCGCGCTCCGGTGAGCCGTCCAGTGGCACATGCACGAGCCGGACGCCGTTGCGTTCGTTGACCTTGACCACGAGGTATCGCCCTTCAGGATGGACGGCCACCCCGTCACCTTCGCGAATGCGCCGCGCGTCACCACCGTCGAGGCTCACCGCCCAGACGGCGCGCGACGCGACGTAATACAGCGTGCGTCCATCAGGCGACCCGGCCAACCCTTCCACGTCGTTCGCGTTAATCGATGTGATTTCGCGTGTGACCAGACCGTCTGCGGCTGAAGCGATGACGATGGTTCGCTGGCCGGCCGGGCCTTTGAGAAACGCGACGTGGCCCGAGCCCAGCGATGTCATCGGGTACTGGGTTTCCTCGCCGAGGCCGCGCACCTGCTCGGGTGCCATGTAGCCGACGGTGCCCATGACCGTGCCGGGATCGGTTGCCGCCACCGTCTGCGTCGCGCCTGATCCGGCGGCCGCCGTCGTCTGTCGCGCGAGGCCGAAGTCGAGGATCTTGATCTGACCGTCGGCGACCAGAAACAGATTCTCAGGCTTCAGATCGCGATGGACGATGCCGCGATCGTGGGCGGAGGCGAGTCCGCGCGCGATCTGCACGGCCAGATCCGTAGCCTTGCGTGACGGAATCGGTCCGTGATCCAGCCGCGCGGGCTTCGCGTTCGAACCGGGCACGCCGATCGGCGTCACTGGCAACTCCCTCGGGCAAGACCTTCAGGGCGACGTCGCGGTTAAGCCTCCCGTCGCGGGCCCGATACACCTCGCCCATCCCTCCGACACCGATGGCTGCGACAATTTCGTACGGACCAAGACGAGTGCCCGGTGACAGCGGCACCCGCGCGGCGTCGTCACTGAATCATCCCAACGTCTGCACGATCTTCGACGTCGGCGTGGATCCGCCATATCTGGCGATGGAGGTGCTGGAGGGAGAGACGCTGCAACACGCCCTCGGACGGGGCGTGTTCGACGTGGCCGCCGCGCTCGATATTGCGATCGGCATCGCCGATGGACTCGATGCCGCGCACGCCAAGGGCCTCGTGCACCGTGACATCAAGCCCGCGAACATTTTCCTGACGCCGCGTGGACCGAAGATTCTCGATTTCGGTCTCGCCAAGGTGGCGGGTGCCGACGGCCAGATTTCGAGTCACGGCGCGACCCGTCTCGGGCAGTCGCCGGTGACTCAAGTGGGCACCACGGTCGGGACCGTCGCCTACATGTCGCCGGAGCAACTGCGCGGCCTGGTCCTCGATGCGCGCAGCGATCTGTTCTCGTTCGGTCTGGTGCTGTACGAAATGGTCACCGGTCGTCCGGCGTTCCCGGGCGACACGAGCGCGGTCCGGTCCCTGGTACCTGGTCCCCGAACCCCGATAAGTTTATTGAGAAAACTAAAGTAACAGATTAAGATTCTCATACATTGAGATACGTCCAGCGACGCCTGTCGCGACCGCTCGACAGGGCGATGCGAGCCTTTCCGGCGGTGGTCCTGACCGGTCCCCGGCGTGCGGGGAAGACCTGGCTGCTGCGGCATTTGTTTCCTGACGCTACGTATGTTCTGCTCGAGGATCCCGATGTCGTCGCGCGTCTGCGCGCCGACCCGCACGGATTCCTCGACGCGCTCTCGCTGCCGGTGATTCTGGACGAGGTCCAGAACGTTCCCGAGGTGTTCGCCCTCGTCCGCTCGCGCATCGACCGCGAGCCCAGGCGGACGGGCCGGTGGCTCCTCACCGGCTCCCAGGAGGCGCCCCTCATGCACAGCGTCACGGAGTCGATGGCGGGGCGCGCGGCGGTGCTGCAGCTCTACCCCATGTCAGCCACCGAAACGTCGAAGGTGACCTTATTGCGCGGCGGGTATCCCGAAGTGCTGGCCCGCCCGGCCAGCGCGCGGCTGTGGTTCGCCTCGTACCTGCAGACCTATCTCGAGCGGGATGTCCGCGCCATT
>Ga0163144_10013913_pt1 | contig 16733 bp, 14 predicted proteins | sample OliLak19BULKMAT1_FD_123175 | JGI IMG/M metagenome (GOLD analysis project Ga0163144, IMG submission 123175) | Freshwater microbial mat bacterial communities from Lake Vanda, McMurdo Dry Valleys, Antarctica - Oligotrophic Lake LV.19.BULKMAT1 | ecosystem: Environmental > Aquatic > Freshwater >... | reverse complement strand
GGTAGGCGGTAGGCGGTAGGCTGCAGGCGGGAAGGAACCGGTTTGCCACCCGCGACGGGCGCAGCGGGTTCGCCAATCGCCCACCGCCCACCGCCTGCCTACTCGACCTTCGTCCGCTCCTTCCACAGCGAATCCAGGATCTGCCGGTAGACGGCCACCGGCTGGGCTCCCGTGATCAGTCCGGCGCCCTCGATGTAGACCGTGGGTGTGCTCGCCACGCCGGATTTCGCCGCCCCTTCCGCCTCCGCCTTCGCCAGCTCCTGCATCTCATGATTCTGCAGGCAGCCGAGAATGTCGTTGCGCGGGATCCCGGCCGAATCGGCGAGTGAGAGGAGGAACGGCGCCGGATCCTTCAGCGGGGCCCACTTCGCCTGGTAGGTGAAGAGGAGATCGTGGATGGTCCAGAAGTGATCAACCCGCGCGGCGCAAAGGGAGAGTTCTGCTGCCGCGATGGCGTTCGGATGAATCGAGGAGAGCGGAAAGTTGAGGAAGATCCATCGCACCTTGCCGGTGCTGATGAACTCCTGCTCCAGAATCGGGAGCGTCTCCAGCGCCTGTCGCCGGCAGTAGGGACACTGGAAGTCCGACATCTCGTAGACCGTGAGCGGAGCCGTCGGCGAGCCCTTGGTGCGCTGAGTGAGCAGCGGATCGCCCTGCTCCGGGTGTGGCAACGGGGCCCGCTCGCGCCGGAACGCCATCAGGCCGACGGTGACGAGCAGTGCCAGTACCGCGGTGCGCACGGTCCAGCTGAGGCGGGGTCGGATCACGGGGGGTGACTCCAGGAGCAACGAGGGATCAGTACCGCGGGAGCCGGCGGCCATTGCTGCGATCGAGGACCAGGCGGTCACCGGTGGCGGGAACATTCCAGTACCACTCGCTGTTCGGATCCCACGCGTCCCACGAACGGGCGTAGATCCACCACCTGCCGACCGGAAGCCGGATCGTCACGCGACCATCAGCTCCGGTGCTGTCGGCGATCGGCGCATTGCCCAGACCCGAGCTCAGCGCCTTGGTAATGCTGTCGTAGCCGCGATAGGTGCTATCTTCCCAGCCGCTCATCAGCTGGCGCAGGCTGTCGATCCGGAAGCCCATGCTCGCGCGGGCAATCGCCAGCTCCTCGAGTCCATCGCGCCGGCGGTCACGCGCCGTCGCCACGGAATCGGTGAGCCGGGTGAAGTCGCGGTAGAGGGAGTCGTAGGTGGCGGAGGCGCGCGGCAGGGAGTCGAGCCTGAGGCGCAGGCGACCGAGCGACTGCTCCAGGGTCTGCACCCGATAGGCGGCGGACGCATACACCGCGAAGGGTGCGCGGAACGCCTGAAACAGACTATCGAGCTGGCGCGTAATCGCCGCTGGCCGTGGGTGCGTCGCTTCGAGTGCGGCAATTACGCTGTCGCGATCATAGGGCAGGGCGACCAGCCCCAGACGCGCCACTGGCGCATCAACGGAGTCGGGACCAGGAATGACGACTTCGATCTTCACCTCACGCCGACTGCAGGCAGCCAGCATGAGGAACAGCAGCGGGGACCAGCGATTCACGGTTGGTCGGCTCGGGCTCGGGTGGCGGAAAGCTACCCGGGCCCTCGGGCTGCTACAACTCATCCCGGCACTGCTGGCGGCCCAGGCCGGCGGGCCGGTGACGTCGCTCTTTCCCGCCCGGCCCACCGACTATCTGACCGACGTGGCCGGACTGGTGGATGCGTCGTCGGCGCAGGAGATCAATGATCTGGCGGCGCGGCTCCGGAGCGCCACCGGCGCAGAGCTCGCCGTCGTGACGCTGCCGACCATCAATGACCGTGCGCCTGGCGATGTGGCGCTCGCGATCGGGCGGACCTGGGGGGTGGGGGCCAAGGGGGCGATCGGCGACGCGGCGCGCAACGCGGGCCTGGTCCTGCTGGTCGTACCGCGTACGGCCGATCATAAGGGCGAACTCTACCTTTCCACCGGACGCGGGGTCGAAGGCATCATCACCGATGCGACCTCCGGACGCATCCTCGACCTGATGATCCCCGACCTGCGCGAACAGCGGTACGGACCAGCCCTGCTGCTGGGCACCCGGGCCGTCGCCTCCACCGTGGCGAAGGGATTCGGCGTCTCCGACTCGGTGCTCTCGGCGGCGGATCCGTTCCAGAGCAGTAGTGGCGGTGGGGAGGAGATCAATCCGCTGGCGATCTTCCTCATCATCATCGTGATCTTCATGGTCCTGTCCGCAATCTCCAAGCAGTCCGGCGGCAGGCGCAGGGGCCGCGGCGGACGTCGGGGTGCTGGGCCATACATGGGTGGGTGGGGCGGGGGCGGCTGGGGTGGTGGCGGCGGCTTCGGTGGCGGCGGTGGTGGTGGCGGCTTCGGCGGATTTGGCGGCGGCGGTGGATTCAGTGGCGGCGGCGCCGGAAGGAGCTTCTGAGATGATGATGCCCGCGGTGAAGAAACGGGTGGACCAGTTCCTCGGTGAGCTGGACCGGGTGTGGCCGGCAGGATATGCGGCAGTGCTGTTCGGATCGGCGGCGCGAGGGCAGCATATCCCCGGCTGGTCCGATATCAACATCCTGCTGGTCCTGCCGGCGATCACGCCGGGGTTATTGCGCGCGGCCGGCCCGGCGTTCCGCCGGTGGCGGGAGGAGGCCGGCGGAGTGCCGCTGATCTTCACCGTGGCGGAGTGGGGTCGTTCCGCGGATGCCTATCCCCTCGAGCTTGCGGAGATGCACACCTGCTACGACGTATTGCGGGGTATCGATCCGCTCCTCGGACTGGTGGTGCGGCCTCATGATCTCCGGCTGGCGGTGGAGCGGGAGCTGCGCGGCAAGCTGATGCGCCTCAGACAGGCATGGGCGGTGGCCGGCGACGACATCGACCAGATGAGCGAGCTGCTGCGGCGGAGTGCGGGATCCATCATGCTGCTGTGTCGTGGCGTCGTGCTACTGGTGGGAGAGAATCCCCCGCTGGAGCCGACCGCGCTGATCGCCGCTGCGGCACGGGTCACCGGCTTTCCCGCTGATGCGATCGGGCGGGTGGTGAGCAATCGCGGGGACAGTGCGTGGCGGTGTACGCCAGAGCAGTGGCAGGATTATCTTGCGGCCGTCGAATCGGCGGCGCGCTTTGTGGATCACTATCAGCACGGAGAACGGGCATGATGCGGTCATTTCGTCTCTGGTTCGTCGTCGCCCTTGCCGTCATGGCCAGCGGCTGCGGCTACAACCAGATCCAGTCGCTGGATGAGCAGGTCAACAAGGCCCAGGGGCAGATCGCGGCCCAGCTGCAGCGGCGGGCAGACCTGATTCCCAATCTGGTCGAGACCGTCAAGGGTTACGCCAAGCAGGAATCGACGATCTTCATCGAGGTCGCCGAGGCACGGGCCAAGCTCGCCGGTTCGGTGCAGAGCGGTAACCTTGAGGACATGGCCACGGCGAATCAGGCGCTCAACGCCCCGCTCGGCCGACTGCTGGCGATCTCGGAGAACTACCCGCAGCTCAAGTCGGACGCCAACTTCCGCGCCCTGCAGGATGAGCTGACCGGCACCGAGAACAGGATTGCCACGGCGCGACAGGACTACAACGAGGCGGTCAATCAGTTCAACGCCTATATCCGGACCTTTCCGCAGAACCTGACCGCCAAGATGTTCGGCCATGGAACACCGCGGGTGTACTTCCAGGCCAAGGACGGGACGGATGCGCCGCCGGCGGTGAAGTTCAACTGAGCTGGTAACCGGCAGGTGGCAGTGAGCAGGTGGCAGAACTGCGAGAAACCCCGAGAGGTGATTGCCTCACGGGGTTTCCTGTTTTCCTGCTGGCTGTCACCTGCCACCTGCTAGTCCACCACCGCATCCGGCAGCACATACCGCAGCGGATCGACCGGCTTGCCGTTGACGTGCACTTCGTAGTGCAGGTGCGGGCCAGTGGCGAGGCCGGTATTGCCCACCTGAGCGATCACCTCGCCCCGGGCGACCTGCTGGCCGGTGTGTGCGAGCAGCTTGGAGCAGTGGGCAAACTTGGTCTCGAGCCCGAAGCCGTGACTGATCACGATCACATTGCCATAGCCCGATTCCCATCCGGTCTTGACGACGCGACCCGCGGCGGGCGACTGGATCGGTGTGCCCATCGGCGCGGAGACATCGATCCCCTCGTGCGGTCGCGCGATATGCAGGACGGGGTGTTCGCGCATCGCGCTGAAGGCGCTGGAGAGCCAGCCGGTAGTGGGCAGGATGGACGGTGTTGCGGCCATGCGGTCACGGTGATGCTCGAGGCTGTCGTGGGCCTCGCTGAACGAGGCGGCGAGCAGATTGGCGCGCCGGATCAGCGCACCGAGGTCAACCCGGATCTCTTCACTGCGCCGGCCGAGGATGCTGGCCAGGACGGGCGACCGCCTGGGTGCCACCGGACCGCCGATTCCGGCCTGCAATACTGTCGGATCGGTCGGCTCAAGATTGGCGAGGAGCCGGATGCGCGAATCGCGGACGGCGATCGTCTGGAGGGTATCGGTCAGCAGTGACAGCTCGCCATGGAGTCGGCCCAGCTCTTCGGCCAGGCGCACATTCTCCTGCTCGACCGCGGCGGCGTGATGCAGATTCACAGTGCGAGAGACGGTCCCATAGCCAAGCAGCAGCGCACCCAGTCCCAGAACGGCGATAATCCCCGCCGAGGCCTTGAGCACACGCTGGGACACCTCGACTGCTTTCGAGGCGCCGGAGCCTGGTGGTACAACGACGAGGGTCCATTTCCGTTCGGGCATTCCGGCGCCTCACGAGGATCGTTGGCCATTCCTGAAGGAAGAGCCGTGCCCGGCGGCTTCCACGACCTCGTGGCATCTCCGGGCGGCTAAGGTGGGGCCCGGTCCCGATGATGTCAAGTGAGTTCAATCACATCCAAGTTGTTTACTGTTAAGGATTTGGTGGCTCTGGCTTGGGGAAGAGCCCTACCGGTTTCCTGACCTGTAGCCCGGATGCCTCAGGAGTCTCGGCGGAGGCCCACGATGCCGGGACCAGCGCATCCTGCCCGAGGTGTTGCCGGAGTTCGGCTGATTTTCGGGGAAGGAATGGCCCGGAGAGTACGCTCAGGCGGAGGAGGCAGCGGGTCAGAGCCGCGAGTGCGGCGTCCAGCGCCTCATCGTGGCCCTGTTTGGCCAGGGCCCAGGGAGCTACCTGCACGATGTACTGGTTGGCTGCGGTCACGAGGGCCCAAGTCGCATCGGCACCGCCGCGGAGGTCGAGGTGGTCCATCGCCGCGGCGTAGTCACGCAGGCTCCCGCGGCCAGTGTTGTCCAGCGGCGTGTCCGGGCCGGCCGGGACGGTACCGCCGCGGTACTTCTCGACCATCGCGAGGGTCCGTGACGCAAGATTGCCCAGCCCGTCGGCGAGATCGGAGGTGTAGCGCTCGTCGAAGCGTTCCCAGGTGAAATTGCCGTCGTTGGCGAATCCGACCTCACGGAGGAGAAAGTAGCGCAGCGCGTCTCCCCCGTGCCGTGCGATCGCCTCCTGCAGGTCGAGTTGCACCCCAGCGCTCTTGGAGAAGCGGTCTCCGCCATAGTAGATGAAGCCGTGCGCCCACACCCGCTCCGGGAGCGGGAGGCCCGCCGCTTCGAGCATGGCCGGCCAGATCACGCAGTGAAACCGGGTGATGTCCTTTCCGATCACGTGCAGCTGGGCGGGCCAGGCGGCGCGACTGTCGGGACAGAGTGTCGCGGTCCAGTAGTTGGGGAGCGCATCAAACCAGACGTAGGTGGTCTGCGCCTCGCCGCTGCTGATCGGGCGGGGGAAGGGAATGCCCCAGGTCACCCGGCTGCGGCTGGCGGAAACATCGTCCAGGCCCTGGCGCAGCAGGCCGAGGATTTCGTTGCGGCGGATGTCGGGCTGCAGGAAATCGGGGCGCTGCGTGAACAGCTGCTCGAGAAACTTCTGGTAGCGGGAGAGGCGGAAGAACCAGTTGCGCTCCTCCACCCATTGCAGCGTGCGGGTCGGGTGCAGCGCACAGTGGCCATCCACGATCTCCGCCTCGTTCTTGAACGCTTCGCACCCGACACAGTACTGGCCGGTATAGGCCTTCTCGTAGAAGTCATCCGGGTTGCGGGCGAAGATCCGCTCGATCAGATCCGCGACACCGGCCTTGTGTGGTGCTGCGGTGGTGCGGATGAACTGATCGTTGGAGATGTCGAGTTGCGCCCAGGTGCGCTGGAAGGTGGCGGCGACCTCGTCGGTCAGGGCCTGCGGCGAGACGCCGCGGTCGGCGGCGGTCTGGGCGACCTTCTGGCCGTGCTCGTCCATGCCGATGAGGAACCAGACCTCGTCACCCCGGAGCCGCCGGTACCGGGCGATGCAGTCGGCGCCAACCTTTTCAAAGGCATGCCCCAGGTGCGGATCGCCATTGGCGTAGTCGATGGCGGTCGTGATGAAAAAGCGGGCCATCTATGCCTCGGGTGCAGGCGACGCGGGGGCGGAGCCTTCGCCGCCACCCCGGCCACCCCGGCGGCCCCGGCGCCGTCGGCGGGGACGACGGGGCTCCGTCGCGTCGCCGGCCGGTGCCGGCGTGGCCGGCGTGGGTGGTGCTGCAGGAGGTGGCGGCGCTGCTGCGGCCGGCGGTGGCGCCTGCCTGGCGCTCTGACGCGGCGGAGGGGACGTGGCCGGCCGGGTGTTGGGCGGCTCCGGGCTCCGTCGCGTCGTCGGCTCGGGTGGCCGGCGCGCCGACCGCTCCGCAGGCTGGCGACTCGGCGGCCGGCTCGGCTCCCGGTTCTCGACCGGCCCCGGGCCCGAAGCTCCGCGCTCGATCTCCTGCTGCAACTCGATCAGCGGGATGATCCGGCTCCCATCGGCGCCGCGGAGGAAGACGCGCTCGCGGAAGATGTCGACCGCGACCACTTTTTCCTCGCCCTGTGCGGTCTGCAGCATCTTGCCTTCGCGCGGGAAGCGCTTGCGGGCCGCGACGTAGAACTCATGCTCGTACCGCAGACAGCAGAGCAGGCGGCCACAGCCGCCGGAGATCTGCGCCGGGTTGAGCGAGAGGTGCTGATCCTTCGCGAGGGAGAGGCTGACGGGAGAGAGCTCGCCCAGCCAGGTGCTGCAGCAATACTCCCTGCCGCAGCGGCCCACTCCCTTGAGGCGCGCCGCTTCATCCCGGACGCCGATTTGCCGGAGATCGATGCGGGCGCGGAAGACGTTGGCGAGGTCGCGCACCAGAGTGCGGAAATCGACTCGCTTCTCCGCCGTGAAAAAGACGGTGAGCTTGGTGCGATCCCACTGCCACTCGGTGTCGCTCACCTTCATGTCGAGCTTGTGGTGGCGCACCTTCTCGATCACCTGGCGGCGGGCATCCTCCTCCGCGCGGCGCAGGTCGTTGGCCTGGCGGATCTCATCCTGGGAGGCGCGACGGACAATCGTCCGGCGTCCTGAAGGCGCGGCGGACGGCGGGCTGGTCGCGTCGGCGGGCGGATCCACCGCCGTTCCGCCGGCCCGGCTCTCGGCGATACCCTCGCCCACTCCGCAGCTGGTGCAGCTGTTGCATTTCTTTTCCGCAACAGCTCCGGCGGACTGCACCCGGCCGAAATCGAACCCGCGCTCCGCTTCCACCACCACCGATTCGGAGAGGTGGAGCGGCTCACGGTCATCGGGCCAGTGGAAGAAATCGCGGCGGGTGCCCTTGAATCGGACTTCGACGGTCTGCGGCATCAGGCCTCGGTGAACGCGCCCATCGCGGCGTACTTCTCGGCGCGTCGGCGCACCAGCTTTTCGGGGCGGACCTTCCGCAACTCCGTGACGTGACGGATCAGCGCTTCGCGCAGTGCTTCGCCGGTGGCGTCGGGGTCGAGGTGCGCCCCCCCCATCGGTTCCTCGATAATCTCGTCGATCAGCTTGAACTTGAGCAGGTCCTGCGCGGTCAGTCGCAGGGCATCGGCGGCCCGCTCGCGCTGGCTGGCGTCCTTCCAGAGAATGGCGGCGCAGCCTTCGGGGGAGATTACGGAATAGACCGAATTCTCGAACATCAGTACCCGGTCGGCCACTCCCAGCGCCAGTGCACCGCCGGAGCCGCCGACACCGATCACGGTGCTGATGATCGGTGTGGGCAAGGCCGCCATTTCGAGGATATTCCGGGCCAGCGCTTCCGACTGCCCCCGTTCCTCGGCGCCCAGTCCGGGGTAGGCGCCGTCGGTGTCGATCAGGGTGATGACGGGAGCACTGAACTTGGCCGCAAGCTTCATCAGGCGCAGCGCCTTCCGGTACCCTTCCGGGTGCGCCATACCGAAGTTCCGCCTGAGATTCTCCTTGGTGTCGCGCCCCTTCTGGTGGCCGATCACCATGGCGGACACTCCCGCCAGGCGGGCCCAGCCACCGACGATCGCCGGATCGTCGCGGAACAGCCGGTCGCCATGCAGCTCGATGAAATCGGTGAAGATCGTGCTGAGGTAGTCCAGGGTGTACGGCCGGCGCGGATGCCGCGCGACCTGGACCCGCTGGATGGGGGCCAGGTTACCGTAGATCTCCGCTCGGAGGGTGTTGAGTCGCACCTGCAGCAGGCGGGCCTCCTCCGCCACGTCGATACCCTGGTCCTCGCCCATCTTCTGCAGGTCCTCGATCTGCCGCTCGAGTTCCTGCAGCGGCTTCTCGAAGTCGAGCGCGTAGTTCGTGGCCATGTCATCCCGCCTTTACGAAAGCGACCGCCTCCGGCCCCAGAAGTCGCCGGAGGTCTTGGACCAGTGCGTCATCTGGGGAGATACGGACGCGACGGGCCCGGGCGCGGAGCCGCTCGCCGTTGCCGTCGCTCCATTCAATATAGAGCGGAGCGGGGCCCGGGTGCGCAACCAGGAGCGCCACCGCCTGGCTGAGGCTGTCCAGTGCTGGTGCCCCGGCCAGCGTCCACCGCAGTGCCAGCCCGAGGGCACCCGAGGTCCTGAGCTCCTCCAGCGGCCGGGCGCCTTCGACCACGAACGGTGCCCGCTCCTCTCCCTCATCCCGTTTGCTGTAGCCACCGTGCAGCAGCACCGAGAGGTCATCCCGGATGGTCGTGTTGAGTTTGGCCCAGGCGTCGGGGAAGATGATGGCCTCGGCCGTGCCGTGAAAGTCCTCGAGAATGATCCGGGCGTATTCCTTTCCGGTCTTCTTGGAGATCTGGCGTTTCACCTGGGTGATGACCGCCGCGATCGTCACCGGATGCTCGCTCCACTGGCCGAGTGTGGCAGTGGTCCGAGTGCCGAATAGTTCCGTTTCCGCGCGGAATCGCTCCAGCGGGTGGCCAGAGATGAAGAAGCCGATGACTTCCTTCTCTTTCGTCAGGCGCTCCTGCTCCGACCAGGCGGGCACATCCACCAGCGTCGTGCCGGAAGGATGCGTCGGGGTCGCCTCCTCGCCGAACAGCGACACCTGGCCGGCCTCCAGTTCCTGCGCCAGCAGCTGCGCCTCGCGCAGCGCCTCCTCGGTACCCTGCACCAGCTGGGCGCGGTGTCCCTCGAGGCCATCCAGGGCCCCGGCCGCGATCAGTGAGTCCAGCACCCGCTTGTTGCAGAGCCTGAGGTCGATCCGGCGGGCAAGATCGTCGAGCGTCGCGTAGGCGCTCTGCTGCCGGCCCTGAATAATCGACTCGATCGCGCCACGACCAACATTGCGAACGGCGCCGAGCCCGAAGCGGATGCGCCGGTCGCCGGTCACGGTGAACTTGAACCCGGACTCATTCACGTCCGGCGGCAGCACCTCGAGGCCCAGTTCACGCGCCTCATTGATGTACTGCACCACCTTGTCGGTGCTGCCGATTTCCGAACTGAGCAGCGCGGCCATGAATTCGGCGGGATAGTAGGTCTTGAGCCATGCGGTGTGGTAGCTCAGGACCGAGTAGGCCACCGAGTGCGACTTGTTGAAACCGTAGCGGCCGAAGGTCTCGATCTGCGTGGCGAGCTCGTCGGCCAGCTTCTTCGGGTGACCGAGCGCGACCGCGCGCTCCACGAACCGGCCCAGCTCGCCGCGGATGAGGTCCGCATCCTTCTTGCCGACAGCCTTGCGCAGCACGTCGGCTTCGGCGAGCGAGAAGCCGGCGAGGATATTCGCGATGCGCATCACCTGTTCCTGGTAGGTGATGACGCCGTACGTCGGCTCCAGCACTTCGCGCAGCGACGGGTGCGGATACGTCACCGCCTCCTGGCCCAGTTTGCGCTTGATGAACACGAGGTGCATCCCGGTATCCAGCGGACCCGGGCGGAGCAGCGCGTTCGCGGCGACCAGGTCGTCAAAGCGGTCGCACTTCATGTTGCGCAGTGTTTCGGTCGCCAGTGCCGATTCGAACTGGAAGATGCCGGCGGTGCGGCCGGCGCGGAGCAGCTGGTAGACCCTGGGGTCTTCCAGGTCCAGCGCATCCATGTCCACCTGGCGGCCGTGCCGCGCCTGGATCATCTGCACCGCATCGTGGATGACGGTGAGCGTCTTGAGGCCGAGCATGTCCATCTTGAGCATGCCGACCTTTTCCAGCGGCCCCATCTCGTACTGCGTGATGATGGAGTCCTCGCCATCGGCCGACTGGCCCGCCCCCTTGTTGGGAGCGGTGCAGACCGGGATGTACTCGCTCAGCGGGCCCGGTGCGATCACCACGCCGGCGGCATGCACCGAGGCATGGCGGCTGATGCCCTCGATTCGGCTGGCCAGCTGCACGCACCGCTGGTACTGCGGGCTGGTGGCCACCAGCTCGCGGAATTCCTTCACCTTCTTCATCGCTTCGTCCAGCGTCATCGAGAAGCCGGGCGCGGAGGGGATGAGTTTGGTGAGCTTGTCGGCCTCGCCGGGCGGGATGCGGAGCAGACGGGCGACGTCCTTCAGCGCCGCACGCGCCTTCAGTGTCCCGAAGGTGATGATCTGTCCCACGCTGTTCCGGCCATAGCGCTGGCGGACGTATTCGATGACCTCACCCCGGCGCTCGAAGCAGAAGTCGATGTCGATGTCGGGCATCGACACCCGCTCCGGGTTGAGGAACCGCTCGAACAGCAGGTCGAATTTGAGCGGGTCGACATTGGTGATCTTGAGCGCATAGGCGACGATCGAGCCGGCCGCCGAGCCGCGGCCCGGGCCCACCGGGATGCCGCGTTCCCTGGCGGCGGCGATGAAGTCCTGGGTGATGAGGAAGTAACCGGCGTAGCCCGCCTTGTTGATGACCGACAGCTCGAACTCCAGCCGTTCGGCGACCGCGGCGGGGAGGGGCGTACCGTAACGCGCCTCGGCGCCGCGCCGGGCGAGCTCGTCCAGCAGCTCCGCTTCCGTCCCGATGCCGGCGGGTCGGGGGAACTCGGGCACGAAGTACTTCTTCTCAAAGCTGAATTCGCACGCATTGGCGACCAGCTGGGTGTTCGACAGGACCTCGGGGTGCTGCGGAAAGAGTCCGGCCATTTCGGCGGCGGACTTGACGTAGGACTCCTCGCCGGTGAAGCGAAAGCGCTTCGGGTCGTCCAGCTCGGCGCCCGTGCCGATCGCGAGCAGCACGTCGTGCGCTTCGGCATCCTCCCGCTTCAGGTAGTGCGCGTCGTTCGTCGCCACGACGCCGAGACCAAGCTCCTGCCCCAGACGGAACATCCCTTCGTTGACCTGAGTCTCTGCCGGGATGCCGTGACGCTGCACCTCGAGCCAGAAGTTGCCCGCGCCAAAGGTGCGGGCGAAATACTCCGCCGAGCGCTTCGCCTCCTCGTAGTTGCCCTGCCGCAGGTAGAGGGACACCTCGCCGGAGAGGCAGGCGGCCAGGCAGGTGATGCCCTCGGAATACTGGCTCAGGACTTCCTTGTCGATACGCGGGCGGCGGTAGAAGCCTTCGAGGTAGCCGATCGAGGAGAGCCGAATGAGGTTGCGGTACCCGGCCTGATTGCGCGCCAGCAGCACGAGGTGGCTGTACTGCGCGGGGGCGCTGGGGAGTTTCTGGATGCTGGTGCGTGAACCGAAGGCGAGATAGGCCTCGAAACCAAGGATCGGGCGGAGGCCCCGGGCCCTGGATTCGTCGTAGAAAGTGCGGGCGGCGTGCAGGTTGCCGTGGTCGGTGACGGCGAGGCTGTCCATGCCCAGCTTCAGGACGTGGTCAACCAGCTCCGGGATGCGGTTGGCGCCATCGAGGAGGGAGTACTCGGAGTGGGTGTGGAGATGGACGAATGACATGATTCAGCCGTCAGCTGTCAGCCATCAGCTGTCAGCCCTGAAGGCTGATGGCTGACGGCTCATGGCTGCTTATTTCTCCCGTGATTCCAGCGTGCGCAGAACGGCCTCGAACGGCACGCCCCGCGCCTGCAACAGCACCAACAGATGAAAGAGCAGATCCGCCGATTCCGCCGCCAGCCGGGCATCGTCCTCGGCGTGCGCCGCGACCAGGACCTCCACCGCTTCTTCACCCACTTTTTGCGAGACCTTCGCCAGACCGTGATCCAGCAGATGGACTGTATACGAGCCCGGGGTGCGGTCTGCCGCCCGCCGGGCGATCGTCGTGGCCAGCCGGGTCAGCAGGTGGCCCCCGGGATCGGCACCGGTCGCGGTGGTACCGTCGGCCTGCACCGTGGTAAAGAAGCAGGTCGGCTCGCCGGTGTGACAGGCCGGGCCGGTCTGGTCTACCCGGTACAGCACCGTGTCGGCATCGCAGTCGAGCCGGATCTCCGCCACGTGCTGGGTGTGGCCGGAGGACTCCCCCTTTTGCCAGAGGGCTTTTCGACTCCGACTCCAGTAGTGGGCGAGTCCGGTGGCCAGCGTCCGCGCCAGCGCCTCACGGTCGGCCCAGGCCACCATGAGCAGGTCGCCGTTCCGCCGGTCCTGGGCCACCACTGGCACCAGCCCGTCGGGGCCAAAGCGTACCTGTTCCAACCAAGTTTCCTGGGTCACGGCCGCAAGGTATCGGCGGCTCCGATGATTGTCAAAAACCCTTGTGGCGCTTTATCTTGCCTCCACTCACCCGGCCTCATGACCAACTCCCCTTCCGCTCCTCGCCCCTGCGTCACAGGCACCCTTTTCCCGCTGCTGCTGGCGGTGCTTGGGTGCGGCAAGGGTGACACCAGCCCAACGACCACGATCGACTGCGACGGGGTCGCCCCGACCACACTGGCGGCGGGTGCGCAGGTCATCATCGATCCGGCCCTGACACAGGGCTGCCTCCGGCTCCCGGCGGCGGGCGCGCAGGGTGCCGAGCATCTGGTGGTCGCGCTCTCCGCCGCCGGGCAGGAAACACCAAATGGCGTGCAGAGCGACTTCATCCTGCAGGCGACGACCGACACCTTCTCGGTGCCGGCCCTGCGCCGGCCGGCCCTGGTCCAGGGGGCATCGGCGTCGGCCCAGACCGCATTCGACCTGATGCTGCGGGAGCGGGAACGGGTCTACGCCCGGGAGATTGGGATGCGGCGGGCGCCGTCGGTAAGGCCTTCGGTCCGGGTCCCGCCGGTGGTGGGCGACCAGCGCAGCTTCAAGGTGTGCAAGACGGCGACCTGCGCCAGCTTTGTTACGGTCGGGGCGACCGCGAAATTCGTCGGGGCACACGGCGCCATCTTCCTCGACGACACGGTGCCGGCCGGGGGCTATACCCAGACGGATATCGATTCGATCGGCGCGCTGTTCGAGCAGTATCTCTATCCGATCGACACGACGGCGTTCGGGCGCGAATCGGACATAGACGGCAACGGCGTCGTGATCGCGCTACTGACCGACCGGATCAATGCTCTCTCACCGAATTGCGCACAGACCGGGCAGTTTATCGCCGGCTATTTCTTCGGCCTGGACCTGCTCAACGATCCGAACTCGAATGGCGGCGAGGTGTTCTACGGACTCGTGCCGGATCCCGGTGTGCCGCTCTGTTTCGCCAAGGACCAGGTTCAGCGAAGACTGGGCGGGACGTTCATCCATGAATTCCAGCACATGATCAGCTACAACCGTCACGTGCTCCTCGGCGGCGGAGAAGCGGAGGAGACGTGGTTGAACGAAGGGCTGTCGCACTTTGCCGAAGAGCTCGGCGGCCGACTGGTGCCTGACGCGTTCTGCCCCACGACAAACTGCCTGACGCAGTACGTTCGGGATGACCTGTCGAATGCGCGGGACTACTTCAACAGCCCTGAATCCTACGCGCTGGTCGAGGCGGGAACGTCCAACGGGAGCCTGCCGGAGCGGGGCGCCAACTGGCTCTTCGTCCGCTGGCTCGCCGATCGGTCGCCGACGGATTCGGTACTCGGCACCGACATGACCAGGCGGCTGAATGGTGCCGGCAGTCCGGGAGGTCTCACCACAACCGGCGGCCAGAATGTCGTAGCGGCAGCCGCGCTGTTCCAGCCAGGCATCAGCTTGAGTATTCTGGTGGGCCAGTGGCATCTCGCCAATTTCGCCGAGAGCCGAGGCGGGTTCACCGAGCCGAGTGGGCGGCTGGGTTATCGGAGCTGGGACCTGGCGGCCGCGTTTGACGCGCTCTTTCCGGCGCCGACCTATCCGCTTCGACCCGATTCGACGGACGGGAGCGACTACGCCAGCGGCGGTATCTTGCGCGGTGGGTCTGGGGTGTATCTGCGAATTGTGCAGGGCACCAGTGGCGCGGCGGTCGCGCTCGGACTGGACATCCGCAACAGTGGCGCGGTGCAGCCCCGCTACGCGGTGGTGCGCCTGCGGTGAGGGCCAGCAACGAGGAGTCGGAGTGAGGCAGACCGGAGTGCGCAGGTCACAACTCATCGGGGCGACATCCCGGCGTGCCAGCGTGCTCCTGCTGTGTGCCGCTCCCCTGATGGCACAGCAGCCCCAGGTGTCACTCGCCCCGCTCATCCTCACTCTGCCGGTTTCGGTCCGGGCCGCCGGCCTCGGCGGGGCAGGGGTCGCGCTGGCGGGCGACGCCAGCGCCACCTTCATCAATCCGGCCGGCCTCGCCACCATCCGCAATATCGCGATCGAAGGCGCGGTGCAGCGCTATCCCGATGGCTCGGTCGAAACGATGGCCGCCGGTGGGTTGCGCCTGTTCCAGTTCAACCTGGGCGGCGGGATACACTATCTCCGCTTCAGCGATACCTCGGCGGTCAAGGACAACCTGCAGTGGACCGCCTCGGCGGTCTACCGCTTCGGGTTGTTCGCGCTCGGCAGCACGCTCAAGTATGTGTCGCTGGCGGATTCGAGCAGCGCGACCCGCCGCACCGCCGCGATGGATGCCGGCCTCGGCATCCATGTCTTTGATATCATGAATCTCGCCCTCTCGGTGCAGAACATCGGAAGCTGGCGGGTCGACGGCGGCCCGCTGCGATTGCCGGTCAGCAAGCATGCGGGGTTCGAGTTCAACTTCGTCGATCCGCAGTCCACCGCCCGCCTGTTGACGACGATGGAAGTGATCTGGACCGACCGGGCACCACGGCGCACGATCATCGGACTTGAGGGTGGTGCGGTATTGGGAAAGGTCGGCCTGGTGGCGCGCGCCGGCTATGGCGCTCCGCCCGAGGGCGCCGGCCAGAAGGAGTGGTCCCTTGGCGGCGGTATCGTCCTCAGCCGCTTCAATATCGATTATGCCTGGCAGCACCGGACCCGGCTGGGCAGCCAGATTCACCGGATGGGCCTCCGGTTCACCATCTGATGCAGCGACGGGGTTGCATGATCCTGCTGATTATTGCCGGAGCGCTGATCGCGGGGTACGGCACGGCCTACGTGGCGAGCGAGGACGTGCGGTACCTCACCCGTGCGGGTATCGAGCAGACCGTGATCCTCGAGGCCCGCAAGCCGATCGTGAAGATTCTCCAGGACCCCGCGACCACGCCGGCCACGCGACAGTCGCTCCAGCTGGTGCTGGATGCCAGGGATTTTGCCGCATCCCTCGGCTTCAAAGCGGCGAAGACCTACACGACCTATGCGGACGTCGGTCGGGATACCCTGCTGCTGGTCCTCTCCGCCAGTCCGCGGAACTGTCTCTGTCCCCACACCTGGAAGTACCCGATCGTCGGCCGCATCCCGTACAAGGGGTTCTTCGATCCGAAGATGGCGCGGAAGGAAGCCGCCCGCCTCGAGGCGCGCGGATACGATGTCTATCTCCGCCCGGCGGGTGCCTTCTCCACCCTCGGCTGGTTCAACGATCCGCTCTACTCGACCGCGATGAGCGAAGACTCGGTCGAGCTGGTGGCGACGGTCATGCATGAGATCTCGCATAACACGCTGTATGTGAAAAGTGCGACCCCATTCAACGAGAGTTTCGCCCAGCTGGCGGGATACCGTGCCGCGGAGCAGTTCTTCCGGCAGCGGGGGTCGGTGGAAGCGGCCGACCGCGCCGCGCGGCGGTGGCTGGACGAGGTGGTGCTGAGTGGGTACTACGCCGAGCTGTCGCGGCGGCTGGACAGCCTCTATGCGGCGGCGACGGATTCCGTGGCGGTCGATGCCGGGCGCTCGGAGATGGGGCGCTGGGCGCGGGAGCAGCTGCAGGGACCCATTGGCGCGGCGCTTGGTACCTACACCATCGGCCCAATGGCCGACCGGCCCATCAACAACGCCCGGCTGATCGCCTCGACGATCTACCGCACCCGGCTCGACCTGCTGGAGCGGTGGTATCAGGCGCACGGGGGAGATATCGCGACGTCGGTGCGCGCATTGTCCGATCTGATGCAGGGGGTGCCGGGGGACAGCGCGTACGCCCGGTTGGCCACGGCAGTCGGACCGTAGGGGCCGGGTCGTGGCCACGTGGTGGCCACGTGGTGGCCGCGTGGTGGCCGCGTGGTGGCCGCGTGGTGGCCGCGTGGTGGCCGCGTGGTGGCCGCGTGGTGGCCGCGTGGTGGCCGCGTGGTGGCCGCGTGGTGGCCGCGTGGTGGCCGCG
>Ga0163144_10013911_pt1 | contig 16733 bp, 12 predicted proteins | sample OliLak19BULKMAT1_FD_123175 | JGI IMG/M metagenome (GOLD analysis project Ga0163144, IMG submission 123175) | Freshwater microbial mat bacterial communities from Lake Vanda, McMurdo Dry Valleys, Antarctica - Oligotrophic Lake LV.19.BULKMAT1 | ecosystem: Environmental > Aquatic > Freshwater >... | reverse complement strand
CTTCAAGGAGATGGCTGGTAAGCTGACGAGTGGTGAGGGCCAGAATAAGATCTTCGGGTTCTCGGGCACACCAGGCCCAGGCGACTCGCTGCTCGCACCGCCATATCTGACACCATTTGGCGCGCAGTATCTGGACGAAACACAGAGCAAGTATTTGCTCAATCAACCAGAGGGCGTCAAGACCATGGAATGGTGGATGGAGCTCCGCACCAAGCTTAATGCTGTTCCAAGCCCAGCCGAACAGCAGGCGCTCAGTCAGGCGAATATCAATGCATTCCAGGTTGGTCGGGTTGCAATGATCCTTGATGGCTCGTGGGCCACCCCTGGGATTGTTCAGAACGCCAACTTCAAATGGGATGTTGCTGCATGGCCAAAGGGCCCGGTGAAGCAGGCCACATTCAGTGCAGGTAGCGGCTATGGTATCGCCAAGACCAGCAAGAATGTTGATGCGGCCTGGATCTATGAGAACGAGTATCTGTCCTCGGCTGGTCAGATCTATATGTGGGGCACGACGGGACGTGGTAGCCCATCACGCTCCTCAGCCTGGCCTTCCTACTTCAAATCAAAGTTTGCGCCAGCCAACTCGAAAGTGATCCTGGACTCGCTGAATAACTTTGATACGACCGGCAAGTTGTATTTCTCGACGACACCACGGGTGACACAGGAAGCTGGGCCGATCTGGGATCTGGTCGTAGCTGGTCAACTGAGTGTCAAGGATGCTATCGATCAAATTGGCGTGGCGATCGAGCCGATCATCGCTGAGAACCGCGCCTAGTATGACCTATGGCGAAACGACTGGCGACTATACGGGTCGCCGGTCGTTTCGTTACATCGTGAGCGCGAGGAGACCCATATGTTGCAGCAAGAGGCAAATACGGCTCAAATTGGCCAGGTAGCGCGAGTGCGCCCACGCTTCGGTCCGCAGGCCCGCCACGAAGAGCGAATGTTCTATTTGTTCATCTCGCCATGGCTGATTGGTTTTATCCTGTTTTGGGCCGGGCCAATTATTGCATCGTTTGTGTTGAGCTTCACCAACTGGAACTTGCTTGGCGATCCGCAGTGGGTGGGGTTTGCGAACTACACCAAGATGTCCACCGATAAATTCTTTGCGATTGCATTGGTTAATACGCTCTATTATGGGATCGGCAGTGTGATCCTGGGTGTGGCGGTTGCCTTTATGCTGGCGCTGCTGCTCAATCAAAAAGTTTATGGGCAGGCAATGTTCCGGACGGTATTCTATCTTCCATCGGTTGTGAGCGGAATTGCTGTTGCTCTCCTGTGGCTTAATATTTTCAACCCCGATTTTGGATTGCTCAATCAACTGCTACGTAACCTTGGTGTGGAAAACCCACCCGGCTGGTTGGTCTCGCCCCAATGGGCCATGCCAGCGCTGATCATTATGAGTGTGTGGGGCGCAGGTGGTTCAATGGTGATCTATCTGGCTGGCTTGCAGAGCATCCCAGAGCATTTGTATGAGGCTGCCGCAATTGATGGAGCTGGACGCTGGACTAAATTCTGGGTCATCACTGTGCCAATGATGTCTCCGGTGATATTTTTCAATCTGATCACTGGCTTCATTGGCTCGTTACAGGCCTTTGTACAAATCTTGGTCATGACTGATGGTGGCCCGGCCAACGCCACACTTGTGTATGGCCTGTACCTGTATCGAAATGCCTTTCGCTTATTCCAGATGGGCTATGCCTCGGCATTATCGTGGGCGCTGTTCATCGTTATCATTACTATCACGGTTATTCAGTTCGCACTCGCGAAACGCTGGGTCTATTACGAAGGCGAAGTGCCGGGGAGGACGTCATGAGCACATCCGATCAGACGGTAAACGCCGTCGCTCAAATAGATACTGGGGCGCGGAGCAAGCGCCGTAAACGTAACAGTGAATTACTCCAGCGCATCTTCATCTATGGGCTGCTGTTGGCTGGCTCGATTACATTCATCCTCCCATTTCTATGGATGCTCTCGACCTCGCTCAAGCCATCGCAGGAAGTCTTTACCTACCCGCCAAATCTGATTCCAAGCCGGATCGTCTGGCAGAACTATATCGATGGCTGGACGATTCTGCCATTTAACACGTTCCTCAAAAATTCGCTGATTGTCACGATCGCGAATGTCGTTGGCAATCTGCTGTCGTGTTCGGTGGTTGCATTTGGGTTCGCCCGATTGCGGGCGCGTGGTCGCGAGTTCCTGTTTGTGCTTGTGCTGGCAACACTTATGATCCCGCGTGAAGTAACGATTGTGCCAACGTTCCTGCTGTTCAGCAAGACGGGCCTAGTCAATACGCTGTGGCCATTAATCCTGCCAGCCTGGTTTGGTTATCCATTCTTTATCTTCCTGCTCCGCCAATTCTTTATGAGCATTCCGCGCGATCTCGATGAGGCTGCCCGTATGGATGGAGCCTCGATCTGGCAGATCTTCACCCGCATCATTTTGCCACTCTCGCGCCCGGCTCTGGCAACCGTAGCGATCTTTGCGTTTATTGGCAACTGGAATAATCTGCTCGATCCACTGATCTATATACGCTCACAGGAACTGTATACGCTTGCATTAGGGCTGAACCTGTTCCGTGGCCAGAATTTCACTGCCTATAATCAATTAATGGCGGTCTCAATCCTCACGATCATGCCTGTGCTGGTGGTCTTCTTTGTCGCCCAGAAACTGTTCGTTCAGGGTGTGGCCCTGACGGGTATGGGTGGACGATGACACGGATTGGGTAGGGACGCGATATATCGCGTCCGTACAAGGTTCCAGATATATAAAGGATCTCGTCAATGACGACACTGCGCCCGTTATGGGTTGATCAGCGCTTGCGCGAAACACCACCTCGGCCCTGGCGGAAGATCCATCTGGATTATCATAATAGCCAGTATATGCCACACATCGGCGAGGCGTTTGATCCAGATGAGTTCGGTGATACCCTCCAACTTGGGCACGTCGATTCGGTCGTGGTGTTCGCCAAGGACATGCACGGCTTTTTCTATTACCCGACTGAATCAGGACCTGTGCATCCTGGCCTAACATTTGATCTGCTTGGACAGCAGGTGCAGGCCTGTCGGGAGCGCGGCATTAAAGTCTATGCCTACTACTGTGTCACCTGGGATAATGATCTGGCAGAACAACGGCCAGAATGGCTGGCCTGGAAGCGTGATCGAACGACCTATCTGCCAAAGTTTGATCAGACACCCGGCTGGACATCGCTGTGCCTGAGTAATCCGGATTTTGTTCAGCAGGTGCTCGATCATTCCGGCGAAATACTGCTGCACTATGATCTCGATGGTATCTGGTACGATATGCCATTGCCGCAGGGCGGCGAGTGTTTCTGCAAGAACTGCATGGCCGAACTGCGCGCTGCTGGCCTCGATCCATTTGATGTGAGTGTGCAGCGCCACCATAAGCAATATCTGCTGACCAACTTTATGCAGCGGGCGCATACATTGGCCCATGCGCTCCGGCCTGGCTGCCAGGTCGATCAGAATAACCAGACGCGGCTTGGCCTTGGTGCGCGGGCACCCTACATGGATAATATCGATATCGAAGCCCTGCCGACGGCCTTCTGGGGCTATTTATACTACCCAACCAATGTTCGCTATGCGCGCACATTTGGAAAAAGCGTGTGTGGCATGAGCGGGCGTTTTCATCGCTCCTGGGCCGATTTTGGTGGCCTGAAGCATATCAATCAGTTGCGCGCCGAACTTCCAGGAATCTATGCCCATGGCGCACAGTGCGATCTTGGTGATCAACTACCACCAAATGGTCGACTGGATCGGGCCGTGTATGCGACAATCGGCCAGGCCTATGCCGAGGTGGAACGGCTTGAGCCATTCCTTGAGCAAGCAGTACCGGTCACCGAAGCAGCTATTCTGGTGAGCGGAAATCCACTCGATGATCTCGGGACAGCGCATCCCGATCTGGCGGCCAGCTTTGGTCAGGCCGTTTTTGGGCTGACCAAACTGCTCATGGAATTGCACATCCAGTTCGATATTGTCGAACCAGATGCTGCATTCGAGCGCTATCGCCTGATTGTGCTGCCAGATGGGATGATTGTCGATGCCGCGCTTGCAAACCGATTGCGGGCCTACCTTGCTTCTGGTGGTGCGATTATTGGCGCTCAGCATGCCCTGCGCCTGGCTGGTTCGGAAACGTTGTGGGCTGGCGATCTGCTTGGTCTGGAATATCGCGGCGAATCGCCATATGCACCAGCATATCTGAAGCTGGGATCCGGGTTGGTAGCCACATTGCCCGATTATGAATATGCACTGTACGATGGCGCGGCCCAATGGCTACCAACCGATCCAACTTCTACTTGGGCACGCCTTGGTGAGCCATTGTTTCAGCGCGGACCACAACACTATACCAGCCATGGCCAGACGCCATTTGATCATGTGAGTGAATACGCCGCTGTTGCTGTACAGGGCGGTCTAGCAGCAGCAGCCTTTCCATTGGGTTCCAGCTACTATCGGCATGGTTACTGGATCTACCGCGATGTCTTCAAGCACATGCTTCGAGCAGTCCTGCCGCGCCCGTTTGTCACAACCAATGCGCCATTGAGCAGTGAGGTGACAGTTACCCATCAAGTTGCTGGAAATGGCCATCCTGAGCGCTGGATGGTACATATTGTCAATTTCTCGCCCAATCGGCGCAGCACCGAGCATTGTGAGTATCTTGAAGATCCGATTCCCCTGCATGATATAGATATAACCATCGATCTTGATCTGCCGATTGTTCGGGCAGTTCTGGCATCCGATGGCAGTACACTCGCGCTGCGTGGCGAGCCGGGTGGTTGGAGCGTCACTGTGCCAATAGTGATATTCGGGGCGATTGTGGCGTTTGAAGGCAGCGACCAGTATTGAACAGAGCCAGCCGAAGATAGCTGAAAATTGCGCTGATTAGGCTGACCAACTTGAGCGCCATGTTGGATGGCCCAGCGCTTATGGCTCAAGACCAAGTTGGAGGCGTACCACGCGCTCAATTTGTGCGAGATCGCTGGCGGAGACGGCACCCATTCGATTACTCAGGCAGAGTTTACGCTGGTCAGTTGATCGGCCATGGCTTTGTGTGGCTTGCCGTTGACCATCGCTGCCACTTCACTATGATGGATGCCGATGTGCTGTCGGGAACAAACATGGGCACATCCACCCAGGTATCCAATCCCTAATTCGGCACAATATCCAGATTAAGAACCATGAGGCTGAGGTTGCGTTTGGCTGGTGGCGGCTCCTCGGTGGTTGGGCTATTGAAATGGAGCGTGTGCTGGCCAGGTGGAACCACCAGCTGTAGGCGAATGGTTTGCAACATTGGTGCGATGGTATAGGATGCCACAGGCTGCCCATCGAGCGTAACGGCCAGCGAACGCGCTTCCTGGTAGCTCTGCGCGGTGAATTCGATGGTTAGGGTTTGGGTAGCATGCTCCGGGTTGGCAATCCAGATATCGGCATTGCCAGACATCCAACGCCATTTGTGTTGATCGCTATATTCCAGATCATACCACCCGGTGCCCAGAAAAAGAAACGGGCGTGGCACCGCAACTGGTTCAATCGTATAGGCATCCAGGTTGGCACTCTGATATGTTGGCGCGCTGCCCGGCAAGATCTGATCAAGAATTTCGCGCAGGCGCTGATCATCGCCTGGTTTCAGCTCGTTCTTGCGAACAACAAGCGTTCGAATATTATAGAAACTAAAGGCCTGCCGCGCATCATCTGGCCGTGGCGCAATAATATTATCCAGATTCTCGGGCTTGATTCGCCACAATTGCCGCATCCAGGGAACGAATGTTGTGATCACCTGATCGGCGGGTGGGCGGGCCAGATAGCCGCCAACAATTGGGCGGCCATGCATCATCTGATGAATCATTGGCGGGATATTGCGCTGAAGCGTTGGCAGTTCGAGTATGGCACCAGGTTGGCCGCGCAATTCACTCAGGATCGGGTCATCATCAAAGGGTATCGCTGGCATCGGCAGAACCAGCATCTCGATCACAACAATGCTACTAAGGAATGCCAACCCAATTCGGCCTAATCGCCCGCGCTCAAGCAGCGCTTGCATGCCAAAGCCAGCCAGTACCGCCAGCAATGGCAGCATAAAAATCGCTAGGTGATTCGGGCGGTGGCCGAGTGTCATTGCCGGAACGACCCGCAGCAGATCAAATGGCATGCGTATGCCGGTTGATACACCAGCAACGCGCAGTTCTGGCCCCAGCATCAGCACCCATAGCACAACCACCAGCGTTGCCAGCCACCAGACCCTGCGTCCAGTTAGTACCACGCCAATCACCGCCAGCAGCAGAACACCAACCCCTGGCGTGATCGTCCAGAACCAACCATAGCGCATGGCCTGATGGCTCTGATCGGCCCATGTGCCCCACAGCGCATGAAACGGGCTCGGAAAGACAATATCAACAAGATCCGCTGAATAGGTGCTTGTCTCGCGATCCCATGGCGATGCTGGTGCGCCATTCGCTGATACATTTGCGCTCGGAGCTGGTTGCGCTCGGTACTCGATGATTGCCGGAATTAGCAGCGGGGAGGCTACCACAACTGCAACAACACCAGCCAGCACGACGCCGACCAATTCCCGCCGCACGCTATGGCCACGAATAGCAGCAGGCAAACGCACCAGCATCAGTAATCCGGTGAAGATGAAGCTGAACAGGGCATAATAGAAGCTGGTGAGTGTCGCACCGCCAAGCGCAATCCCGGCGAAGAAACGCCAGCGGTTGGAGCCAGTCTCCAGGGCGCGCAGCAGACACCACAGATAAAAAATCACCCAGAAAACCGTAATCCACGAAAGATGCCCATCGGCAAGTTTGGCGATATGGAATGGCCCAAATGTGACAATCGCACCAACAGCACAGGCGATATCGCGCCGGCCAATCAATGATGCTGCCAGCAGATACGCAGCAAATCCAGTCAGAACAAAGCCCAGTATCACTGCTGTGTTATAGGCCGCGATTGGCCCAGCAATCAGTTGAATGGGCATGCTCAGGAGTGCATTGGTGATATTGAGCGTGTGCAGATACAGCGATTGGCCATTCGGGTGGAACAGCATATCGGTGAAGTACGGGTTTTGTCCACGCGAAAAGGCCAGATGTACCCACCAGATGTTCCAGGTATTCTGCCAGCCATCCAATGGCGCAACGGCAGTTCCAGGAATAGACCGACCAAAATTGGGGATTACCTTGGCAAGCAGGTACAGCGCACCAATCAGATATAGGCCCAGGCTTATCAGCGCAGGCCGAACATGCAGGCGTGTCTGAGCGCGAACAACGCTATTGGGCTGCACAGAATCCTGAGCTGTCGGGCGGGCAATTTTCGACATCCGCTTGGTTTGCCTATCGCTAACCCGGCACGCTCGTTACAAACACACGTTGATGTGCGGGATATACGGTCGATCAGGAAATAAATCGTTGCTATTATAGATCAACCGTGATCGCTTCCTGTCACAGGGTAGCCAAAAAGTGCCAGGCTTTCTGCTTCACTCAATCCTCGGTGCTTATCGAACTCAAGGCCATGATTTTTCCAATAGGCGAGCAATCTACCGCATACTCACTTATGAAGATTGATCCATATTTGGCTTGCACCATGCCAGAGATAGGTGTACGATAATTACTACGATCACCATTCATCTGGGAGCATGCGATGAAAGATAGTGGATCTGATCCTGCGGTGGCCGTCAGACCGCCCTCCGCCCGTCTGGTGCCTATCACGAGCGCAGTGCCCGAACCCCAGACCGACCCGGCCGCTGCGCTCCAAGGGGTGGCAGCACTCCCAACCATCCACCACCTCAACCCGATGCATATGCAGGGTCTGCAACGGGCCGTAGGGAACCAGGCTGTCAACCACCTCCTCGCCCGCACGACAGGCAGTCTCGTTATCCAGCGGGCGCTGCTCGACGATTTTAACAAGAGCTTTCCCGATTCGGTGGCTCTGATCAAGGCCAGCCCCGAGGCGATGAAGTTGGTTGCGGAGGCAACAAAGGCTGGCACGAAGTTCGGTGGTTTCTCCGAGGATGGGCCAGCCAAGATCGCATGGCCATATACTGCCGGTGATACTGTCTATGTCCCCAAGGCGCGCACGGATAAGGTTGTCGCCATGAGCGATTTCCTATTCGAGATCAATAATGCTATTCGGTCGCCGGCATTTGCCGCGCTCGACGCCGAAGCGAAAAAAGGGAGCAAAGGCTCGCTTACCGCCAAGACCTATGCCTATAAGAAGTGCGAGCAGGAAGTGGAAGGCATGCTCCGGCTTGGCGAGGTCTGGTTTGAGACGAAGAAGACCATGACTGGTGGCAAAGCGCTGGATAAGTATGATGCCGATTTCTTTCTCGGTGAGTACAACGCCTTTAAGGCCGGTAAGAAGTCGAAGGATGATATCATCAAGACGATACTTGCGGGTGCCAATCCAGCCAACAATAAGACTCACGAACAGATCTATATGGAGCAGTATGTTGAGGTGAGCGGTGGAAAATAGCATGAAGAACGTAGAAGCGCTGCTCGCCCATGTCCGCGATACTGAGATCCAGTTCGTAACCATGCGGCCACCCAGATCACAGTTTACCACGCTTGAGCGCCGGGTCGTCGTCACTGGCCCTGCGGAACTGGTTGAACTCGCACGAATGGGTGATCGTCGTGTACTGGACAAGCTGATCGATCTGTTGCAACAACCCGACCGTGCCTGGGCGGCTGTGGTGCTGTTGGCAGCGATGACCGGGCATGAGTCCAAGATCATCGACAGCTACGCGACCAGCCCGCAGCACTGGTGGGCGGCGCTGGGTGAGACGGCACATGATCGTTGGGCCGCCTGGCTCCAGAACATCGGCACGAAGCTTGTCTGGGATGCGGCACAGGGTATGTTCCGGGCGGATGCTGCTGATTCGCCGTGAGCCTGGTCACGATCATTGACATAGCGTCGGGCGAGATCATCGATCTTCTATCCTCACTATGATTACCATATTGCTGACGCTCGCGTGGCCCGTCCACCGCCATCCTGCGTCGATGCGTATGCTCTAACCTCGGCCCATATATTGCCACACCCTCAAGCGCAGCATATTGTCGGTGTTACGCATTGTAACCTTGGCTAGCTATGGCTGCGCGCCTGTTTTGCGCTATACTACTCGTACAAATGAGCGTACAATCGTTACTCATCACGGATTCTGTGCCATGAGTGGAGCGCAACAATCTATACGGTTCTGCACCGCATGCGGTAGCCAAGCAGCGCCGCAGGCCCTGTTCTGTGTTGAGTGTGGCACACAATTGCTGCCCGCGACCCAGCACGCCCGTACGCTGCGTCCGGCTGGTGTGCGCGTGGGCGGGCGCTACCGGCTGCTGCGGCTGATCGCCATGGGCGGCAATGGAGCCGTCTACGAGGCCCAGCATGAACTGCTCGGTACGGCACTCGCGCTGAAGGAAACCCTAGCGACCGACCCAGCCGCAGTTGAGCAGTTTATGCATGAGGCTCGCTTATTGGCCCGGCTCGATCATCCTGTGGTAGTGCGGGTTACTGACTCGTTCATCGAGCCATCGGGTGCGGCGTTTCTGGTCATGGAGTATGTCGCTGGTGAGACGCTTCAGCACATGATCGAGCAGGCCGATGTTTCATACAGTGTCGCTGATGTTATGGGCTGGCTGCTCCAGCTTTGTACCGGGCTGGAATACCTGCACAGCTACCGCGACTCAGCGACCGGCCAGCTACATCCCGTGATCCATCGCGATATCAAGCCATTAAACGTGGTGCTGACGCCTGACGGGCGAATTAAGCTTATCGACCTGGGAATTGCACACGTCGCTACGCCCGGCCAGGCGACCACGCAAATGGCGCGGGCTGTCACCGAGCCGTTCGCGCCGCTCGAGCAGTATGGCGCTGGCACCGACGTGCGCAGCGATCTGTATGCGCTAGGGGTGACGGCCTATGTGCTGCTGACACGCCAACTGCCGCCGTCCGCACCTCTGCGGGTTGCACGACCGCAGGAGCTGCGCATTCGCGCAATCAATCGGACTGTACCGCCGGGTGTTGCCGCTGCGATTGAGCGGGCGATGATGCCACAGCGCGAGGCGCGCTTCCCGACTGTTGAGGCGTTCCGAAGCGCGTTGGAGCGCGGCTGGGTGACCGAGGATCGGCTCGATGGAGCGGCGCACCACGATACGTCCGGGCTGTGGGGCACGCTCCGGCGGGTCTTCGTCGGCACCGGGCCGACGAACAGTTCACCATCGTCTCCGGTATCAGCTGGCAACCTGATGCTTGCTGAGCGATTGGTTGAGTGGCGATCACACGCACATGCCAGCACCAACCTGGAGGTGATTCTGTTGCTGGAGCGTGGGATGAGCAAGCCAGCGCAGGTGCGCTTGGCTGCTGCGATCTGCCAGCGTGGGCGGCGCGGTCGGCTGACACAGCAGCGAATCATGCTTGAGGAGCGTGATGCCCGAGCATTTACGGCGCGCCTCGGCGAGTTGACGCGCCTTGGTGCGCGGCACAGTGGCGAGATCCAGTTCGCAATTGATCGGACGACGCTGCGCGGAACCTGGACTGGCCCGCGCAGTCCATTCGAACTCGAGATTCGCACCAGTGGGCCACGCGGTGGGGTGACATCGTGCATAATCACTCTTGATCGCCGCCAGGTTGAGGGGCTGGCATACGAGCTTGAGACCGCGCTGCGGCGGGTCAAGCCAGCCCTTTAGTAGGATAAGCTGGTTGCGCTTTGTCTCGGTCGTTATGGTCATGTTGTGCTGCATCTCCTCAAAACTCCGCACTAACCACACTTGCTATCTGTCGTTGACGGGCGCTGGCTGGCATCATTCGCAATAGGCCATTGCGAACCTGGATCGCCAATGGATTGGACCACTGGCCCACTGCACCAATCCGCCGTGATTGCTGCACTAGCGGGGTTGTGCGTTGGATTCGTGCAGCCTCATAGTGCCGCAGTGTATCGGTAAGCGCCGAAGAATCACGCAGCATGCGAACAAGCACCGCAGCATCCTCAAGCGCCTGGCACGCTCCCTGCCCAAGATTCGGCGTCATTGGATGCGCCGCATCGCCAAGGAGTGTCACGCGGCCACTGCCCCAGCTATGCAGCGGCGGGCGATCATAGATATCGTTACGCAGAATCGCTGTCGGGTCTGTCGCCCGAATCAATGCCTCAATCGGCGCGTGCCAACCCTGGAAGATATGCAGCAGCGCGGCCTGTTCGCCATTCGGGCTATGGCCACCCTCAAGCTCAGTATGGGTCGCAAACCAATAGACACGCCCGTTGCTGAGTGGCACTTGCCCGAAACGCGCGCCAGCACCCCAGCTTTCGCCTGGCAAGATCTGTGTGTGATCGAAGTGCGTCACACCACGCCAGGCCGTATACCCAGAATAGGTCGGTGGGGTTGTACCATGAATCTGGGCGCGCACTGCCGAGCGCAATCCATCTGCGCCGATCAACAGATCGCCATGAGCCGTCGTTCCATCCGCAAACTGAGCTGTGACGCCATCGGCATCCTGGTTGAAGCCAACACATTGTGCGCCGATCCGAATATGTTCTGTGCCAAGCCGCTCAAGCAGTGCCGCAAGCAGTTCTGCACGGTGCATCGCAACCCCGTGATCGCCGAATACCTGTTGTGCTTCAGTTTTCGACATCGCAGTCAGCAGATTGCCGTGCATGGTGCGGATTCCACCAGCAGTATCCGGGATTGCCAATGGCAGGAGGATATCCGCCAGTTCGAGTTCAGCAAGCGCTCGGATTGCATTGGCCCACAGCGCGATTCCTGCCCCAACCTCACGAATCGCAGTAGCACGCTCATAGACCTCAACCTGCCAGCCGATCTGACGTAGGCCAATTGCTGTGGCTAAACCGCCGATACCACCACCAATAACGAGTGCTTTCGCTTTCATGGTTCGATTCCTTCTAATATAAGGCCGAGCGAGCGATCAGCAAGAACAATGAATGATTCATGTTCCTGTCCAAGCCACTCCAGAACAGTCATCAGATATACATTGCGGATCATGCCAGCCAGAACATCTGCACCATAATCGTTTCGCAACTGGCCATGTTCCTGTGCAGCCTGCACATATGGCAGCAGCAGCGCATCCAGAGCCGAGATATTGGTTGTCTCTTCCTGGCGCACACTATTCGTCCGAAATAGCTCAATCGCCACAAGCTGCACGAGCTCGCGCTGGCTTTCTACCCCAGCCCCCAACGTGTGAAAGATTGATCGGATCTGTTCACGAAAGGGCAACTGCTCAAGCGCCACATTCCCTGCTAACGCCTCTGCAATGCGTGCCATCTGCATACGGCCAAAATGTGCCACGATTGCCTGCTTGGAAGGGAAATGGACGAAAAACGTGCCCTTTGCCACACCAGCCGCTGCCGTGATCGCCTCAACTGTGGTGGCCTCATAGCCCTTCGTCACAAACAGGTTCATTGCCACTTCAAATAGGCGCTGGGCGGTGGCATCCTTCTGTTGTTGGCGTGTACTTGTCGCCATATTGCTCCAACGAAAATGACCACGGTCACTGACTGTGGTCATTATATGATACGATTATGGTGTGTCAACTCGGTCGGAAGGCGGAAGTGAGTATTCAGGAGTCAGGAGTCAGGAGTCAGAATGCGAGAACCAAAAAAATAGCCACAGTCACTAATTGAACGCAGCCGAGGCATGAGCAATGGATGTTGAGAAGCCGCTCACATCCGTTATGGGTCGGGTACCTCTGGGCGGGAACGGTTTCTAACTGCCAGCCGCTCAAGAGAATTCTATTCGAGTGTCATCGAGCGATGCTCTGCCGCAGAACGATAGGCTGATGCAACCAGATGCAGGGTTTTGAGATTATCGGCTCCACTCGTTGGCGGTTCGCTATCATCCTGAATAGAAGTCATCAAGCCAGCCATCGGCCCAATGAATGCATCAGGAATCCACATCCTGGTCAGATCCGCAGCATGCCAGGCGGCTGGCTCTGTATCGCGAATCTGAAGCTCCAGTGTATCTGGGCGACCATGCGGGTAGTTATAGAGTAGGCCCAGGCTGCCCTTGATGATTCCGGTTGTGCCAAGGAAGCGGAAGGTGGCATAGAAATCATCGCTCCAGTTTGAATGATTGACATCGACGATCACCTGGAGGCCGTTTTCGTGCTCAAGTATGGTCAGGGTCTTGGTCTCGCCGATCGATTTCTGACCAGGATATTTGGTATGAAATGATGCGACGCGGGCCGGTTCGCCAAACAGGAAGCGCAGGCTATCCAGATAATGAATGCTATGGTACATAATCTCAAGCTGTGGCGCGGCGGCCAGCCATGGCCACATGTCCCAGGGTGTCTGTATATTCACAACAATGCGTGCATCGGTTGGGGTGCCAATCGCACCCTGCGCGATCAGTTGCTGTGCCACCCGAATTCCGGCATCCCAACGCATCTGCTGATTAACGGCCAGTTTGATACCGGCATCCTTGGCGATCTGCACAATCTCGACTGCTTCGGAATAGGTGTTCGAGAGCGGCTTCTGGCAGAGCATGTGCTTCCCCGATGCTGCAACCTGCCGAACCGTTGCCAGTTGATGCCAGGGCGGCAGGGCGATATCGACAATCTGGATGCGCTGATCGGCCAGTAATTCATCTAATGAAGCGGCAACTGTGGCAATCCCATGCTCGTGGGCTGTTCGTTCGGCCACCTCACGATTAATATCATAACAGGCGATAATATTCAGGCCATGGGCTTTATAGGCTGGCAAATGGGCATAATTAACAATCCCGCCACAGCCGATCAGTCCAATGCCATAATCGTGCTTGGGTGGCAGCGCAATTGTTTCATCAATCGTGTATCCAGCAAGAAGCATAGAAAACCTCACAATGTTATCGCCGCTGCTGCCTGTTGTGCCTCACGAAGAATAGCAGCAGTTGAGTCATTGGTTGTAATCGCCCGCTGAACGGCATTATCGATCACATGCACAAGATTCGGCAGGCTTCGCGAACGAGGCAGCTCACGGGTTGTCTGATGCAGATCGGCCAGGCGATGATAGAACGGAATGGCCGCATTCACCTGTGGATCAACCCAGGTCGAGAGTCGGCACCCAATCGCCCCTTCAAGGGTTGTCAGTTTGTCCATTGCGCGTGAGCAGGTATGCTGTAAGAATGCATAGGCTTCTTCCCGGTGGCGGCTGCCACTGCCAATTGATAGCAACCAGTACACATTCAATGATGCACTGTTGGCCTGTTCACCAGCTGGCAGTGGCCCAACCGCAACCAGTCCTTTGGTTGGGCTATCGGGCAACTCACAGACAGCTGCAAACCCAAACCAGTTGACCATCATGGCAATCTGGCCAGATGCAAACAACTCCCCACTCTTCACCGAATCGATCTCATGCGGATTGGGCGGCGTCACACTGCGATCATTGACCATCCGCCGATAGAAATCGAGTGCAGCAGCAGCCTCGGGTGTATCAAGCGTGATGACGCCATCAAGGCCGGTCAACTCGCCACCGCGACTCCATAGTTGCAGGCAGAAATCATAGACTGTATTATGGCCATCTGGGTAGGCCGCGAAAACGGTGCCATAGAGATTCTGCTCCGGGCGAGTGAAGAAGCGCGCAATATCCTCGAACTGTGCCCATGTTTGGGGTGCTGCCAATGGGTAGCCATGCTGTGCCATAAACGCAGCCTGTTCGGCTGGGTGTTCAAACAAATCCTTGCGATAGATGAAGCATTCCGGCCCATCGTGATATGGTGTGCCATAGATTGCATCGCCAAATTGCTGGAAGCGGGTCAGCGTCGGTGCCCAGCCATGTGGGTAATCCGGAATAGGATGTGTTGCCATCAATGCTGCCAGATCAGCGAGTGAATCGTGTGCAACCGCTTCGGCAATCCAATCAGTGACGATGAACGCAATATCCCATGTGCCATCGCGCAGCCCGCCATTGGTGAAGAGCGTTTCATACAGCGGGTTCAGATCCAGAGCCTCGAACTCCAATGCCAATGGGCAACCCGTTACATCCTGAAAATCGGCATATTGTTTTTGGATGGCGCTCTCGAATGGACCGAATTTGCGAACAGCGATCCGAAGTATTTCCTGCGTCATTGCGATACTCCTCTGCGCTCACCAACATGCTCTACATCCCGAATTCGCCATCAATCTGCTGATTATGTTCTCCAACCGTTGGCGCACCAATTGGGGAATTGAGCCGCGTCCCATCAATGCGAATCGGGCAGCGTGTTGTCGTCAGGGTTGCGCCATTCGAACGGCTGACCCGCTGGGTCATATTTAGCACCCTAAAACCATCGTGCTGCAACAGCCGATCCCAGGTGAGCACATCGGCGCACCAGATATCGGCGGCTTCCAGGATCGCCAGCCAGTGGTTAGTTGTGTGGGTTTGGAGATGTTCGGCCAGGGCAGACTTGATTATATCGCGTTCACTAAACCAGCGCTTCGAATCGCTATATTCGAGCAATGGCGTGCAGCCAAGCAACTCGCCAAGTCGCGGCACGGGGGTCATTGCTAAGGCCAGAAACCCATCGGCGGTGCGATAGATGCCATATGGCGCACCAAGGTAGGCATGGGCATTATTCACATGGCTGCGCTGTGGCAGTTTGCCACCATCATTCAGGTGGGTCGTCAGCACTTCAAACTGGAAATCGAGCACCGATTCGATCAGGCTCACTTCAACCAACCCGCCCTGGTTCGTTATGCCACGCCGCACCAGGCATGCCAGAATACCCTGCGCCAGATGCGCGCCGGCCATGATGTCGGCGATGGCCAGGCCAAATGGCACCGGCCCCTGATCGGCATCGCCATTGAGCCATGTTAGCCCAGATAGTGATTGGGCCAACAGATCCTGCCCTGGCTTATCGCGCCAGGGTCCCTCGTTGCCATAGCCGCTGACGGTCGCATACACGAGGCGCGGGTTGAGTTCAAGCGCAGCAGTATAGCCTAATCCCAACCGCTCCATAATACCAGGGCGGAAGTTCTGAATCAGCACATCGGCACGCTGCACCAGTTGCCGCACCCTGGCCAGATCGTCGGGATTCTTTAGATCAGCGGCATAGCTCTGCTTATTACGATTGATCGAATGGAACAAGGTACTATCGCCATCGAGCTCCAGATTCGAAATATACAGCTGGCGGCCAAGATCGCCAACGCCAGGGCGTTCAACCTTGATCACCCGCGCACCAAGATCGGCAAGCCGCAGAGCACACGATGGCCCGGCCAGAAATTGGCTGAAATCCAGGATTGTGATGCCAGAAAGTGGCAGTTCCATCATATTTGCCTTCGCATCTATTTATCAGGGCTGCGCGCCCCGAACCCGCGTCCAGGAACCGTACCGTCCGGTTCCCGGAGCCCTTTGGGCCACCCTCCATCGGGCAGGCGCTACGGCACCTAGACCGTACATGATGTGGTTGGCACAGCTGCGTTGGTTGCGCATGCCTCGTCTGCATTCGATGGCCGATTGTGGCTATTCACTTGTTTAGTCCGTGATTCTTGGTTAAAGAATGTTTGTGGCCTACCAACATCCGTTGGTCATGCCTCGGCTGCGACCAATAAACGTTTGTGGGTGAGGGTTGTCGTATTCTGACTCCTGACTCCTCGTCTATACCCGCGAATCTCGATACAACCGATTCATCTGTTCAATCACAATCTGCGGGTTTCCGCCATCACGCAAATAGGTGTGTACAAATGGCCCAGCCTGATCCTGGAATGGAATATAGCCATTGTAGCGCGGTCGCAGATATGCATCATCCAGCGTTGGCAGTGTCTGCTGAAAGAAAT
>Ga0163144_10013909_pt1 | contig 16736 bp, 8 predicted proteins | sample OliLak19BULKMAT1_FD_123175 | JGI IMG/M metagenome (GOLD analysis project Ga0163144, IMG submission 123175) | Freshwater microbial mat bacterial communities from Lake Vanda, McMurdo Dry Valleys, Antarctica - Oligotrophic Lake LV.19.BULKMAT1 | ecosystem: Environmental > Aquatic > Freshwater > Lake... | reverse complement strand
CGCGCATCGCCTCGAGTTCCTCGGCGGTGTCATACGCTGGGTAGGCGTGCCCGCTCGCGGCCAGCGTCGCCAGGTAGCGGTCATAGAATGCCCGCCGTTGCGTCTGGAAGTATGGACCGTACTCCCCGCCCACGTCCGGCCCCTCGTCCCACGTGAGCCCCAACCAGCGCATGCCCTCGAAGATCGCGGCCGTCGACGCATCGGTGGAGCGCTCGGCGTCCGTGTCCTCGATCCGCAGCACGAACACGCCGCCACGACCGCGCGCGAACAGTTGGTTGTAGAGCGCGGTGCGTGCGCCGCCGACATGCAGATGACCGGTGGGGCTGGGGGCGAATCGGACGCGAACGCTCATGAGGGGAGGCACTCCGGACCAAGGGGATCGTGGCGGCGCGAGGACACTAGGGACGGCCCCTGCTCAGGGTCAAGCGCCGCAGACGAAGAAGGCGGGCCCGTGAGGGCCCGCCGACTCGTTCGAATCATATGCTTGCGGGAATCAGTCGAGCACGACCAGCTTGCGTGCCGCCGTCTTGCCGCCCACGGTGAATCGTGCGAAGTACACGCCGCCCTGCACCGAGTGGCCTTGATCATCACGCAGGTCCCACTCGAGCGAGAACCGTCCCGCCTTCGAGAGTCCGGTGTCGACTGTCTTCACGCGGCGGCCGGTGAGGTCATAAACCGCGAGCGCGTAGTCCTTCCCTGCCAGATCGGCCGGGATGCCGAACCACAACCGCGCCTTTCCGCTCGTTCGGCTCGGGTTCGGCGTGATCGCCGAGAACTCCACGCGCCCCGCGGTGATGACGCCGCCCTGGGCTTCGTCATCCACTCCGCCCACGAACAGCGGCGCGCTCATGTTGCCCGTTCGGCGCGCATCGTGGTGGAACTGCGGCCATGGTGCAGGCCCCCCGGGCGAGTACGGGAAGTCGTAGTCCCAGACATACAGGTTCTTGTCCCAGCCGGCGAGCACGATCTCGGTCTTGCCGTCGCCATCGATGTCGCCGAGCGCTGCCGACCCACGGATCTCGGCCTGCGTCTGGATCGGGAAGCCGGGGAGCACGGTGCCGTTGAGGCCAGAGAAAGCCGTGAGCAATCCATACTCGTCGCCGACGACGATGTCGGGGCGCGAGTCACCATTGAGATCGGCCACGACCGGGCTCGACTCCGACGCGCCATTCGTGAGGATGCTGTAGCGAAGCGCGCCGAACGGAGGAATCAACGAGCCGGTGCGATTCCACACGTACACGCCGCCATTCGTGCTCTGCCAGACGATATCCACGAACCCGTCGTTGTTGATATCGGCGAGTGCCGGTGACGGCGTCTTGCTGCTTCCCGAGGCGCGGGTCCAGACCGGCCAGTTCGTGCGGCGCTTGCCATCCGCATTCAGGACGTAGAGCGAATCGCTCGAGGTGGCGAAGACGATCTCGGGCGAGGTGTCCCCAGGTCCATCCAGATACCCAACGGCCACCGAGCAGGTGATGTTGCCATTCGTGGTCAGCGGGAAACCCGGGACGTTCGTGCCGTTCGACTTCCACGCGTAGAGCTTGCCCTCGAATCCACCCATGATGATCTCGGGTAGGCCGTCGCCATCGAGGTCCGCCAAGGCCGGCGTCCCGAAGTTATACGGCTGAAGCAGGTTCTTGAAGACTCCCTTCGTGCCCGGATTGGCATCGCCGTCCATCCACTCGGTGCCGTTCGCGCGCAACACGTAGAACTGCGTGCCATTGGATCCGAACGCGATCTCCGACAAGCCATCGCCGTTGAGATCACCGATTGCAGCGGACGACCAGATATTGTTGGGCATGTAGAACGGCCAGCCCGGGCGCACGTTTCCGAGCTTGTCGAAGACATACACAGCCGAGGAGTCCCACGAGGGCGCGACGATGGACCAGCCACTGTTGTCGAGCTGGCCCACGGAAGGAGCAGCCGCGAAGTATTTCCCGCGCAGACTGAAGTCGCCCAGCGTGACCTCGGACTGGTCGGCATCGACCGGCGCCGTGCCGTCGGAATGCATGACGAACATGTGCTCGGCACCGACCACGATATCCATGCGATTGACTTGGTAGATGTACTCGAGTGCGACCGAGGAGGGCGTATTGCCGTCCATGGGAATCGGGAAGATCGAGTGCGTGGGCGGGTTCGTGCTCGCGCTGGCCACCAGCGACTGCGACGACTCATTACCCGAGGAGTCCACGGCCGTGACCTTGTAGTAGTAGCGGGTCAACGGCGTGAGATTCTCGTCGAGGTAGTAAGAGGTCCGATCGGTGGGAGTCGGATTGACCTTGGTGTAGGTGCCGGCCTGCGTGTTGCTGCGATAGATGTTGTAACCCTGCAGATCCGGCTCGGCGCTGTGCGCGAAGGTGAGCGCGATGCTGGTGGCCTCGCCCACACCGAGCAGGGACACCGGCGCTGCCGGGTATGACAGATCGAGGCGCTTGGTGTAGAGCTCGCCGAACACATCCGACACGACGAGCGAGAGCTTGGCCGCTGAAGACAGTGGCTTGAACGTGACGCCATCGCCGGTCGCGGTGATGGCGGTGGCGATATCGGCGAATGCCGCGGTGCTGTCCGTGATCTGCGCCAGACCATCGTAGCTGCGCAGCTTCACCGAGACGCCCCGGGCGATCCCCGTGCCGTTGTTGCGCAGGCGCAACTGGTACGTGACGTTCTCATTCACTTCCGGTCGGCCATTGTTGTTGCCGCCCACTTCGGTCTCGATATGGCCGGTGTGTACCAGGTCGGGACTGCGGACGGTGAGCTGGAAGGTCTCGACCCACGAGCTCGAGCCAGCGACCAGCGTGAGCTTGAACGGCACCTCGCGCTGATCGGTAAGCGTGTATGGGAAGCTGACCCGGAACCCGACCGCCGGGTTGGAGGTGGCGCCCGCATTGATCGTGCCGTACGACACGGCAGGAACGGAGACGGCGATGAGGCCATCGGTCGTGGTGAGCGTTCCGTCCACCGCAAACGCCGCGCTGCCGCCACGATTAATGACCGGAATCCGCACGTCGATCGTCTCACCCGCATCGATCTTGCCGTCGCCATCCCCGATCGTGCCGCCGACGTTGTCGTCGTCGAGCACCGGCGTACCGTCAGCGAGTGAGGCCAGTACCGATGCGGTGATATTGAGCGTTGCCTGATAGGGCTTGGAGTTGAACGCCGTCACGGTCAGCAAGAAGCTACCCACCGAATCGGGACGGAACGGCAATACCGCGTTACCGGCGCCATCGGTTGTGGCGACGCGATACTCGTCGCCAGCGCGATAGGCGACCACGCGGGCGTTGTAGAGCGGCACCCCGGCAATCGCGACGTTGACCGTGAATTGCGAGTCGCTGATGGCCACCGAGGCGGGATGCGCGACCGTGAGCGTCCGCCAGTTACCGGACCACATCCGGAGTTCCGGGTCGCCGAGCATGAGCAGCGTCATCTGCGTCCACCGGTTGACGCCGTCGTAGTTGGAGAACGCGATGAATGGAAGCTTCTGCCGTGCGGTGAGTTCGCCGACCGCGGTGACGCTATCCTCGAGGAACAGCCGGAAGTACTCGGATTGGTACGCACGACCGGCGGTCGGGAAATCGAATCGCGTCGAACCCACATTGGTGACGGCGCCACCATTGGGGTTCTTGATGAACGCCTCGCCGATGCAAGGGAAGTCGATCGCGTTCGAGGTGCAGTTGATGGCGTAAAGGTTGATCAGCTTGTTGCCATTGGACAGATTCGAGGCATCGGCATTCGTGAGGCTCGCATCGCCCACCGACATGATGTTGCGATAGCCATGGCCGATGTGGATCGCGATGTTGTAGCCGCGGTTCATCGAATCGATCACGGCCTGACGGGTCTCGAGCATGGCACCCGGCCGCCAGCGGATATCGGTGAAGTTCTGGTAGAGGCGGCGCAGCGGTAGGTCGGGCCGTTGGTCGAAGATCGGCAGCAACTCCTCGATGAGTTCGGCGCCATCGAGCGAAGTCTCCTGTCCTGGCTGCCAATCCTGCGGGAACAGTACTTCCGCAAACGAAAGATACCGGCTCTCGTAGCCACCCACTGGCGTCTTCGTGTACTGCAGCGTCTTGTTCACGAAGACCTGCGCCTCGGCTGGAGTGCTCACCGGAGCGCGGCCAACGTATACCTCGGGCAGCAGGTCGGCTGAGTCACCCAGATCCTCGCTGTCGGCATAGCCCTCGCCGTACAGGCTATCGCCGTCAGCGTTCCAGTTACCGTCCAGACACTGGAAATAAAGGTCGGAAGCGATGTTCTCGCCACCATAGAAGAGCGTGCGCCCAAGGCGTTCGGGAATCACATCCGTGTCGCCGCCGAGGAGGACCCACTTGGTGCCCCAGCGCGAGTACGCATCTTTGATGAACATGCGTACGCGATCCGCGTCATCGACGCCATACGGATACTGCTGGGTGATGAACGACATGGTGCGCACCACCGCGGGCACACCCGACTGGGTCTTCCAATCCGCCAACTGCTGGAACGCGCCGGCCATCGCATCGCTGGTGATGATCAAGTAGGCGACCGGGCTACCGAGCGCGGACGGGATCTGCTGAGGACGGAACGGTTCCGCCTGTTGCTTCCCTTGCGGCGTCGCTGAGCGCAGCACGGCGGCCGCCTCCTTTGCCGACATCACCGGGAGCTCGTCTTCCCACTCGCGCACGATGCGCTCGCGCTTGATCGGCGCTTCGGCTCCGGATTCGAGCGTCAGCCGCACGCGCATCGACGTCACTCGCTCGAGCCGCCCACTGGCAGGACTCCAGCGCACTGGGCTCCAGCGCACATACGCGACCGAGCGGCCACGCTGTCCGCCCTGCGCGCCGAGTTCCGCGAGTCGCGCGGGCTGGAACGCATTGCCCGTGAAGTAAAGGTCGTCCGGCTGGCTGCGTACGACTTCCCCGAGTCCGGGCTGCGGGGAGATGCTCGGCTGCAGCCGGGCTCCTTCGGCGATCGGCATGGTCGCGACATCGAGAACCTCGATGGCCGTGACCCGAGTGCCGACGGGGATATCGATGCGCTCGGAGAGCCACGGCAGATCGGGTCGACCGGGCGCGAACTCGCGCATGCCCCCTTTCACGTCAACCGAGGAGAACCCGCCGCGCTCCGTGACCTTGACTGTTGTTGGGTCGAGCGTGAACTGATGTTCGATGACGCTGGCCGCGTGCGCGAAGGACGCCGTGAGGAACAGGACGCCGAGGACGAACGAAGCGAACGAGCGCAAGCGCATGGAGGTAACTCTCCCAAGGTCGGGGGGCCGGGATGGAACGGTCTGGAGAATCACTCGACCACTGGGGCGCTGGAGCGCCGGCATATGGGTCGGTTGAGGATGTCGTGAACGTGGGTGCAGGACCACCGAACGCCAAGCGCCTCTAACGATAGAGAAGCCCCGGCGGCAGGGTCAACGACTCAGTGAGCCGGATTGGCTCGCAGTGCCGGCCTTGTGAAGTCCGGCCCAACCCACGGGTCGAAATGCGCAAGGATCGCGGGGGCCTGTTCGGCCCAGATCCAGGGCAGGTCGGCGAGCGGGAGAATCAACCTTTCTTCGGCCAGACGCTTCTGGGCGTGCTCGGGATCGAGCTGCGAGAGCGCCCCGGGCCCGATCGCACCATCGAACTCCCGGGTCCGCCAACCGGTGCGGAATGACCCGACCGCAGGTCCCCGCAGCGGCATGACAAATGTTGCGAGTTCGGCCGCCGCACCGGCCCAGGGAGCCTGGGACTCGACCAACTGGACATGGGCAGCCGCTGGTCGGAGCGGTTCGGCGGCCGCCTTGGCCCCTCGCTGCGCGCGAGTCTCCGCGTAGAGTCCGGAGCGCGCCCACTGTCCCTGAAGCAAGCGCGCGATCTCGGCGCCGGTGCGATCGGCGTCGTAGGCGAGCGTCACATGGAACGAGCCACCGAGCTTGCCGCGCTCGAGCCACGAGTGGACGAGTCCTTCATCGAACGAAGGGAAGTCGAACGCGCCGGCGCCCGGCAACCAGCTGTTGATCGCCTCGCCGCGCTGGCCGAGCGCCGCGAGCAACTCACGCCGGTCGAGGGCATGCGAGAGCGCGTGACGTGCGGGCAGCTTGTGCATGGGCGGCATGTCCGCACGGAACACGAGCAACAAGCGGCGGGCGGGCTGGGCCGCGAGTTTCTGCAGTGCGTAAGGCGCGGGCAGAGATTGATCGAGCATGGCGGGCGGCAACGGCCACACCAGGTCCGTCGCGCTCTGGCGCATGAACGTGCGCACGCGTGGTGCACCGACCACGAACCGCACCCGCAACGTGTCGACCGACGCCACGCGACCGGACGAGGAGTCCGCCGCCACCAGCATGAGCGACCTTCCGGCCTCATGCCGCAGCACGCGGTAGGGCCCGATGCCGATCGCCTCCCCCCAGTCTCCGGTGCGGCGTTTCCACGGCGAGCTCACACCCGGGATCGCGAGCGCGTCGAGCAAGTGCGGATCGCGGGCGGTGAGGCGCAGGACAAGCGTACGCGGATCGGGTGCGTCGATGCCCAGCTTGGGAACCGGCTTGTCTGCGCGCACGGCTGCCACGCCCTGCACCATGCCGAGCAGCCAAGCGCGCGTGGCGTGGTCCGGCCGTGCGAGACCGCCGATCAGCGCAGCGCGGAAGTCCTCGCTCGTCGCGGGCGAGCCATCGGTGTAGTGCAGGCCCGGGCTCAAAGTGAACGTGAGCGTCAGGCTGTCGGCGCTCCAGACGAACCTTTCGGCTGCTGCCGGGACGATCCGGCCCTGTGCGTCACGTTCGAGGAGACCTCGGGACAGCGTGCGCTCGAGCGCGGCTCGCACTGCGTCGGGCGGCCCGTCGGGATCGAACGCGGGCTCGGTGCAGCCCACGGTCCATCGCATGGCGCTCGGCGGCGGTGGGCCCTTGGGCTTGGCGCAACCAGCGACCAGCAGCAACGACAAAGCGATGGGAAGGACGGGGAATCGCATCCGTGCACAAGAATGGGGCATCGTGCAGCGAATGTAGAGGCGCATCCCGAAGGCGGCAAGCGTCGGCGTTGACCCTCGCTCGGAAGCGGCGGTAGCGTGCCTCCCATGACCCCGAACGGATTCGCTGAGCGCCTTTCGCGTGCACAGTCCGCGCTGCGCGTCGCGGGCGCGCAATGGCTGCTCGTCCCCGCCTCGCACGACTTCTTCTGGTTGACCGGCGCGCACGCCCGCTCCACCGAACGCATGGTGCTGCTTGCCGTGCCCGACGAGGGCGAGCCGTTCATCGTGGTCCCCAGGCTCGAGGCCGATGCGCTGCGGCGTGAGCGACCCGACCTCGCGCAGCTCATATGGGACGAATACGAGGACCCGTTCGAACGACTCGCGAAGCAGGCGATGCTCTGCCCCACCACATCGGTCCTGCTCGGCGAAGGCCTGCGCGTGCCGCACGTGCTGCGACTCGCAGCCTGCACACGCTGCTCGCCGGCCGCTGCCGTGCTCGCGCCACTGCGCGCGGTGAAGGATGCCCACGAGCTGAAGTTGCTCGCCCAAGCCGCGAGGCACGCAGATCAAGTGGTCGAAGAAACCGCGGACTTCGCACAGTTGGGGATGAGCGAGCGCGAAGTCGCACGATTCATCGCCAGCCGATTCGAAGCGCTCGGCGATACGGATTCCTGGTCACTCGTGGCATCCGGTCCCAACTCCGCGCTGCCGCACCATCACACTGCGGACCGACTGCTTCAGGAGCACGATGTGCTGCTACTCGATCTGGGCGCGTCCCACGCGGGCTATCAGTCGGACATCACTCGAACGTATTGTCTGGGCGAACCCTCGGCTGCGGTGGCGCAAGCGTTCACACAGGTCCATGCGGCGCGACAGGCTGGTATCGCTGCCGCAAGCACCGGCGCGACTTGTGAACACGTGGACTCCGCGGCACGCGCGGTATTCGCGGCCGCCGGCGTGGCCGAGTACTTCGTGCACCGCAGCGGACACGGGCTGGGCCTCGAGGTGCATGAGTTGCCGTATCTGGTGCAGGGGAACACGCAGCCGCTCGTCGCGAACATGGTGCACAGCGTGGAGCCGGGCTTGTACTTCCCCGGCGAGTTCGGCATCCGGCTCGAGGACATCGTCGTGGTGGAAGCAAACGGCGGGCGGCGATTGAACCAAGCGCCCTTCGATCTACGTGTGCCGGGGCGGCGCACGTGAGCCTCTCTCCGATTGTCGCGCCGACCGAAGCGGTCATCCTCGAAGGACTGAACGACGAGCAGCGCGCGGCGGTGACGCACGGCGAGGGACCGATGCTGATCGTGGCCGGCGCGGGCACGGGCAAGACACAGGTCATCACGCGGCGCATCGCCTGGCTGATCGCCACCAAGCGCGCGAGGCCCGAGCAGATCCTCGCGCTGACGTTCACCGACAAGGCCGCTGCCGAGATGGAGACGCGCGTGGACGAACGAGTGCCTTACGGGCTCGTGGGCGCGACCATCGCCACGTTCAACGCATTCTGCGACCGACTCGTGCGCGAGCACGCCGTGGAGCTGGGGCTCACCTCGCAGCTTCGGGTCGAGAACACGGCCGAGATCCTCGTGTTCCTGCGCGAGCACTTGTTCGATCTGGGGCTCAAGCGCTACCTGCCCTTGGGCAATCCCGACTCGCACCTGCGCGCGCTGACCGGCGTGTTCGATCGTGCCCGCAATGAGGACATCTCGCCGCAGCAGTACTTCGTCTTCGCGCAAGGGCTGCTGTCGGCTGCCGGCGATGACCCCGAGAAACTCGACCGCGCCGAGGCCGAACTCGAGAAGGCGCGCGCGTTCGGGCACTATCAACAGCTCATGCTCGAGGCGGGCCGCGTGGACTTCGGCTCGCAGATCAGCCTTGCACTGCGGCTGCTGCGTGAGCGTCCGTATCTGCTGCGCGAGTATCAGGACCGCTTCCGCTGGCTGCTCGTGGACGAGTTCCAGGACACAAATCATGTGCAGTTCGAACTGGTTCGCCTGCTCGCCGGCCCGCGTCGGAATGTGACGGTGGTGGGCGATGACGACCAGAGCATCTACCGCTTCCGTGGCGCCAAGGTCGAGAACCTGCTGCAGATGCTCGAGATCTTCCCAGGCACGAAGGAAGTGCTGCTCAACCATAACTACCGATCAGGGCAGACGATCCTCGACCGCTCGCACCAGTTGATCAAGTTCAATGACCCCCAACGACTCGAAGCCTCGCGCGGGTACGACAAGCGCCTGATCGCCGAACGGGTGGTCGCGGGTGAACGCTTTGACGGCATTGTCGAACATCGCGCATTCCAGACCGCTAGTGACCAAGCCGACATCGTGGTGGGTGAAATCGCCGAAGCGGTGGCCGAGGGTCGCGCGAAACCCGGTGCGTTCGCCATCCTCGCTCGCGCGCACAATCATCTGGACCCCTTCGCGCTCGCGCTCAAGGCGCGCGGCGTGCGCTTTCGCCGCGTGGGTATGCGCGGGCTCTACGTGCGGCCCGAAGTGTTGCTGTGCCTGAATGCATTGCGCTCGGTGGCCGACCCCGAAGACAGCGCGTCGGTCTACATGGCGCTCGGCGATCCGATCTTCGGCGCTGACCCCGTGGACCTGGCCCGTCTGGGCGCGCACGCGCGCAAGGTCCACCGCGGCATGCTGCGCGTGGCGATCGCGGCGCTGGTGAACGATCGCGAGCTCACCGACGCAACGCGCAACGCTGTGGAACGCTTCGCGGCGCTACATCGTGAACTGGCCGATCAGGCGGTGCGACGCCCCACCTCCGAAGTGCTCTACGCGTTCGTGCAGGGCAGCGGCCTGCTCGAGAGCATCATGGATGAAGGCGACCCCGAGAATCTGGAACGTGCGCAGAACCTGAACAAGCTGTTCGGCATCGTCTCTCGCGTCGGACCGCTCCTGACGCGCGACCGGGTGGACCAGTTCATCCCCCACCTTGACCTGCTGATCGAAATGGGCGACGACCCTGCCGCCGCCGAGATCGAGGGCGATGAGGAATCCGTCAGCCTGCTGACCGCGCACGGTGCCAAGGGGCTCGAGTTCCCGACCGTGTATCTGGTCGACCTGACCGAACAACGCTTCCCGCAATACCCCAAGGGCGACAGCATGCCATTCCCGCCCGAGTTGCGGCACGCCAGTGGCGATGAGCGCGAGGAGCACTATCGCGAGGAACGCCGCCTCTTCTATGTGGGGATGACGCGCGCGCGCGACCGATTGGTCCTGTGTCACGCGCAGGATCTGGGCGGCAAACGCGCCGCCAAGCCGAGCCGCTTCGTACTCGAAGCGCTGGGCTTGCCGGCGCCGCCCAAGGGCGCCAAGGGTGCAACCGCGCTCGAATCCATTGCGCGCTACGCCCCGACTGCTGAGACCCCCGCACCGAAGCTGGCGCCGATGCCCGACGACGAGGTGCTGACGCTGTCGCACTCGGCGATCGAGGCGTTCCTCGGCTGCCCGCTGCGCTATTACTTCTCCCATGTGGCTCAGGTGCCGCTCCCTTGCGAGCCGAGTCAGATGTACGGCAACGCCATCCATCATGCGATCAAGGTCTGGCATCAGCATGTGATGAAGGGCCTGCCGATCGAGACGCGCGACGTGATCGCCGCCTACGAGAGTGCGTGGTCGAACGAGGGCTTCCTCACGCTCGCACACGAGGAGAGCATGTTCGCGCAGGGCCGCGAGGCACTCGAGGCATTCGTGCGCCGCGACATCGCCGCGGGCATCAAGCCGCTCGCGATCGAGACCGAATTCAAGTTCCGCATCGGCCCCGACCAGCTGACGGGCCGCTTCGATCGCATCGACGAGCGCGCCGAGGGCATCGTGCTGGTGGACTACAAGAGCTCCGAAGTGCACGAAGAGGACGCCGCGGCCTCGCGTGCCAAGGACAGCGCGAAGGACGGCCAACTGGGACTGTACGCGCTCGCGTATCAGGAGACGCGCGGCGTACTGCCGGCACGCGTCGAACTGCACTTCGTGGGTTCGGGCCTGGTCGGCGCCGCCGACGTGGAGCCCATCCATCTGGAACGCGCCCGAGAACGCATCACCACCGCCGCGCTCGGCATCCGCAGCGCGCGCTTCGAGCCCACGCCCGACGCCCGCACATGCGCGCATTGCGACTACCGTCACATCTGCCGGCACAGCGCGGCACGGAGGAACTCATGAACCACCCCGATACGCTCACGCTACGAGAAGCTGCGATGACCTTTGCCCGCGAGGCCGGCGCGATCGTGCGTCAGGGCTACGGCCGCATCCACGCACCCGAGTTCAAAGGCCGCATCGACCTGGTGACCGAGTACGACAAGCGCTCCGAAGCGCTGCTGTTGCGGCAGATCCGCACCTACTTCCCCGGGCATGGAATCCTTGGCGAGGAATCCGGCGCGCACGCTGCCGTGGAATCGAGCGTGCGCTGGATCCTCGATCCACTCGATGGCACCACGAACTTCGCGCACAACTATCCATTCTTCTGCGTCTCGATCGGCGTCGAAGTCGAAGGCACGCTGGTCGCGGGCGCCGTGTATGACCCCGTGCGCGACGAGATGTTCGACGCCGCGCGCGGCCATGGCGCGAGGCTCAACGGCGACCCGATCCACGTTTCGGCCACCGCGCACATCGAGGATGCACTTCTCGTGACCGGCTTCCCTTACGACGTGCGCGAGTTCCCGGAGCGGCATCTGCCGCTGTTCCATTCGTTCTTGGTGCGCGCGCAGGGCATCCGCCGCGACGGCTCGGCGGCACTCAATCTGTGCTATCTCGCGATGGGCCGCTTCGATGGATTCTGGGAAGGCAACTTGTCCCCCTGGGATCTGGCAGCGGGCGTGCTCATCGTGCAGGAAGCGGGCGGAACCGTGACCGACTACACCGGCGCGCCACTCGATCTCGAGGGCCGACAGGTGCTCGCCGCGAATGCAGCGCTGCATGCCGAGATGCACACCGTACTCGCGGCGCATCCGGCGTCGATCCGCGCCCTGGGGTTCAACGCCTGAACGCGATCGAGGCCCCGCGCGCGCACGTGCGGGGCCCCGAGGATCACCCTGCGCGAGCCGAACTCAGGCCGCTTCTGCCCTCGGCGGCATGTTCAGCCGATTGCGAATGCGTGAGACCAGATCCTTCATGTCGTAGGGCTTGGTGATGAACGCATCGGCTCCCAGATCGAGCGCCAAGCGGCGGTCGGTCTCCCCGGAACGCGCGCTCAGGATGAACACGGGGATGCGGCGGTAGCGCTCGTCGAATTTCAGCGCGCGGCAGACCTTGTAGCCGTCCATGCGCGGCAGCATCAGATCCAGCACGATCAGGTCCGGCGTGTGCTCGCGGGCCATGTTCAGGCCCTGCTCGCCATCACTGGCTTCGAGCACGTCGAATCCTTCCACCTCGAGGCCAAAGTGAAGGACTGAGAGCAGATCGGGTTCATCATCGACGATCAATACACGCGGCTTGGAGTCGGACATCATGTCCCTCAGGGGCGGGCGATGGTGCGTACGCAAGGGGTATCGGCCGCTCGGAGCCCGTACTGAAGGGTTGATTCGACTGAAAACTAAGGGGTTTCGCCCACCCTTTCGAACATCACCGTCCGCGCCACTTCGGATTGCGCCAGCAGGTCGCGCACCCTCACCTCGAGCAGATAGCGCCCGAGCGGTAGCCCCTGAACCGGCACGCGGAGGAACTGGCGCCGGATGGAGCCGGTATTCTCCTCGGCGCGCGTCGCGGACACATCCGGAAGTGGCCGGCGTGGATCGAGCACGCGCTGCAGCCACACTCGTTTGTCCTGGTTCGCGGACTTGACCGAGTACTGGTACTCGAACCGCGACGTGCCGTCGGCCGCGAGCATGAGATGCGTGATCTCGAAGTAAGCGGTGAGCGACGCATCCCCCGCGACCCTCGCGGACGGATTGGGTTCCAGCCGTACGCTCGACGAGGTCTGGAGCGGCGTGCCGCACGTGATCACGACATCGCTGATCGCGAGGGCAGCCGGATTCGCGCCGATGAGCGTGATGGGCAGCCGCAGGCTTCCCCGCCTGCCACCACTGGCGCGCACACTCAGCCCCACACGGTAGGCACCGGGCGGCAGATCGCGTGTGAAGTCGCCCACGCGGAATCGGTCGGCTTCACACGCCGAGGGCGACAGGGAGCGCTTCTCGCGCGCGACCACCCGCTCGGTCGAATCGAGCACCACGAACTCGCCCCACACACTATCGGCTGGCCCCCCGGGCGACGACAGGGCGGCGAACAATCGGGGTCCACTCGCACCTTCGAAGTGCGCGACCTGCCCTTCCGCCGCAATGGCACGCGCGCCGGGCGGCAGCACGGGGAACACACCGCGGCTGTCATGAGTCCCGAGGGCCCCGGACTTCGCGAGCGAGTCCGCGTCGGGGCGCGGATCGGGATCGTGGTCGTACGCAATCGGCAGCTGGTAGTACTCGCTCAAGATGCGGTCCTGCAGCGTGACCTTCAGCCCAAGCTTGGGGTAGTTCCACACCAGCACGTTCGCGGGGTACTGGAAGCGCGAGTCCCTCCCGACCTGCGAATAGAGCGCCGATCCGACCGGGTTGTAGTCGGCTTTCTCGGGCGGGCCGTATCGCACGTATACCTCGCCCCGCTCGTCCCATTCACGCCGACGTGGTTCGTAGAAAAGGAAGTACGCCTGCGCCACACGAGCCCAGTACTCCAGCTGCACCTCGTTCTCGGGCGTGGCCAGATCGGGATCATGCTCGGTCCAGAAGCGTCTCGCGAACTCGGCGCGACCCTCGGCGCCGAGGCGGTTGTACAGCACCGTGTCGCGCTCGCTCGCCACGGGTGCGATGTCCTCGAGTCGCTCGCGCACCGATTTCTTGAGTCTCGGCAGCGCTTCACGGAACGCGCTGTCGGCCCGCTCGACCTCGCCCAGCCGCCAGCGCGTCGCCCCCGCCGCGAGGAGCGCCTCGCCACGGCCTGGCTCGGCTTGCAGCGCGTGCTCGGCGGCGGCGTTCGCCTGAGTGAGGTCCGCGCGTTCGATCAAGAGACTCGAGAGCATGAGCCACGAATCGGTGTGGCGCGGTTCAAGACGCGTGGCGTTCTCCAGCTGATCGATGGCGCGGTCGAGCGACTTGCGATCGAGGTATTTGAGAAAATCGCGCCGCCACACCTGCCCCAATCCGTAGCGCGCCTCCGGGTCCTCGGGCGCGATCGTCGCGACCTGCTCAAAGCGGCGCATCGCCTGCTTCGCGAATCCCGCCATGTTGTATGTGCGAGCGAGCGTCAGTTGGTACTCGGCGTTGTCGGGTTGCAGCAACGTCGCCCGCTCCAGATCCACGATCGCCATGCGGCGCATCTCGAAGCTGCGACGCTCGAGCCGGGCCAATGCGCGGGCGTAGGCGGCGCGAGCTTCGAGGCGGCTCTGTTCCGTGCCCGGCGCGCCGAACGCGGCACGCAACGGCACGAGGCTGGCCCAGCAGGCCAGCAGGCCAGCGAACAGGATCAAGCACGGGCGTCGGGTCGGCTTCATGCGTGCGGCTCCGCCACGGCAAGGGGTCGCGGCATCGGGTCGGACGCCCGGTTCGGGGGGTGCGTCTGGGGTCAGTATCCGGGCCGTTCCGGGGTGGGTCAATGAGGCAATCCATGCGCAGCACAACGCAGTCAGGCAACCATGGACAACACCTCATGTAATCGCTTACATTTGGATATTCCATCCTCTTTCAGCACTCCTCCTGCCACACCCCGAGGTGCCGTATGTCCCGATTCCCCGACGGATTCCTCTGGGGGGCCGCCACTTCGGCCTACCAGATCGAAGGTTCACCCTTGGCCGATGGCGCTGGTGCGAGCATCTGGCATCGCTTCGCACATTCGCCTGGACGGGTGCTGAACGGGGACACGGGTGACATCGCCTGCGACCACTACCGGCGCTGGTCGTCAGACGTCGACCTCATGAAGGAGCTGGGGCTGCAGGCCTACCGCTTCTCCATCTCGTGGAGTCGCATCCTCCCCGCCGGCCGAGGGGCTGTGAACGCCAAGGGCATCGACTTCTATTCGCGATTGATCGATCGCCTGCTCGAGAAGGGCATCCGACCCTCGGTCACGCTCTACCACTGGGACCTGCCGGCGGCGCTCGATGATATGGGCGGCTGGCTCAATCCGGATGTGCGCGATTGGTTCCGCGATTACGCCGAGGTGTGCTTCAACGCGCTCGGCGACCGCGTGCCGCAGTGGGCCACGCTCAACGAGCCGTGGGTGCAGACCGACGCGGGCTATCTGCACGGCGTCAACGCGCCGGGCCATCGCAACCTCTGGGAAGCCCCGATCGCAGCACACCACCTGCTCTGCTCGCACGGCGCGGCAGTGCAGGCCTATCGCGCGGGTGGACACAAGGGCGCGATCGGCCTGGTGGTGAATCTCGAGCCCAAGGATCCGGCCAGCGATTCGCTTGCCGATCGGTCGGCGACAGCGCGGGCGCACACCTACATGAACGAGCAGTTCCTCGATCCGGTGTTCCTCGGTCGCTACCCGGCCGGGATGCGCGAAGTGTTCGGCGAGGCGTGGCCCGAGTTCCCCGCCGCGGACATGAAACTGATCCAGGAGCCGATCGATTTCTTGGGGCTGAACTGGTACACGCGCAGCGTCACGAAGCACGACCCGACGTTCCCGCCGGTGTGCGCGAGCGCGGTCAAAGTGCCGCACCACACCTACACCGAGACCGGCTGGGAAGTGCATGCGCCGAGCCTCACCGAGACGCTGTGCTGGGTGAAGGAGCGCTATGGCGTGTTCCCGGTGTACATCACCGAGAACGGCGCCGCGTTCTACGACGCGCCCAAGGCGATCGATGGCGCCGTGAATGATCCGCTCCGCGTGCAGTACTACCGTGACCACCTCGCGGCCTGCCACGACGCCATCGAGCAGGGCGTCGACCTGCGTGGCTATTACGCTTGGAGCCTGTTCGATAACTTCGAATGGGCAAGCGGTTTCGCCAAGCGCTTCGGTCTCGTGCATGTGGACTTCGAGACGCAGACGCGCACCTTGAAGGCGAGTGCGCATCAGTACCGCGAGATCATCCGGACGAACGGTGCGGTCCTGGGCGGCGAGATGGCGGCGAAGCGCTAGAGCTGTTGCGATGAGCGCCGCGCGTCAGCGTGCGGCGCTCACCACCACTCGTGCAGGCAGCCGTCGCAGCACCACCGCACCATCGGGGGCGATCGGTGTGCGGACTCCGTTCACTTCGACGGTGCGCGTGCCCTTGGGCCACGGCGCTCGCACGCTCACTCCGCCGGGCGGCACGCGACCGAGCCCCGCGAGCGAGACCGCCATGCGCCCGGACTCGGTACCCAACGTGAGGTCGAGCTTCCCGAAAGGCGTGGGCAGCGCCTTCACCACACTGCCCTCACCCGTGAACCAAGCGCCCGGCGCCCCCGCCGCCACCACCAGCGACGAGTCCGCACCGCGCGCATAGGCAAAGCAGTCGAGCAGCGACCGCGCGTAGTCCGAGCCCACCCATGTATGCGGCAGATCGCCGATGAACTGCGGCTCCTTGGGCGCGTTCCAGACCACCTCAGCCCACTGCTTCCAGCCGAGCGGCGTACGATGCTGCAGGAACCAGCGCAGCATGTCCTGCGCGCGGTCGCGCTGCCCCAGATGCACCATCGCGCCGACGTTCCGAAGCTCGTACGGCGTGTACGCGTCCCACTTCTCCCGCCCCTCCTGCCGCGCGCGGAAGAAGGCGTCGTAGCGTGCGAACGTCGCGCGCAGCGCCACATCCGGCAGCGGCGCTTCGACCGGGGAGAGTGCGATCGTGGTGGAGGTCGCATCGAAGTCACCGAGGTCGGCACAGCCGGGGATGTACGTGATGCGGTG
>Ga0163144_10013907_pt1 | contig 16741 bp, 16 predicted proteins | sample OliLak19BULKMAT1_FD_123175 | JGI IMG/M metagenome (GOLD analysis project Ga0163144, IMG submission 123175) | Freshwater microbial mat bacterial communities from Lake Vanda, McMurdo Dry Valleys, Antarctica - Oligotrophic Lake LV.19.BULKMAT1 | ecosystem: Environmental > Aquatic > Freshwater >... | reverse complement strand
CTTCCTCAACAGTAGAGGCAATATCTCTGCAGGATATTTCGATTGGGATTTCGTGGTCGATATGAATAAGATCGGGAATTTCCATCTCACCCCCACCAAGGCAAAACGAACATTCAGGATCACGGTAACCAGGACACCCACCCACATTTCTGTAGTATGTAAATTCAATCCTGCGTAAATCTTCGTCCCAACAATTTGTTCCAGCCATTTCCCGACATGTGATCACGGCACCCTCTGCAAAATATGGTGCACCAAAGGCGAGCTCAGCAAGATTTAAATCAGGAAAGCTTATCTCTCCTCCCCCAGGGCAAAATGGGCAAGGGTGTTCAAAGCCCGGACAACATGCGACTTTCACTGCGTCACGGTAGCTATCTTTGAGATCGTCCTCCGGGCACTCGTCGGGAGAACTCCCCTCTATTTGGACACGATCTTGGCGGCTATATCCCTCTGGAAGACCAAGATTTAGTGCAAAAAGCAGAGGTATTTCCGAATCTGACACCACTCCGTCAGGGCAGAAGGGACAGGCAGCTGTGTAGCCACGAAGTTGTGTAGCCAGGACAACAGCAAGCGATACGGCAATAATCAATGGTCCACTCATCGCAGGCATTTTCACCCTCGTAGTGGGATCCATACTTAGACACGAACCCCACCAACGTAGTTCCAAGTCTGGATCACTCATATCCCCCCCCCCCCTGTCACATAAGGAACAGGATCCTGTTGTTGACAACGATGTGGACGCCACGGTTATGAGTGGTGCTGTTGGAGATACCGTTATTTTGTTGTTGTTCTGTTTCCTTGACGTCACTACCACCACGGCACAAAGGCGAATTGCAATTGCATCGTCATGAGCTGAGTACATAAATCAAAGGGTTCATCAAATTCTCCATCCACGTTGGTGCGTTTGAATTGTTCCTTGTCGTCCATGGGATGAACCCGTCCCGTAGGACGGCCGTGCAAGTCTTTTGCAGAAGGTAACATGCGCAAAATTTGATCCAGCGTGCGATCACTGAGGGATGGATGTATGGCAAATACCAACTCGGATGAGGATGATGCTGTTGTGTTTTTGCTATTGTCATTTTTGGTTTGGTGATCACTTTCCTCGTCCTTGGCTGGAATCCACACCAAAAATGTTGTGAGTGCCGTGACGGCATCTTGGATATAAGTATCCTGTGCACCACCGGTTTGCGCCACCACAGCTTCGCTCAATACAGCGGCATCCAATGTCCATGCCATTGTGCTGGCCTCTTGTTGTTGCTGAAGTTGAGTCTCGAGGAGGTGGCGCATACCGGCCAAGAGAGGATGCGAGGCTACACACGAGCTGGTATATGTGGACACAAATTGTTTCAGGGTTTTTTGCATGTGACGAAATTCGTGTTGTGTGGTTCCCTTTCCAGAGTTTGTTGTTGTGGCCTTCTCATTCTTCTTCTGTTGCTGCACCTTCAAGAGCGTTTCATGAACACGTACCAATCGTTCTTGCATATTTCGTTCGTGCGCTAATTTTCGTTCTTCGGTTCGAATCGCAATGAGCCGTTGCAAGGCAGTAGCATCTTGTAAGACCTGATGAATTTCCGACGCATTGGTGGGTAACCCACAGTTTCGTAATTGTTGCAGGGCGTCTGGTTCTGCCAATGCCGATAAAAAAGCCTGATAGGATTCCGCACCTTGGGTCAAGCAATCCACCGCTTCTACAATGAGTGTACTGCTGTGGACATTCTTCTTTGCCTTCCTGTTTTCCTTGGTGACCGCAGCAGCCTTGTGGTCCCCATCCTCATCATCGCTTCCACTATCGTCACTCACAAAACTGGTGGATTGACGATAAAATTTCCGACAATTGCGACGATATTCCGCTTCTTGTTGCTGTTTTGGGGGAGGATGGTCGTCGTTTCCTTCTTCCTCGTTTGGTGGTTGTTGTTGCTCTCGAGACATGTTGTATTATGAATTAGAATGCGATGAAAGGACACTAGCTATAGCTATTGCCGGCTATCGTCTTGCGGTTAAGAATGGTGAACCGCCTCACAATAATAACACGTCTATGCGTCATTGTCGGTGTTTTTCCTTGTCATTGCCAAGGTCATTGCCGTACGCGTAGGCCACGCAAATGTCGTAGTGACGTAATTTATGTCGCAGCGGTGTCGTATTGAGTGCCGGACATTAATCATTTTTATGCTGCATACATTTATTTATTGAAAAAAAGTATGCTGCATAAAATGATTAACATCCGGCACTCAATTAGACGTCACTATGACATTCTCTAAGACATGCCCACGTCATGGCGCTCTCCAGACGCACAACCATCAAACCAGCTCCTCCAGACGCACAATCGCGCAATAACTGCATTGATTGCGGTTCATCCGTCCGTGCCTCATTTTTGTTGGGTGATCCTGCATCCGATCGCCACCACATAAAAGAAAACCTTCATAAGGACACTCCAGCACTCCACTATCGTTAGCTCCAACAAGTAGCCGGCGAAATACAAGAATGCAAAAGCGCGGAAACAATGTCCTCTACGACTCCTTCCCCTCGCAGCAGACGCCCCGACTCGTTGGAAGAAATCCAAGCAATGTCCTGGACGATCATTCCGCCTACCAAAGTAACAAAGGACTTGCTGGTGGTGGATGTGGACAACAACAGCGAGGAAGACGCCGCTAATCGTTGTCAAATCCCTGATGATATGGGCAGAGACGGCTCGGTTCATCTGCAGGAAACAAAAGAGAATGTGGAGAAGGGCGAGAGGATTGAACAGAAGAAACAACAGGATGATGCTACTTTAATTTGCGTTTTGGATATCGACGACGATTCGATAGCAGAGAGACACCCCCAACTGGATGACAAAAAGTCGCTAATAGCTGGGGCACTTGAAAACAGCTCCCCACCAGGCTTTGTTCCCGCAACAATTATGCCAGAGAGCGGCACCACTGAGAACCTTCTTGTTGATGCCTGTCTAGTAGAAGAAGAGAGCACGACCATCAACAGTAGCAGGAGAATTTGCAGCAACAATTACCGCAGAAATCATAAGAATAACAACTTGGCCATTCCAACAAAGGCCAAAATTGTAAACAAGAAGCCACCCAAGGAGGACTCTGTTTGGACCAATTGTTTTCCGGCTTTCGTTGGATCCAAGATCTTTTGCTTGACCATCCCTTTTTTGGTCTTGGCACTAGTAGTGGCGGCCAGTTTGGAAGTTGTTTGTTGTCGACTTGGTGAAAGTGCTGGCAGTAACGGCACGACTGCTACTGTGGCGAAACTTTTTGCCGATCCGGGAACCAACTCCGTTTCCATAGGAGGGGGTCCGACTACTACTACGGCCACCGCGAAGCGTCAACTTTTTCTGGATGAATTCTTCAACCTTGAGCCGATCGAAACAGAGGTCTCATCCGCTTCTGCGTCTCTAGACGAGCCAGAAATTACAGTACGCACACCGACCACGCGGATATTTTCGAATGATTCCATTGTCGAAGCTTTTGGTTCCAGCTATAACTCTTCTACTACTACGAGCATTCAACTTGAGGCTGGTGGTGTCAACGAAAGCATACCAACCGAAGTGGGGCTATTGACCAAGCTAACGCATTTAGATCTAGAGCAAGGAGGAATCCAGGGTCGAATACCATCGGAATTGGGCTTGTTGACGCTGTTGACGTTGCTCAATATGGCCGGAAATAATCTGACCGGGTCCATCCCCACAGAGCTTAATCATTTGAGGAGGCTTGTATCCTTGAATCTGACAGGAAATGGTTTGCTTACAGGGAGAATAGCCACAGAGTATGGCCTCTTTACAAATCTGCAGACACTGTCACTCTCCAACACAAATATTCGTGCAAGAATTCCTTCAGAATATGGAGCCTTGACAACATTAGAAGAGCTTCGTCTTGCTAACACACTTGTTGGGGGAACTATTCCAACAGAATTTGAAAGACTCACAAGCCTCAGAATCATTGACTTTTCTGGCAGTAGGTTCCGTAAATCCATTCCTACATTTATGGGACTGTTGACAGGTCTAAGTAAGTATTCCTTTCTGAACACCTGCAATCCTTTGGTTGGAGGGAGGACTTGATACTTAAACTGACCCTTCTTTTTCTTCTCTTGTTTGAGTAAAGCTACACTAATGCTTGGCGGCAATGAGTTAGAAGATGAAATCCCGTCAGAGTTGGGACTCCTAACTGGCTTGACAACTTTGGACTTGAGTGACAACTTATTATCAGGGCTACTACCAACAGACTTTGGTCAGCTGGCTTCTTTGGGTAGGTAATGTCTTTATAGAGCCTGCATCTTGTGCCCCACAATATCAGGCCATTTTTCTAAAGTGAAATGACATGCCTCACTTTTTGTGTCCTCTTGCTTTTTCTTTCATCAGAAATATTTTATCTCAAAGGGAACCCGCACTTGATGGGAAACACTCCTAGTGAAGTCTGCATGCTCAGGACATTTTCTCTTTTTCAATTCACATGTGACTGTCCCAGCCACACCTCTGGCATTCTTTGTCCCATTCCCACCTGCTGTACCAGCTGCGCCCAGTGGCACATTCCATGACGCTGCAACGAACGTAAAAGACTACATAGTGCGAAGCAAGCCAGTTGAGCTGCAGTGCTGTTTTAGTAGTAGCTCGCTATTAGATTCGTAGTTGTATTAGCTGACCGTAGAAGTTGAATTGTCTACCCGATGCTCGTGCCATTATTAACTATGTACAGTATTAGAGTCTAACCAAAAATCGTTACCTTGTTGTAGAGTTATCACGACGAGGACCCAAAACATGGTCCAAGAACATATCCCATTGAATGCCTTTGGCCCACCAGGTATCGACGGGTTGTGGTTGTTTGGCAAGTGTGTCAGCCGATGTATTCTCGATCCGGTTCCGTTCCGCAATGAGGGCATGGAGTAAATCATCATACAGTAATCGGCAAATACGGCTGACCATCTTTAGTTCGTGCATGGTCTCCATGACCGGTATACTGTACAGCCAAAGCGTTTGAACTCCGACCACCGATGAAATTCCCCTCCACTGTCACTCTCATACGACCAAACCAATCTTGGAAGCTTTGGAAGCTTTGATTCGTTGCTGTTCGAACATGGATTCGACAAGGACATAGGTCAAATTTCGGTTGGCCAACGACTAATTGTTGTTCGGGTCCATCAAGGTGTCCCGAAAGACGAATCTTCGGTGCGACTGAGGAACTTCCGTAATGGTCCCCAAACAGGAAAATCCAGGCCTCGATTGAATAAGGGTACCAATTGAGACGTGTTGTTGTAATAATGTTTTTCGAATCGATCATGAAACATGATTGGGATAATCATGGTCGAGTCGGAAACATTCGGGAGGCTGGTTTTGTAATAATCCAGATTGCACTGGGAAAAATCCCACAAGACACGATGCGGCTTTTTATGACACATGGGAACGCGGGTTTGAAATAGGGAGCCTGCTGGAGTTGGGAGTTTCTCTCCTTTTACAGCACCCACAAAGACGGTATGTTCCACAATCATGATAGAGTTTATGCCGCCTTCCCCAGCAAGATTTTGCTGCTAATCCTTGCTTCAAAGAACGGCCTGGGTACGATTGAATGTGGGATCCGTCACAACATTTACCACATTGGTTCCATACTCTTGGACGGCTTCCCGCCAGAACGTCCCATCCGGAAGATGTTGATATACCCAGGATGATTCTGGCGGTGTGCTGTTGTAGAGTTGTATATATCGAAATAGGAGGCCGGGTAGAAAACGATAGTATCGTAACCGCTGATCGGGATCCTGTCGAATGTGATCCGGGACGCTGGAAAGATTCGCTTCCATTTGTTCGCTCCTCGGAAACATGGACCACCGAAAGGCATCTTCCGTAGTGGAAGAAGGACCTCGTTGTTGCCAAGAAGCAGCACTACTACTACCCTCCATAGACAAATCACACGGTTTCAGGTTGGGATGACTCCCTATGTAATGGTCCGTAGCAAATCCTCTGCCTTGTCCCAAGGACTGCAACGTGCCATCCCCAAGTTTGTTCAACAGTAGGAGCCGCTTTCGGTGTCTCCATCTCAGACCCTCCGTTGCTACTTGCTGCATTTGGTTGGAAAAGACTTTGGGTGGAAGCAAGGATTGGATATACTCACAGGATGCCGTAAAGGAATTGTCGACAAAAAACGGCATGGGGGAATTCGGTGGCGAAACAAATTGCAAACCACAGACATGACACGTTTTGTCGGGAGGATTGAGACACGTTTGATGTGTGACGGCATCTGTAATGGCCCGCCGCCACCTGTAGATGCTGTCATCGCTGTTGTTGTGGGTATTGTGTAGGTATACGACACGGGCATTTTTGTTGTTGTGGTTGTTGCTTTCTTTTCCGGGTATACCGGCGGCACGACCACGACCATGACAATAGTGGTACAGGTTGGAAAGAGCATTGATTTCTCCCATGCCTACTTCATCGACATGAGACTGAAGAATGCAGCGGATTTGGTTGGAAGTGGCTTGATCACAAATGGCTTGCAATCGGGTTTGATTCAGTCCACTGTTTTCCACCGTAGTCACATAGACGGTGGTCCCCAAACTCCCAAACACGCCCAAGGACTTGCTAATTTGTTCCAGTTGTTCGGCCAGGAGACGCGTCGCCATTCCATTCCGGGAATGTAATTCATGGGGTACAAATTCTTCGGTTTTGGGAATCCAGACATTCAAAAAGATGACGACCGGTTCTCCCAGGAACTGTGTTGGATTGTAAGGATTTTCATTGGTCTTGCGTCCGTCCAAATGCTCAAGGACGGGTGCTTCCCCGAACTGTTTTCCATACGTGTACAACCCCAAGATATGACAATCTTCCATAGCTTTGAATTGCAAGGGAAATTCGGGAGCGCGTTTCAAACTATCTGCACTGGTCCTGTTGCTCGTGGCGCCACTCAAATGCTCAAAGATTTCTTTGTACCACGAAAACCGCACGAAATGATTATTGTCGGAATATTTGGAACTATGAAACAAGGTTGTATTGTGTTTTTGTAGGATTGTGACTTTATCTCCCGTGACTGGGCCCATGGGGCAGGTTGTATAGGGACCGGGTTCGAATTTTCTAAAACGAAATCGAATGTAATTGACCACCTGTTGCTGTGATTTGGTCTTGTTGTTGTTTTCCTGACCACGGTACTGAGTGTTATCGACGTTGGGTGGTTGGGAACTTGTTTCTCTCATAATATCCACCAAGTCTAAATGAGGAATGGGCCGAATAAAGCGAAAATCATGTTGCAAATAATACAAATACTGGACGCGTGGATAATGTGTTTCAATCAACGTCATGGCCTTGTAGACATTGCCTCCAATATGCCAATGATCGACACTTGGAATGATATGAATGGGTCTGGGATTGGGAATCAAATACTTGGATTGGAGACGTGTCACATACGAGTCCAGAGTGGCATGCATTTGATCCATCTCGTATTGTTCTTTGAGAAAATGTCGAAATTTCATTTGGGTTCGTGCCCTTAATGCTCGTGGAGTGGGAGGTGGAAAGTGATCCACCACGACAAAAATTGGAGCCGTAGGAGACAAGCCAACGAGGTAGTCATCGACAGATTGAAGGACTTGATCCATCATGTCCGTCGAGGGAAGAGAAGGAATCCACGACGTGGAAATGATCAGTGCTGTATCCTCTTCTATTTTCATTAGATTTGGCTGTGGTTGTGCGGCATTGGCGTGTTTGTGGTGGAGGTTGGTAGTCATGGAGGGTGGTATTTCATGCAGTACTCTTCTATTACTTGTAGCAGTACCCGTACTGGATATTGCCGCCAGTAACGCTTCTTCATGATACGAAAAGGCGTAGAATGTGAACGCGGCACACACTGTTGCCAATGATAGCAGTGCATGCAGGCATTTGATGGGGCTTTTCCTACTACCTGTAGCACATGATGCCTTGCTGTGGTTGCTCTTCTTCTTTTTGACGATGGCAGTAGTCTTCCGCTTCATGGCTCTCCGAACTAATAAACAGAGATGGATGAATGAACTGGGCTATCAGCTACTGTAGCTGGTAGTAAGATAGTTCTGCGCGTGCCAGTGCCACACTTTGAATATATATCTGTTACCGTAAAGTTCGTTATCCATTTTTTGATTGATCGATTGATTTGATGGTTGCATTCAATTGATTGATTGGGTCGTCATTCGATCGATCGATAATTCATTCCGACTACTCCGCGCACCTCCTCGTTCGCGCGCCCGCCAACTTCACTTTTCGATCTGTGCGCGTTAGCCAGAAAATTCAAATGATGAAGAGTGCCTCATTTGCCTATCTGCTACAGCAGAGGGGGAGTTCAGAGCAGAATTTTGAAACTCTCCCCTAATTGGCATAGCACTGAATAAGAGTAGATTTCAACCTCTCCCCTAAATCAGAGGGGAGCTAAGAGGAGAGACAACAATCATTTTTTTGCCATCAGTGAAAGATTGCTCTGCAGAGCGATTTGCTTCACAGCAACAAAAATGTCTTCAGTCTCAGTCCAAGCTGAACAAACATTTTCCTTTGGATGTCAATTGTGGATTCTTGTTGAGCTGCTTCGGGAACAGGGATGTTCCGAAAGTCAGGCATGTGAACAATTGACTGACATCCATCTGTTCTCTTGCGGTCTGTGACACATGTTGCCGAGTCAACAAAGTTGTCACTGGAGACTGACTGTCATTTTGAGTTGTCGGTCATCTTCAATGTTCTTTTGAAATCAAAATCTGGAACCTTTCTGAGACGGCTTCACTTGTGTGCATGTGCGGTGGAAAGAAGACTCAATTGGTTTCCAGCATTAGTCACATCATGCATGCACAACATTTTTTTCTGCAAGACAACAATTGGTCAACAGGAATGACAACACAACTAGCAGGTTTCAGCCAATTGCTGACAAACATTGATTCAAACAACAATGGAACATGTGTCTTGCACCAGGTGGTGTCCTGTTGGCAATCAGGGAGGAGCAAACATCGGGACGGGTCAAGGGGCTTGCAGTGCACAGATTCATGTGCTGGGAATTGGTCCGGTTCAGCAACCTTTTGTCAAACATGAAGGTGGATGCTTTGGCTTAGTGCAGGCTCCTTTTCAGCGTTTTCCGTCGACTAACACTTCGCTGGCATGATGCGCTGCATGTCTGGTGCTGTCACCAAGCGGAACCCACGCGCAACGTGGAGAGGACACAGAGGGGATCAGTTTGCAAAGGCGACACTACTTTTCTAAGAGCGGCGCGCTGTCGACTTCAAGTTTCTCGGAACCGCGCCACGTATCTACGATGAACCGTTCGTGGTTGGAGACACCAGTGACTTCAATTACTCCTTTCCTAAAGGTGGATTTAACAGAATGCAGTGTGCCTCGTATCTTTCATGACTCAGTATTTAGTGTACATACGTGAAATCTACAGTGTGACTAAGTTTGGAGGATGTGGATTTAACACGGTCTTTTTACCGCATAAATTCTGGACTTCACCGTCCTCTTGCGTGGCGCTACAATAGCAGCACAGCAACTCAGCATCGCAAGGGTAAAATCGCACGCGAAATCACCCAGAACATGACTACAGAAAATCCGTTTCTCCCAATGACCTACGGGGGCAATACTCAAGTAGCTACTTAATTATAGTATTTTACAAAGAGACAACGAAACTGTTGATCGACGTTACTGTACAACTCCAGAGTAGCAAATAGATGGGCAATACAGGATGTCATTCATGCTTCCTCTAGTAGTTAGCATTAAGGGTCCCGTACTATAAATGCCTCAGTACGGTGTCAACTGGTGAATAAGTGATTGTGTGGGACCCCACCCATGTACACAATGTTCTTACAAGTCTGAAGTCACACTGCTGACCAGCAAGCCACAAAGATTGTTCGGAACCTTGCCTGCTGGGATCAAGCTGGATTACTTCATCTACTATTTGAGTACATTGGCTTCCCTGTAAACGACTAAACGTAACCAGTCTACGAGTTACATTTCTTTCGCAGTCTTTAGAGCATTTCAACTGACTTGGTTAGATTTTTGTTTCATAAAACACAAGTTATAAAATATATCAAAACCGACTTTAAAAAAACCAATAACTCACCTCGATCATCAGGATGGTGGGTGCTACTAGTAATAAGAAAGCCAATGCCGACGAAACCAACCACACGCTCACTGTCGACAACAGCACTGGCAGTGACAGCAACAATGACACCCCAGATGGTGCCGTTCTTGTGACGTTTGACATGGATGGCGACGACGACGACGACGAAGACGCAACTGATGCTGAACTGGGAGGTATGGATCGTACGGAATTGTCGGATTTGTCCAAACGATGGTCCAACATTTCGGGTGCGGAGGAGGAGGAGGACGACGACGAGGGCAGCAATTGCACTGGCTTGGTCGACTCTATGCGCAGTCATGACAGCAAGAAGTTAAAGGAAGCCGACAACGACGCCACTCCCAACTCTCTCTTGGCGCCTCGCACGCAATTGGCACGACAAATTCTTGTTGGACTCTATGCCTTTATTACCGTTCTCATTACCATCTTATCGTATTTTCTCGCCGAGGCCGCCAGTCGCTGCGACGATACAAGTCCCTTTGACGTGATTCCTCCCATTGCCATTGCCTTGTTGGTAGCCTTTGGCTTTGCCGTCGTGGGAGGAGTGGCCGTCGTGTACGATGCTCTGTTGCAAGCGCAACTCGAAGGAGTCCACAAATCCGCGACAAAGTCAAAGGAAATTGTCGCGTCGCTCTTTCCCAAACAATTTCGGGATCAACTCTTGGAAGAAGCAGCCTTGAAGAATACGACGACGACGACAAGTGCTGCCCAGTCCATGAACAACAACAGTAGCAGTAGCAGCAATAACCTATTGAATGCCTTGAATGCTTCCAAGACGAATGGCTTTACGCCACTCCCCAAAGCTCGTCTCAAGAACTTTTTGGATCATGAAGGACATGTCGAAGAAATGAACAGTGGATCTCGTCCCATTGCCGACTTGTTTCCATCCGCCACAGTCCTCTTTGCCGATATTAGTGGGTTTACGGCGTGGAGTTCCGAGCGTGAACCAGTGCAAGTCTTTTTCTTGTTGGAATCCTTGTACAAGGCCTTTGATCGGATTGCCCGACGTTTCGGCGTCTTTAAAGTGGAGACGGTGAGTTCCTTTATTGACCTCGAATGTGCTCGGTACTCGCGACTTTTTTCGCTGATGATAGTCATCTCACAAACAACTCCTCTTCCTCCCCTCTCCTGTATTCAGATTGGCGATTGCTACATGTGCGTCACGGGCCTACCCGACCCTCAACCCGATCACGCCATTCGCATGGTCCGATTTGCCAAACAAATCATTCGCCAAATGCATCAAATCGTCAAGGAACTGGAGCGGTCGCTAGGACCGGATACGGGAGACTTGCGATTGCGAGTCGGAGCCAACAGCGGTCCCGTCACGGCAGGAGTCCTGAGAGGAGAAAAGTCCCGCTTTCAATTGTTTGGGGATACGGTCAATACGGCCAGTCGTATGGAATCCACCGGGGAACGCAATCGGATCCAATTGTCGCAAAGTACCGCGGATTTGCTCATCCAGGCGGGCAAGGAAGAATGGATCACGCCACGACCCGATTTGGTGTCGGCCAAGGTAAGAAAGGGAACGAAAATTATGAATAGTTTCTGTTGTACAGCACTCACTGCTTGTGTGAAGATAACCTAACACACCGGCCCACAATCCCTTCTTGTAACTAACAGGGAAAAGGGGACATGCAAACCTATTGGGCCATTCACGCTTCCTCCTCGCGAGACATGATTTCGGCCGGCTCCGTGGCTGGAATCTCCAGCAGTGCGGGGTCCTCCAACGAGGATCAATCTGCCAATCATTCAGGATTGAAAATGGCAGGCTGGGATGGTGTGGAGGAAGACGAAAACTTTGTCTTGCAGCTTCCTACCAATTCACGCAGCGCCAAGAATGCTCGACTCGTGGAATGGAACGTGGAAATGTTGGTGGGACAGCTGAAGCGTGTCATCGCGCAACGTAGTCCCGACATGGCGCATCAAGTGGTCGAGAATCCAAGAGAGGTTCTTCAGAAGACGGCTGACACGCCCTACGAAGAAGTGGTGGAAGCCTTCCAAATCCCCAAGTATGGGGAACAATCCTACCGCGATTCATCGGAAGTGGAACTGGACCCCAAAGCCATTGATCAGCTGCGACAAGTGGTGACCATTATCGCGGACAAGTACCGTGATAACGCCTTCCACAACTTTGAACACGCCAGCCATGTGACAATGTCAGGTAAGACAGAGCGATCGCTGACGCCAAAGTTGAAGCAAGATTCTTGCCAACAACCATGCAGTGGCTTACGCTTTTGTTTGCTTCTTGGTTTTTCGTTACAGTACACAAGCTTCTGAATCGAGTTGTGACGCCCGACGAAGTAGACTATCAAAGAGAATCGGCCGATGAAATTGCTGAGGAGGCTCACGAATACACGGTAAGTGTGGAAAGAGCTTGTTGTTGTAGACTTGCTTAGCGGTTGCAACATATCAGCAAGACATCCAATCTCACGCTCCTTTGTTTTCAATTCAGTACGGAATTACATCCGATGCCCTCAGTCAGTTTGCCATTGTCTTCTCTGCTTTGATCCACGATGTGTAAGTGAAAGGGAACTAAGACACTTTAATATGGGCTTGGTGAGGCGTGCGTGGCATACTTAACTAATCTATTTCACTTCCTTGCACTTCAGGGACCACACGGGAGTAAGCAATCCTCGTCTTGCAGAAGAAAACCCAGAACTGGGAGAAAAGTACAAGAATCGAAGTGTCGCCGAACAAAACAGTGTGGACATTGCCTGGGATCTGCTCCTCCAAGACCAATACAAGGAGCTTCAGCAATGTATCTTCAGAACTCCAGATGAGCTAAACCGCTTCCGAAAGCTTCTCGTCAACGTAAGTAATGGCTCGAGAGAATCACATGGGTTTTATTTGCATCTGAGGCGCACCTCTGACCATTGTCAATTTCACTCGTTTCCGTGAACAGTCCGTCCTGGCTACGGATATATTCGAAAAGGACGGCAAAGAGTTCCGCAATCAACGCTGGGCAAAGGCTTTCCGCCAAAAAGACGAAACAGAAGAATCTGCCGCCTTCGACGAAGAAAACATCAATCTGAAGGCCACCATTGTCATTGAGCACATTCTCCAAGCTTCTGATGTCTCTCACACCATGCAACATTGGAACATTTATCAGAAGTGAGTAGACCCGCAACTCTGGCCAGTGTACAGCTCTTCCGCATGGCATGCGTTTTCTAACTTTTGTTCGACTTGCTATTTGTTGCAGGTGGAATGAGCGCCTCTTCCGTGAGATGTACATGGCCTTTGATGCGGGCCGTCAAGCTGCCGACCCGTCCGAGGGTTGGTACAAGGGTGAGCTTTGGTTCTTTGATAACTATGTCATTCCGTTGGCGAAGAAGCTGGATGAATGCAAAGTGTTTGGAGTGTCGAGTGATGAATATTTACATCACGCAGAAATGAACAGAAAAATCTGGGCACAAAAGGGAGAGGAAGTCGTGAAGGAAATGGTGGACCGATACCAAAAGCGCAAGGAGCTTGAACTTGGTGGCTTGACTACCGACGAAATCAACGGGTTCTCTGCGAAGGACCTCGAGTACATAATGCACAAGTTGATCGAGAAGGGCCGCGCTAACGGAACCAAGAACATGGATGCCGAAAAGGGCCAGAGGGATGCTGCCCAGGCTTGGATGGATGCTTTGGAAATCTACCAAAGAGCACCTGCAGCTTGTGAGATGAGAGATCGGTCCATCATCTTTCCAGTTTACTCGGGTATCCATCCATGGTTAAAGGGAGGCAAGATCTTCAACGACAAGAATGGGTATTTTGAACAAAATCTTGCTCGCAAATTTGTCAACGAGAGTAAACTCTATCGCAAGGATCCAGTTCACCATTTCCGTGCCCTGGCTATGCTGAGTGAAGTCACAGCTAAGATTGGAAACTACGCAGTCGCCATTGAAATCAGCGAGACGATCATGCGCGTGTACAACCTTGAAAAGGATTCCCTTCATTTCGAAAAGATCTATGGCGTAGATCGAGCCGTCACGCAATGCGCCCAGACTGCCATGTATCACCACCTATTGGGCAACGAGGAACATGCGACGCGTGTGATTGATTGTGTCATGAACGATATTTTGCCCAAGATGGATCCCACTAATACACTGGGTAACTTTGAACTGTTGCTGCCGATTCTCTATGTTCTTCACGCTCGCGGAGAGGACAGGCAGTGCTACAATATTTTCAACGAACATGTGGAGTTGAAGTTCCTAAAGCATCATGGTCCCGATGCTTTCACGCCCACGAAATCAATTCACAAGCAAATGCTCTGGTTCTTCGGTATGGCTGCGGATCCAGATGGGTTTGAGGAGTTTGATGCCGCTGTAGAGTACTTCGCAGAGGAAGGCAACGGGTTTCCCTTTCCCTTCCTGGATAATATTGTCATCCAGACAAATTGGGGTGTCACTCAACTTTTTGGAGAGTGCTGTCTGCTTTTGGCAAGAAGGTTGGAAAAAGAAGAGGCGGATGTGGAACTTCGGAAGAAGATTGTATCCAAGGCTTTGAAGCTAATAAGAATCGCCGATCACAAGGTCAAGGATATCGACGGTAAGGTGGTTCTGCCGATTGCGCATGCAGTCCATGAACCCATGTTGGAGGAAGCTGTCGAGAAGGCCAAGGCATTGGGTGTGTACGAAGAAGTGGAACGAGAGGCGCCGACGCCGGGTGTCACGGTCAAGCTCCCTCAGTCCTATTTGGTTGAGCCAGAGGACGCAGGGCAACTCATGAAAAAATTATATGGAAGTAAATAGATAACCACGATGTAATAGAGACGAATTTTATATTGAGAGGGCAAGTTACTGCAGGCCAAGTACATGCTTTGGTTGCGACGAAGAAATCGTACATGCAATAATACGATGTTTGCTTAGTTTTCGGAGGCGGCTCTATTGGGAAGCAAAAAGGGGCCCATACGGGAACGTGATTGCGCTTTATTTGTTGACTTCTAGAGCAATCTTCACTGTGGTGTTCTCTTCCACCGAGGCAAGCGAAGTCGATGTGGTACAGATCTGATTTTTCACCGAAAATGGACCTTGTTGGGTAAATTCTCTCGTGAGGACTCTCACCTGGTCAACAATCGAAACGTCTGCTTCTCTCATCCCGTCGCAGAGGAGTGTCTTGCGCCTGAACGAAAACCTATCCCATTGGGTCTCTGAGGGTGTTATATCAAGACTGTCCAGGCGACTACTCACAAACTGAACCATGGCAGATTTGAGGATTGCATGGTCTCTTTCAGCTACTGCGCGTCAAAATCCCCAACTGTTTCTTTCAAAACTTAGTCTAGCTAGCAAACGATTTCTTGACATCTGAACTTGTGATGCTTCCAATCTGATGTTTGATGCTCTTTAGGACATTGCGCAGTCGTGTTGTCCCCTTTCCAATTGCACTGACCACACTTTGGTGAATCTTTCTTGCCTTTTCAGTGCACTTTGATCATGTGAATTCGGTGGGCTGAGCTGCTGTGGGCGACCAGTGCAGCCACATCAACAGTGCCCATTTTCTTCAGCGCTTTCAGCTTCATGCGCAATTTCTTTCAGAACATCTTGTGGTCAGAAAAGTTGCCAGCTTTGTGTGGTCCATTCATCCCAATCAGCTTGTCAGAATTCAACAAAAGATTCAGTTCATGGCGGACTGCAACTTTGTGCATTTTCTTCATGGTTGTGTTCCATGGCCCAGAAGCCAACGCCATTGATGCTCACAACCCCTCTCCAAATGATTCAGGCCAAACAATTTTGGCATGTTTGAGCATGTTTCAGAGCTCAGATCTGCTCAAAAAAATGTCAACATCAGTCTCACATTTTCATTGTCAGCTCATCAAAGGTTTTTTGATTCTGCACCACTATGCTTGGGAAAGTGCAAATGCTACCAAGAAATGCCTTGAATCTTGACATTCTGGAGCCATGGCTTCAGAAAGAGGACAGCAAACAAAACTGCCATTCCGTTTGCACATCTGCTGTGTGCTGGCAGGAGGCCTGCTTTTTCGGCCACATGAAGGGATTGCAAAATGCAGAGCATCAACCACAAGTGCTCAATCCAGTGCGAGGGGGCAGTCAAGTGCATGTTTGTGTCCAATTGATTGCATGATTGCAACATTTGTTTTGCCAACATTTGACATGCCGTGGATTTTCACAATGATTTGTTGTCATCCTTGCCCAGAGAGCATTGCAGCTGTGACATTGGAGCGATTCATGCACGTGCAGCAAACAAACCTCAAGTCAGGGACAGAGCAACCCCACGCAGTTTCAGCAAATCAAAGCTTGGACAGACAGATTGTTCACCGAAAAGGGGCAAATTTGAAGCAATTTCTTGCATGTGTTGCCCTTTCTTCTCGCTCAGCAATCACTGCAAGTGCAAGTGCAAATGACAAATGTGACAGTTTTCAGATGAAAAATTGTTCATTGGCATTGAATGACATGCTGAGGCATGCCTGTTTGTTGTTTGTGTTGTGTCACATCCAGACGTTGGTGTTTGTTGTGCGCGGACAGACAAAAGAACACGAAAATTGGAGACGAAAATCAATGTTCTCATTCAGTTGAGCAATTCTTCATCACTCGACTGAGTTCTTTGTTTGAATTTGCTGGATTCTATTGGCTGCATTGCGGACGACAGACAGACCCGCAGCGCCACCCGGACGTGCCTAACCAACGCGCCGAGAGACGCCGAGCCATTTTAGACTTTGAAGTGATTTTACAATTCAGAAGTAGATTAAT
>Ga0163144_10013905_pt1 | contig 16743 bp, 13 predicted proteins | sample OliLak19BULKMAT1_FD_123175 | JGI IMG/M metagenome (GOLD analysis project Ga0163144, IMG submission 123175) | Freshwater microbial mat bacterial communities from Lake Vanda, McMurdo Dry Valleys, Antarctica - Oligotrophic Lake LV.19.BULKMAT1 | ecosystem: Environmental > Aquatic > Freshwater >... | reverse complement strand
GAAAAAAATCCTGATCTGTTGTTGAGCATTCATTTAAACAGTGCTGCAGATCCTATCCGCATTAAAGGAGTCAGTACCTATTATAAACACATTGGCTATCGCCCGTTGACCCAAACCATCTTATCACAAATGCTGGGCATGGGATTAAAGGAGTTTGGAAACGTAGGCAACTTCAATTTTATCCTCAACGGTTTAACAGAATTCCCCAATGTATTGGTTGAAACACTGTTCATCAGCAATCCGGAAGATGAAATGAATGTACTCAACCAGGAATACAGGAAACAAATGGCCGACAAAATTGTGCAGGGAATAAAAGACTGGCTGGAATTATGTAAAAAACAGTAAGCCCATTTCCATTCATCCCTGTTTGCACCACCACTTATTTACACACTCGGGTTTTATCATTTTCTTAAGAGTAGCGAAAAACCTTTGCTGCAAAGGGATCTTTTATTTTGAAAGAACCGTGTTACAGATGTGGCATCCGTTCATCCATAATTAAAAAGCGTTAACATCCTTTTGTCATGATTCACTTGTAATGCTATTGGAGGAAAAATAGTTTTACCTCATCAGCCAAATTCGAGGTTGATAAAACATTAATCATTAAACCTAAAAAAGTTCATTATGAAAAAGTTATTTGTATTCCTCACTGCAGTCATCATCACTGCAAGTTCATGGGCAACACCCTCACCAATTGAAAATGAAAAAATAATTGCAGCATTTGAAAGAGAATTTACTGGTGCAACGGATGTGCAATGGTCGTCTGGTAAGGATGAAGTGTTTCTGGCTACCTTCCTTTTTAATAATGAAAAAATGCGTGCCTGGTTTAGCGAAGAGGGCGATGTTTTGGTGATTCAGCGTGATGTAAAAAAAGATCAGATGACGTATCTCTCTGCTAAAACATTAATTACACTGGCAGAGCAGCAAAAAATACTATGTATTGCAGAAGTTAACAAAGATGGTGACATGTATTACCTCGTTCATACAGAGAATGATAAATTTAAAAGTTTGTACAAACTAACCGCAGCAGGTAGTTTAAGCAGAATTGATAAAAAGAAGAAAAAGTAAACAGCTATAATTGTTGTATTTAGGTAGCTTCCCGGGTAACCGGGGGGCTATTATTGTTAATTGGAAATATCTGATATCTCCGTAAACATCTCCTCCCGAAACACTTTTAATATTTACTTTTGCAGCCAATAATAAAACAGAACGAATATGAATAAAGGTCCGGTTTCACAATTTGTAGAACATCATTACCGCCACTTCAATGCTGCGGCTTTAGTTGATGCAGCCAAGGGATATGAAACACATTTAAATGAAGGTGGAAAAATGATGATCACACTCGCAGGTGCCATGAGTACGGCAGAGTTGGGATTGAGTTTAGCAGAAATGATTCGCCAGGATAAAGTGCAGATCATCAGTTGTACCGGTGCTAACCTGGAAGAAGATGTGATGAACCTTGTTGCACACAGTCATTACAAACGTGTGCCCAACTACCGTGATCTTACTCCGCAAGACGAATGGGACTTACTGGAGCATCACTACAATCGAGTAACTGATACCTGTATTCCTGAAGAAGAAGCTTTCCGTCGTTTGCAAAAACACCTGGTGAAACAATGGAACCTGGCAGAAGAAAAAGGCGAACGATATTTTCCCCATGAATTTTTATATAAAACGGTATTAAGTGGTGAGCTGGAACAGTATTATGAAATCGATCCGAAGAACAGTTGGATTGTTGCTGCAGCAGAAAAAAATATTCCCATTGTTGTTCCGGGTTGGGAAGACAGTACAACAGGAAACATCTTTGCCAGCTATGTGATTAAGAATGAATTGAAAGCAAGTACGGTAAAGAGCGGTATTGAATATATGGTGTGGTTAGCTGATTGGTATCGCCAGAATAGTAGCGGCAAAGGCGTTGGTTTTTTCCAGATTGGTGGTGGTATTGCAGGTGACTTTCCTATTTGTGTGGTACCTATGATGTACCAGGATCTTGAATGGCATGATGTTCCCTTCTGGAGTTATTTCTGCCAGATATCTGATTCAACAACTTCTTTTGGTTCTTACAGTGGTGCAGTACCAAACGAAAAAATAACATGGGGCAAGTTAGATATCAATACTCCTAAGTTTATTGTGGAAAGTGATGCAACAATTGTAGCGCCGCTCATCTTTGCATGGGTGCTGGGTTGGTGAGTGTTTTAATCTAATTATAAAAAACCGCAACAATTACTGCGGTTTTTTTATTTAACTAATCCGTTGGCGGAGTTAATTTATTTAGCCTCATAGAGGTGGAATGTTAATAGAAAATATGATTTCATAATGCTTCGCAGAGCTCTATCGGAGCGATATATAGAACATTTCGCTCCGATGGAGCTAAATCATGCGATTTATTTTCTACTAACATTTCGGCCCCTTGGGCCTTTCAAAATCAATTTTGAAATTTCTCCGCCAACGGGTTTGCTATATTTTTATTGAAATTGTTTCTTATGTTTATTATTTCCAAAAAAAATTAAATTATGGAACAACAAACAAATCTTTTAAATGAATTTACTGAACCAACATTGGAATATGCAAGTGCCGGTCAACGATTCTTAAACTACATTATTGATGTAATTGCATTTTATATTTTGGGAGCAATTGTTGGATTCATTCTTGTAACAGCATTCGCTTTCAGTGAAGAGTCTGTTATTGGTTTAGGTGCAGGTATGTTGCAATTGTTATTTCTTTTTTTATATGTTGCTATCATTATTCTTTACTATACAGTTCTTGAAGGAGCAAAAGGCAAAACATTAGGCAAACTACTCACTAAAACAAAAGTTGTTCGTGAAGATGGTGAGCCAATGACTTATGGAAAGGCATTTATGCGAGCACTTTGCAGGTTTGTTCCATTTGAAGTCTTCAGCGCTTTTTTTGGTGTAAAGATGTGGCATGACAGCTGGACAAATACGATGGTTGTAAAAGATAGATAAGCATTGTACAGAAATAAGCGAGGGCGGTAATAGCTTCGCCTCATTCTTGTACCAGTTAAAGATTGCTTCGCCAAACAACAAGTCACGCAAAGACGGCTTTGTTGGTTTACTCTTTCTCGTAACAATATCCCCATGCGCAATCATCCTCACTTTCGTCATTGCGAGGCACGAAGCAATCTTTATCATCTTGTTCCTGCGTCTGTTCACCCGAGGTTTTTGAAACCATCATAAATCAGCATGCTCTTCTTCTGTCTACCGTCAATAGAAATATATCTTATCTTAGTTTTTCATGCTAATGAAAACACCTCTGAGATAAATAACAAACATGAACCTTTACGAAAAATTACAACAGCCAGAACAGAAGAAGATGTAAAAGATGCTTATATAAAAGCATTGGGATTAAAAGGCTACTCCAAAAACCTCATTGATATTCAAACAAAGGAAATCTGGTTCGAAGCAAAAGATACAGGCAAAAACTCAACTTACCAGATGTTTACCCAGTTAATGCATTATGTACAGCAGGCATTAAATAAAGGGGAATACGTACCGCCTTTTTTATGTGTAATCGACACAAAAAAAGCAGCCCTCATGAAAAGCAGCGATGTGCTGCCCTTTCTTGAAAAGAAAACCATTCATTGGGCCAAAAATGCAAGCAGTTATACACAGGAAGCATTAGATGCCATCTCTGCACACATAGGTACATACATTGTAAGTTTTAAAATAGAAACACACGAAGAAGAATTTATAAGCACTATCAAAAACGCCGTCGAAAGCGGCGACATTATCCGTACACAAATTACTCCCGATAACTTAAAACAGGTATTTGATAAATGGGTAAAAATGATTGGTCAGGAAATAAAAGGCGTTGATGAAGATGATTATGCACTCTTGTTTTTTGCAGATATTATGAGCGAAGGTACAGTAAGTACACATGCCAACCTGCCCGCCAAATTATTGCATAAAGGCACAGCCCCTGTATTTAGCCTTGCTAATAAATTATATGAACTGGGTAACAAAGAAGGGTATCGTCAGTTCTGGGCCATTTATCACCGGCCGCCAAAACAGGAATACCGGAATTATTTATTAGAAAGAAGAGATAGCCTGATACCATTGGACGAACGCAGTTTTAAAGGAGCTTACTATACTCCGCTTGCAGTGTTTGATAAAGCCTATGATAAACTAACCGAAACACTTGGCAACAACTGGCAGGAAAAATATATTGTATGGGATATGTGTTGCGGTGTAGGCAACCTGGAAGTGAAGCACAGTAATCCACGCAATATTTTCATGAGTACATTAGACCAGGCCGATGTAGATGTAATGAAAGCCACCAAAACCTGTGTGGCTGCTACAAGGTTTCAGTACGACTATTTGAATGATGATATTACAGATGATGGACAAATAGATTATACCCTGACTAATAAAATACTCCAATCGTTACAACAAGCCATTAAAGACGGAAAGAAGATATTGTTGTTGATTAATCCGCCCTATGCGGAGGCTGCAAACCGGAATAATTTGGCGATTGATTCAATTGGAGTGAAAAATAAAGTTGGAATTGCAAAAACAAAGATTGCCGAAACGATGACGGATTACGGGAAAGCAAGTAATGAACTTTTTACCCAGTTTATTGCAAGGGTAGCATTAGAAATACCTACAGCCACCATTGCAATGTTCAGTACAATGAAATATGTAAATGCTCCCAACTTTGAAAAATTCCGAGCAGTATGGAATGCTAAATTCTTAGATGGCTTTGTTGTACATAATAAAGCCTTTGATGGAATGAGTTGTAAATTCCCAATTGGGTTTCTTATTTGGGAAACAATTAATAATGGAAAATGTAGTATCACGGAAATAAGAGTAGAGGTGTTTGATAAAAACGTAAATCCAATAGGTGAAAAGCTATTTTATAATTTACCTAACAGTAGTTTTTTGAATGTTTGGATCAAACGTCCAAAGCCTAATGAAACCCCTGCTATTCCTTTAAAAAACACAATTTCTCCTTATGAAAAAACAAAGAGTTTGAATGTTTGGTCCGATAATGCTATTGGTTATATGTGGTGTCAAAATAATGACTTTCAACATGCTGAGCAACAAACTGTAATATTTTCATCAGTATGGGGAGATAGTCATGGATTTTATATTACAGCTGAAAATTTATGGCAGGCAGCAATTGTTTTTAGTGTTCGTCGCTTGTTTGTTCCTACATGGCTAAATGACCGTGACCAATTTATTCAACCGACCTTACCGTTAACCGCTGAATTTAAAAATGACTGTTTAATATGGATGTTGTTTAATCGTTCACAAAGAACTGCAAGTGCAAACAACTTAGAATGGAATGGCAAGCAATGGAGTATTGTTAACCATTTTATACCTTTTACAGAAGAAGAAGTAAACTCACCCGAACGTTTTGAAAGTGATTTTATGGTAAAGTATCTTGCTTCACTCCCCTCCTTTGGAGGGACGGGGGAAGGCCTTAGCAGCGAAGCGCAAAATGTTTTAACCGAAGGGAAAAAATTATGGCAGGCATACTTTGCACATACCGATGTACACACAGTAAGAGATGAATTAAAACTCAACAGGGCCGATGTAGGTTGGTACCAAATAAGAAAAGCTTTGCAGGCAAGAAATGCCAGTGGTGATTTTTCACCTGTATCATTTACATCTTTTGAAACAGCGTATAAAGCCTTAACAGAAAAATTACAACCATTGGTATATGAGTTGGGGTTTTTGAAAAATTAAATTATTTGAATATGCTCTCAAACAAATTTTCAATTAATGATTACCCAAACGACTTGGTTCGTGTCTCACGAACCGAAAAATTCAATTAAAGAAGTAATCAAACATCATTAGGTGAGTATGAGGAATACTTGCCAGTTAAAATAAAATAAATTCCATGAAAATTGAATCCGGCAAAATCTACAGAGGAGAGTTTAAAGTTTCAGTGCTTTTTGGTGAAACCCGCTTTGATGGTTTTTTGATCTTTGCAAATAACAAGTTTCAAGTTACTATTGATTTTAAAAATATAAGATTCCAATTAGAAACAATTGACATCATACACGGCAAGTTAAATTTATCGAGACTAAGTATTAAACTAATTAACTGTACAATTCTTAAATCAGAAAGTACTGAATTTACTTTTGAAGTAGAAGAACTTTTTTATTCATCTGATGAGAAAGTCTTATCAGAAAAACTAACAAAGCTTTCTTATAATATAATTGGACTAGATTATTTTTTAAAAGAAAGGGTTTTTGATTACAAGACATATAAAGAAGGAAGTATTTCATTTAAAACAAAAAAGACTATCAACTTAAGGATCTTTCAAGACAGTTCAACAAAAATTAATTTGAAAAAATTTGCAGGAATAAAATTATCACATTATAATGCAGAAGTTTATGAGATTTATACTATTGAAATAATTAAAATAAAAAAAACACTAAAACAAATAGTTTTTAATGAAGCGCTAAAAGTAAAATACTTTTTTTCTCTTTTTAGTTTCGATATATTCCCAACTGGGAATATGACATTTTTTACACCTGAAAGTGAAATTTACTGCATTACAGATGGTTTCCCTCATTTAGAAGTAGACAGACCTATACTTTTCCCATTGCTTCAGCTTAAAGACTTAAATAAACCACTGTCAGAAATTTACTCTTTTATAAGTGGTAATGACAGAATATTTAAACTAATTCAGCTAATCAAAGGCTCCTCAAAATCGTTAAATTATATAGACGTATTTTTGAACTTTTCTAGAGTAATTGAATCTTTTTCAAGGTCATTTCTACAAGAAGAGGAAATGGCAAATTGGAAATCCAAAGAGGAACGTCAACTATTTTTGACATGGACTGGGATTAAAGAAAATAAAAGTGACAAAGTTGGTCAGTTATTGCATTTATTTAAGTCAATCCATTACCTTGAAGACACATTAATACACAAAGAGCTTTTTAATAAAAAAGATTTTTTACTTCACCTCAATGGCACAAGAAATTATTATACTCACTTAAATCCAAGCACTAAATATGTTTGGTCAAACAACCAAATCAAAGAAATAAATCCATACCTGAAATTATTTGGAATATTACTTATTTGGAAATTTACCGACCTAGATACCAAGGCAATTGACAAAGGATATAATCTTGCAAAAGGATTTATTAAACATCATTCACTTGATGAAAATCCTCATTCAGTATATTTCAACAAATCATTAAATTCAGGTAATAAGGATCCCACATAAACAAAATAAGTTATTACCAAACCGATCACCCAAACACCAATGCCTCGGTTTGTGTCTCACGAACCAATTGTAGTACTAGCAGTTTGCTTCGCCAAACAACAAGGCTCGCAATGACGGCTTCGTAAGGGTTACTCTTTCACGTAACAATGTTCCGAAGCACAATTATCATCGCTACGTCATTGCGAGGTACGAAGCAATCTATTTTTAGTCGAAGGTGTATGCATAAAAAAACCTAACGTTTCAGTTAGGCTTTTTTGATTTTATAAAAATCAATATTTATTATCTCGCCGGTACATTCAGCGGCTTATCTCTCTTCATCATTTCATTTCTGTTAGCTGCTTCCCATGCAAGGAAAAAAACCAAACGTGTTCTTTTTTCATGCAGGTCATAATTGATCTTATCAGGTGTATCTGATGGTTTATGATAATCTTTATGAATGCCATCAAAGAAAAATACAATAGGAACTCCCTTGGCAGCAAAGTTATAGTGATCACTGCGATAGTATAAACGATTGGGGTCGTTGGGATCATTGTATTTTCTATCGGTTATGATCTTGATGTACAGGTTATTGATACTATCAACAAAACGTGGCAGATCACTGCTGAGCTTGTCATCACCAATTAAGTAAACATGATTGTTACTGTCTAGAGATTTTAAATTATCATCTTTCCTTCCAATCATATCAATGTTGATATCAATGGATGTTTTTTCCAATGGAAACACCGGGTGATTCGCATAGTACTCGCTTCCCCATAATCCTTTTTCTTCACCACTTACAGCGAGGAACAAAATGGTTCTGCGAGGTCCTTTACCTGCTGCTTTTGCTTTTGCAAATGCTTCGGCAATTTCTAATACACCAACTGTACCGCTTCCATCATCATCGGCACCGGGGTTTACCTTTCCATTACTGCTGATACCAATATGATCGTAGTGTGCAGATACAATCACAAACTCATCTTTCTTGTCCGTTCCTTCAATGATGCCCAAAACATTGGATGCGTTGATGGATTGTGATATTTTTTCAAAACGAATCATCAATTCGGTTGCGAATGATTTTGTTTCAAGTGTTTGATCTTTGGCTTTTGCAAAATCTGTTTTCAACAAAGCCTCTCCCATTGCTTCTGAGATACGCACAGCAGTAGCAGATTGTCTTGCACGAAACAAAGAAAAATACATGCGCCCGGATCTTGCTGCAGGCTGTTTGTCAATGCCCGGTTGTACAATCATGAGTACAGCAGGCTGGCGTTGATACAAGCCAAAGATCTCTGTTTGTGTTGGTTGTTTTCCAGCCAGGATCACTGCCTTTCCCCTGATATCTGTTGTAGTATCGCCTTTTGCAAGATGAATCACTTCACTAATGTACAGTGTGGAGTTATTGATGCTGGTGAGTGTTGCCGTAAAATCTTTTCCAAACTGGTAAGAGGTTCCATTAATGTTGATCTGTGCATCTTTTAAAGAATCTCTGTAAACAGGATAGAATTGTTCCCAGTTACCATTATTTCCGGGAGTTATTCCTATGCGTTGAAATTGTTGTTTGAGATACTCAGCTGCTCTGCGCTGTCCTTCTGTTCCTGTTTCTCTTCCTTCCATTTCTGGTGAGGCAAGAATGTAGAGATGCGTTTTTAAATCTGCAGCCGTGATGGTTTGTGCAAATTTTTCTGCTGTTTTATTTTTCTTTTGTGCTGTAGCTGACAAGGCCAGCAAACTCAATACAAAGAGTACGAAATTCTTCATGATTTATTTATTAAAGGGCTGAATATAAAATAAAATCCCGCCGGTGGCGGGACAGTTATATAAATGGTAACAGCGGTCGGATTAGTCATAAGTTGTTCTGAAGAATACAGATGATCTTAAGCACATGCAATCTTTTGCACCCTTCTTTCATGGCGACCACCCTCAAAGTCAGTGATCATAAACGTATTCACCATTTTTTCCGCATCACCTTCACGTACAAAACGGGCAGGGATACAAATGACATTGGCATTGTTGTGCGCTCTTGCAAGCTGTGCCAGTTCTTCGCCCCAGCAGATAGCTGCACGGATCCCCTGGTGTTTGTTGGCGGTGATTGCTACCCCATTTGCACTGCCACATAATAATATACCAAAAGAAGCCTCCTCTTTTTCAACAGCAGTGGAAACAGGATGAGCAAAATCTGCATAATCAGCAGAATCGGTTGAGTAAGTACCGAAATCTTTAAATGCAATCCCTTTACCTTCCAAAAAAGAGATCAGGTCTTCTTTATATTCAAACCCAGCATGATCACAACCGATGGCGACAGGTTTGGTTAAATCAAATGGAGAATGCATGATTGATAATTTATGATTGAAGAATTGATTCTTGCGCAACAAAGTTAGCACATTAATACAAGCCAATAGTGGTTAGCCGATAGTACTGTGTTAACGTTTCTTAATCAGCATATTCTTTTATAACTTAAAGCTGTAAATCAATTGCTATGCCTGGTTATAAAACACTGCTTGCTTATCAAAAAGCAAAAAAGGTAGCTGATGAAATTTTTAATATTTCAAAAGCATTTCCTGCCGAAGAAAAATACAGTCTGACCGATCAGATCAGGAGAAATTCCCGTTCTGTTTGCGCCTGTATGAGTGAAGCTTATCGAAAACGAAAATACCCCGCTCATTTTGTAAGTAAGTTAACCGATGCTGATATGGAAAACGGTGAAACAGAAGTATGGCTTGATTTTGCAAGGGATTGTAATTATTTATCGTTGGAAAAACATAAAGAGCTTTATGCTTTAAACGAAGAAGTAGCCAAACTCCTGACCTATATGATTAATCATCCTGAAAAATTTCTTTAGGCTCATTGACTTTACTAACTACTAACTACTACTGGCTATTCACTCAACTCCATTCTTTATCTTCTTTCTTTATCTGCCTGCGATGGATACGGATACTCAGGAAAATACTGAACTCATACAAGCCATAAAGAGGAATAGTAACCAATGCCAAGCTGAACGGATCGGTGGATGGGGTAATAATAGCTGCGAGGATGACGATGACTATAAACGCATATTTACGAATGCGGCGTAAAGTACTTGGAGTTAATATTCCTACTCTCGTAAGGAGCATCACAACAACGGGTAACTGGAATAATAAACCAATACCTACCGTTAAATAAATTAAATTTTCGAAGTAATCACTAATGGTAGGTTTAAATTCAACCAGCGGACTTAATGAATAGGTTGAGTAAAAATTAACCATGAAGGGAGTAAGCACAAAATAACCAAACCCAACTCCCATGAAAAATAATATAGAGATCCATGCAATAGCCCCGTTTGTTCCCTTGCGTTCTTTAGTGCTCAAAGCAGGACTTACGAATTTCCAGATTTCCCAAAACACATAAGGGAAGGCTAAAATAAAACCACCTGTAAAACCAATAGTAAAAGTTGTAAGAAACTGTTCCGTCATGGCATTGCTCTGGAACTTAATCGTAAAATTTTCAAGACATAGCTGATCAACATGCAGCCATCGGCCAATACTACAAAGCCATTTATACGTAACAAAATCATTATGTGCTGGTCCCATAAAAATTTTATCTACCACATAGGTAATATTGAACAACACAATACCTGAGCCAATCATCACTGCAATCAATGAGCGAATTACATGCCAGCGTAACTCTTCGAGGTGGTCAATAAAAGTCATCTCAGCCTGCTCGCCAGTTGACTTGCCACGTATGCGTTTAAAAATATTCCTGCGATCTGATTTTGTTTCCGCCACAATTAATAATTTCAACTGCAAATGTAACCCGAAATAGACGAGTAGAAAAAACAAGAACTCCTAAAATAAAAAGGCTGTCTCATTAGAGACAGCCTTTACGATATCAATCAATAAAAATTATTTTGTAGCCAATGCCTTATCAATCATAAAGACGAGCATGCCACGGTGTGCCCTTGTTTGCTCATTGGGCGATACCGCTGTTGCCAGCATGGTCCTTAGTTTTTTCAAAGTATTATAGGCTCCGCTTTTGGAAGCATTGTCAAATCCAACTTTTGATTCAACAATAGCGATGGCACCTTTTACAAATTCACTTTGTAAATTCTGGCGGTAGATGTTTACTGCACCTCCAATATCTGCTTTAAAGATTGCACTGGTTAAATCGTTCATTACTTCAGCAACACTGTATGTGTTACCATACAAACCGCTGTTATTGATACGGCGCAGTGTTGTTGGGTGCAATAACTCTGCAAGAATATTTGTTTGGAAATTCTGCACAACAGAAGTATGCTTGGGATCTTCAGGCGCACCAAAGAAATTATAACCACGGCGCTGAACCTGCAGGTAAGGCAATACTTGTAAGTCTGCATCAAAAGCATTAGGAGCGAATACATTCTTCGCTAAAAAGGCCATTGCTTTTTTCTGGTATTCAACCGGTGTAATGGTAAATGGTTTGCTACCCGGGTTTTGACCAGGGAAGCTCCTGTCAACCTGTACACCACCGATATAACGGCTGATGGCATTCGCCATTTGAAAACGCTGGCCATTCAATACTCCATAACGAATCTGGATTTCCTGGTATGATTTATCAGCTTTTGCATATTTGGTAACCAGTTTGCTCATAGCACTGTTTACAAATTTGTAACGGTCTTCACCATAAGTAATCATATCATTACTCATGTCGTTGATCATTACACGGGGATCAATTCCATTACCGGGGCTGCGCATATCATCAGCATCATTTCCAAAAGTAAGATGGGGTTCGTGGCTGCGGCGTAATAAAGCATTCAGGCTGCTTTGCTCCTGTTCTGCAGCAAATTCACGATAACCATATTCAATGGCCCACAAATCATACGGACCCGGCTTCATCGTATAATAATCACCTTGTTTGGTTCTGTCGCTGTTGATATTAACTGCCGGATAATCCATTACAGAACCCTGCAAACCTAATTTTTGTGTAATGGCTTTGTTGTGTACTTCAGATGGTCTAAGCATTTGAGATGCTTTCATGTTATGGTTCAAACCAAGTGTATGACCCATTTCATGCAAGATGAGGTAATACAGGAATTGTTCATGTGCCAATCTTACTTCGCCGGCAGCGCCATCTGTTGCGCTGGTAGTAATCAATGTTGAACCTGCCATATATTGTTTGGCCAGTTCATTACCAATTGTACAGGTAGCCCAATGCTTGCGCATATGTGCTGGAACCATTTGCATGACATTGGTTGTTTTATCGTTGGCAGTAAAGACCGCAGCATTATCTTCAGTTACATCCAAAAAAGGAGTTTCTGAACCCGAAGCCCACTCGATAGAAATATCACTTCCGAGAATTTGTCCTGTTCTGGGGTTTACAAAACTTGGTCCGATAGCTCCGTATTGAGGATATGGAGAAGAGATCCAACGGATTACATTATAACGGATATCAGCTGGGTCCCATGTGGCATCATCGGGCATGATCTTCATCACCACTGCATTTTTAAAACCTGCTTTTTCAAACGCTTCGTTCCAGCGCTCACCGGCCGCTTTTACAATATTGCGGTATTCAACCGGAGTTGTGTTTTCAACCCAGAAGGTAATTGGCTCAACAGGCTCACTTAATGCTGCAGAAGGATCTTTTTTCTTTAAATACCAACGGTTGATCTGATCACGGTAGTTGGTGATCTCGTTCGATGTAAGATCATCCACTTCTTGAGTAAAATAACCAATGCGTGGATCATCTATTCTTGGTTTGTAATCATTCACTGGCACTTCAAGAAACGAGTGTTGCAATTTTACACGTACATACCGGGCATCAGTAATGTCTTTTCCACCACCGTTAAATGGCATAGGATTGTCATAAGCCAGGTCAACGATCACATCGCTGTTGTTTGGGTAGGAACGAATGTTGGCATATTTGCTTTTGGTTGGATTGTAACCACCCAGGTTAAACACTGCGCCGGGAGGGAGCATGGGTGACATGATTGGCTTAACCGGATCGAGTTTGTCGCTCAGGAATAACCCATCAACACTAATGAGATAACCGGTTGAATCTTCAATACTGAATTTATCAACAAAGAAAACAGTTTCCGGCAAATCAGCTGCTTTACTTACTGCATTTTTGGGATCATAATAAAACGAGGTATTCTCCATAGAGAACTCGATTTTATCATACTGCTTTTTCATTTTAAATACCAGGTTTGCACGGTGCATACTCTGGTGCAGGAATAAACTGGACGGGCCTGCCAATGAAAAACTCTGGTAAATAAAATCTTTGTTGAGCTGATCTTTACGAACATACATCTGCACACTACCTGTTACTGTATCCTGGTAAAGTGTAAACAGACCTGCATGTTTTTTACTTGTTTTTACTTTGTCGGCCACGCTTGGTTTAGGCGGTGCCTTTTTGGTTGTGTCAGCAGGGGGTGCACCTGCGGGTTTGGCTTGCGCATACGTTTCTGCTCCAAAGAGCAGGCAAGCTGCTGATAAGGCTGCTACAATCTTCTTCATAATAAGAGTGATTTATTTTTTGGTCTGAAAAGGTATTATAAAGTTTTCGTAAGCACAGCAAGTTTCTATAAACGGAAGAAGATAATTGTAACTGGTCATTACAAATGAAATTAGCGGAGCCTTTTCATCTTAACTGTTTCAATGCGGGTATCGTTTACAGTGAGTATATCAAATTCGTAATCGTCTATAATAATCCGGTCTTTTGCTTTGGGAATGGTTTCATGATGTTCTACAATGTAACCGGAAAGGGTTTCAGCATCTGTTTCTTCTTTAAATTCCAGTTCATATTTTTCTGAAAGGTAATCGAGTTCCAGTCTTCCGCTGAAAATGTATTCCCCTTCAGCAATTAATTTTTCAACAAACTCCTCGGTGTCATATTCATCCTGTATCTCACCAAAAATTTCTTCCAGCAGGTCTTCCATGGTTACAATACCACTGGTGCCTCCAAACTCATCTACTACCCAGGCAATGCTTTTCCGTTCTTTGGTGAATTGACTGATGAGGTCGGTGATCCCCATGCTTTCCGGTACGGCAGGTATAGGCAAAAGAATGGATTTGATGTCAGAAGGTTTGCGAAACATATCTAATTGATGAGCATAACCAAGGATATTGTCAATGTTTCCTTCATAAATGATGAGCTTGCTCAATTCGGTTTCAATGAATTTATGTTTCAATTCATCTATGGAAGCATTGGCTTCCACACCAATGATTTCTTTACGGGGTATTAAACACTCCCGAACTTTTACACCGGGTAGTGACAATGCGTTTTCAAATAAATCTGTATTAAGATCTTGTGACTCTTCATTATTTTCCTTGCTTTGCTGAATAAAATGTTCCAGGTCAATCCGGCTGAACGCTTCTTTCTTCTCATTCACCCTTACATCAAACAAATACTTCAAGATCCACTCCGCAATATTTACAAATAATGAAGCAATGGGCGAAAGTAAGCCGTGGAAAAAACCGGTGGTTCGTGCAAAAAAAGAAAGAACGGCAGTGCTACGGGCACGAAAGATGGCTTTGAAAATAAACTGCACCATCATGATCACAATTGCCGTGATCAGTATTTCAATCATGATCTTCAACCAGGAGCTTTGAATCACTAATGGCATTTTTTTCCATATAGGCTGCAAAAAACGGGTGACCAGTAATACATACACTACAAGCGACAGGTTCACTCCAACCAGGATGGCACCAATAAAACGACTCGGCTGTTCAATAAAACTGCTGAGGATGCGGCCACTGGTAAGCCCCTGCTTTTTTTTCAACTCTACCGAAAAACGATTGAGTGATCCAAAGGCTGTATCGAGCCCGGCAAAAAAGCCAACCAGGATAATGCTAATGCCAATACCTGTAAGTAAATACCAGTTCATCTTTAAAAATAGTGTTTTTGTAAGGAATAGCCAATGGAAGCTCAGGTTGCAGAAAGAAATGCGGCAACAATTTCTTCGGCATGTGCACATGCTTTTTCCAGATCGTGGTTAACAATTACTTCATCAAAAGAATGTTTAAAAGATATTTCATACGAAGCTTTACTAACTCTTGCCTGTAAAGATTCCGCCGTTTCGGTTCCTCTTTTATGCAACCTGTTTTTTAACTCATCAATGGATGGGGGCTCAATAAAAAGGGTCAATGTTTGCTGAGGATTAAGATCCTGCACATGAATAGCACCTTTTACATCTATATCCAGCACCGGTGTTTGCCCCATATCCCATATGCGGTGCAGTTCAGTTTTTAAAGTACCGTAATATTTTCCTTCATATACCATTTCCCATTCTACAAATTCTTCGTTCTGAATTTTTTTCTGAAAATCTTCCACGCTCATGAAATGATAATCAACTCCGTCCTTTTCATAAGATCTCATTTGCCTTGTGGCGGCAGATACAGAGAAAGTAAGCTGTGGAAATTTTTTCATCAGGTGTTTTGTAATGGACGTTTTTCCTGCGCCCGAAGGAGCGGTGATGATGAGTATCTTGTTTGCTGAAGTCATGTGCAAAGAAAAGAAGAAAAAGTAATGTAAACGATAACTGCTTACTTACTGTTGAGGTACTTTTTAATATTGTTGTGAAATGCTGCGATGGCTTTGGAGTGTAAAAAAGGATACAATATTTTATCCCTGAAATGGGAGCCACTTTTATAAATGGTATGATGGGTGATATCAGTAAAGCCCTGCTTACCGGGTGTTAATTTTATCCGTTGTGTACCGAGTGATTTCCCTTTTAGCAAATAACAGGTTTCTAAATATTTTTCTTCTTCATTCACAGCAGTTATTTCATGACCAACTGCAATACGTGCAATACCTCCCAATATTTTAACACGAATGAGCACAATTTGTCCTACAGCCGCACCTTTGTATTCATCATCTACATAAGCCAGTTTATTTTGATGGCGGCAGTATTGCAAACCAAACTTCAGCATATGGCCGCACCAGGCATGTTTGGGGTGAATATTTTTGTAAGCATCCCACACCTCGTCTATTGGTTTCTGCACATGAAAGGTTTTAGTGTGATGATGAAATGAATCAATATCCGGATGGCTGCGTGAAAAAGATTCAAGCTCTGCAAAATCCTTTAACTGGTACAGGCTGTTATCATGAATAAATGAAACAACTTGTTTGTTGCGGATACGGCTGAAATCAATGTCGTGAAGGTTCTTGTGCAAGCGGATGCTGTTTTAATGGCAACGAAAATAAGCTGTTTGGCTTAATTGACAAGGGATAAAGAAGGCCTGTATGGGTTTATAACTTTTGTTTGGGAACTTAATATTTTATGTGTGGATGGGGCTCATGAAGGTGAAAAAATCAGAGGTATATGCTATTCATTAATTTTTCTTTCACTCCTCCAAACCACTCATCTTTTAAGATGCTCAACACAATACTGTTTCTTCTGCCACCCGCTTCAATAGTCATATTACTGCGGAGAATTCCTTCTTCTATACAACCAATGGCCTTCATGGCATTGATGGATGGTTGATTGTTGGCATCAGCTCTGAATTCAACACGTTCCAACTTCCATTCTTCAAATGCAAAGGAGAGCAATAATAATTTACAATGTCTGTTCAAACCTGTGCGCTGAAACGCTTTGCCATACCATGTATAGCCCAATTGAGT
>Ga0163144_10013902_pt1 | contig 16745 bp, 9 predicted proteins | sample OliLak19BULKMAT1_FD_123175 | JGI IMG/M metagenome (GOLD analysis project Ga0163144, IMG submission 123175) | Freshwater microbial mat bacterial communities from Lake Vanda, McMurdo Dry Valleys, Antarctica - Oligotrophic Lake LV.19.BULKMAT1 | ecosystem: Environmental > Aquatic > Freshwater > Lake... | reverse complement strand
GCTTTGCCTGGCTCCACCCTCTCCGCCGCCCATCATTTTTCCGCCACCCATGGCTCCACCGAGGCCGCCGCCGAATCGACTCCCGCCCATTCCGCCACCCATCGCGCCCATTCCCATGCCACCACCGCCGCCGCCAGCCCCGGGCGTGGAGTTGATCCCCTCGTTAATGACTTCGATCCGAAGGCGACGGACCTCGATCGGCAATTGAGCATTGGCGCAGGCCGTTAGCAGGTCTGGCACGCGGCGCTGATCGGCCACGAGTCGCATGCGCACGAACAGGTGCTTGAACTCGGCGTAGGGAAGTGTCCCGCCCGGTTTGACAGTCTCGGCAGCCATAGGCTGACCGGCATCATCCAAATAGCGCCCCGCCAAGAGGAGGTCATTCATGGCCGCTTCCAGCCCGGCTGCTGAAGGTGCGCCACCGGCCGGATCGCTGCCCATCGCTCCTCCACCCAGACCGCCGCCCATGCCGCCGGGGCCCATTCCTCCCCCCATGCCCATTCCCATGCCGCCCATGCCGTTCGCTTGCGCGCTGGGCGCCCAGACGATGGGCTCGTCGTGCTGCGCCGCGTCGATGGCCCACTGCGCTACGTCAAGCGACTCGATCTTCTTGACGGCCGCGTTGCCCGAATCGAGCGCAACCTTCAACTGTTGCGCGACCGTGTTATTGGTCACCGCGATCACCTCGGCCATGTCCTGTAGCACCCACAGATCTTCTTGCGTCAGGCGGACTTTGACATCGCTGGGTGCATGCGAGGGATCGAATCTGTATCGCTCGACAAGTTGCGCGCGGTTCTCGGGTTGCCATTCGACAACGCCCACCAGGTCGAAAGTCGCAGGGTCGACCGAGGCCATTTCGACTTGGCCATTTGGGCCCGGCGCCGGAGGAATCACGCCTGGCTTGAAGACCGGCCTGCGCATGTCGACGGTCGCGTGGAGCTGCTCCCAGGCTTTCGGAAAGATGAGGTTGCTATACCGCCGACGATGCTCGTCCGGAATTGGCTCATCGGGCCGGAGCCGACCGACGACGTCAATGAACTCCTTCTGCCCTAAATGCTCGGGCCACTTGAGCAACCCCTTCTGCTTGGTGTATTGGCCCTGCCAGACCTGGAAGGCTTGCTTCTTCAGCTCCGCATGGGCCGTTTCGACGGCAGTCTTGAACTTATCGTTGACGGGATTATTGACGTTTTTGATCTTTTCGTAGGCGCCCTTGGCAAGCCCTTCGTTCGTGGTGGCTTCGGCCCTGACGCTGGCCGATCCCAGCCACCAAGACACCAGCCCGCAGAGGGTGACGATTCCGCACAGCACCCAGAAATGATGTTTCTTGAGAATCATCAGATAGAGTTTGACTTTATCCATGGCATGCACCTGCGAAATGTGTGTCGACCAATTTCGTCCTTCCCTAGTCCAGGCGCTTACGCCTGCGAACGCACTTCAATAGACCGTCGTCTCGTTAATCTCTATTAGTTTTGCATTGGTTGGTTTGGCATCGGTACTGCCGGCGGCGGTGTAGCCGGCGATGCAGCGGCGGGCGGCGGAGCCGGTCCAGCGGCTGGTACTGTTCCTGGCATGGGAGCCGCGGGAGCCGCACCGGGCACGGCCAGAGGCGCGCCGTCGGCCGCGGGCGGTGTAGCCGGAGGTGCTGCCGGAGCCGCGGCTGCGGGCTGTTCCGCAGCGGGCGGCGCCCCGGCTGGTGGCGGCACTTCCGCGGGTGCAACGGCAGCCTCAGCCGGAACGGGCGGCGGACTTACCGGTAAACTTCCCGTGGTCGCGTCTGTTCCGTCTCCGGCTGCCGGAGCGGGCTCGCCGGGAGAATCCTGCCAGCAGAACTGCACGATAAAGGTGTATCGCGGTTGAATCTTGGTGGCGTTGGGGGGCGCAGCGCCAGCGGCGACCACCTGCGCCTCGTCGTTCATCACCGTTGGATCGACCAGTAGGAAGTTGAGATCCATGACTCCCTCGACCATCACCGGAAACCCGATGCCAAGCTTCTTGAGGTCTAGTTCCGTCGGACCGCCCTCTTTGCGCTCCCCTGGCGGGATTGGCAACTTCTCCGATTTCAGATTCTTGATGAGCGTTTTCTTGAGATACAGGTCGTCCGAATCCAATGGAGCGCTGAGTTTATTGTGGTAATGGTGACCTGACAATTGAACGATCCAACCGGGTTTTGCGGTCAGACCAACATCGGCCGGCGGCGCCCCAGAGGCATCCAAGGGCATGCCCGTGGCGGGATCCACCGCCGCCGGCGCGGCCGCCATCGGATCGGGACTCGCCCCAGGAGGTGCGGTGGGGATCGCCGTTGTGGGAGGAGCACTAGGGATAGCCGTTGCGTTGGCATCGCCGGGCGGGACTGCTTCGCTAGCGATCGGCGCCGCCACCGGCTGATCCATGTGCGGCGAGACGTCGGTATACCACAGGCCCAGGTCGTCGACGTGTTTCCAGACAATCGACGTGATCAAGATCTCTTCGCGCTCCTCGATCTTGTCGGGGCGTTTCTCAGGGTCCGGGTTGCGCGGCAAGCTGACGTCGATGATTTTGAGCAACTCCAGCCAGCGCACGCGAACGTCCTGGTTCGGCAATAGATTTTGTTCGATCTTCGTCGTCTTCGCGAAGTCGTCTTGCGCGGTCTTGTAGGCCGTGGCATGCGATGCCGCATCGCCGGAGACTTTGTTCGCACGCGCCACGGCCGAAGCAAAGAAGTCCTTCTCGACCGACCTCCACACCCGCCAGTCGCCAAAGTAACTGACGGCGCAACCCAGCAGCAGCGCGGCGGCCGCGCCGACAGCCCAGGGCTTTTTGGCGCGGATCATGCGGTCCTTGACGATCTCGCGCGGCAACAGGTTGGTCTTGATCTTGGCGACCCGCAGCCCCTGCAAGGCCAGTCCGTACGACACGCCAAAGCTGAGTACATTGTCCTTGAAGGCCGGCGCATCGACCACGGCCGGCCCCGAGAGCGTGCGAAAGGCGTCGACCCGCCCCAGCTCTAAGCCCAGGTTCTGCGCCAAGTACCGCTGCAAGCCGGGCAGCTTCATGGCGTTGCCCAGCGCCAGCGCGCGGCCGATCTTGGCCCGGCGATCGAGATTCGTGAAGTAGCCGACGGAGCGCTGCACTTCGGTCAACAGATCATTGAACACCGGCCGCATGGCCTGGAAGAGGGCTTTGGGGTCTTCGGCCTTGGCGGCGTTGCGCTTCAAGTGCTCGGCCGTGGCGAAGGTGAGCTTGAGCTCTTTGGTGAGCGCCTTGGTGAAGTGATTGCCGCCGATCGGTACGCTCCGCTGCCACACGCGGTAACCGTTGGTCACCACGAGGTCGGTCGAATCGGTGCCCAGCGAGATGACCACGATCGATTCGGGTGGATTCTCGGGGTCGTAGTCCTCGGGCGCCGGCAGGTTCTCAATCTGGTCGAAGGCGACGAAATTGTACAACGCCAACGGCGTCAACTGCACGATGTCGACTTCGATGCCGGCCTCGTCAAAGGGCTTCAGCGAGCGAAAGACCTGGTCGCGCTTCATGGCGAACAAGCCCACCTCGGTTTCCAAAGCAAAGCCCTCTTCCTCACTGCCGCCGACCATCTTCTGGTAGTCCCAAACGACGTCGTCGAGTGCGAATGGAATCTGCTGCCGCGCTTCGTACTTGACGATGTTGGGGATCTTCTTCGACTCGACGGGAGGCAGCTTGATGAATCGTGCTAAGCCGCTTTGTCCCGGAACCGAAACCGCCACACGATCGCCGCGGACGCTGTTGCGCGACAGGAACTGTTGAAGTGCGTCGTGAATCAGGGCCGCGGGATCGGCCTCGGGCTGACTCAGGATCTTGGGATATTCGACGTAGTCGAAGGCATCGGCCACGGCCCGACCATCTTCGAGCGACCGGCAGCGAACCGCCTTCAGCGCACACTGTCCAATATCGATGCCCCAAACGGCGTCACTTCTGGCCATAGCCACTTCCTTCGCTCTGTTCCACTGGACGTGGAAACCCAGGCGACCTGCAGCCGGCAGACCATAGAACGGTCTTGGACGGGCTGATGCTATAGGCTGTCAGGTCTGTTCCAGTGGTAATTATCTAAATTGGTCTGGTTGTGTCAACAAAAATCAGCGCGGATTGCGCTGCGCGTCATCGACAAAGGGACTGTGCAACCGTCTCGTCGAGCCAACCGTGGCACACCCTTCTTCACGCTCGCGGTCAGGCAATCGCAATGCATGCTCTCTGCAATCTTCGGGACGCGCCAGAGAATAATCGACGCCCAATCTAGTGTACTCAGGCGTTCTGGCAATTGCGCAATTGGAGACTGCCGATTGGCAAGTTTGGGGCAAGGCCGCGCCAGCCCATGGGGCCGTCCTCAAAACGGTCGGCCGACCAACTCACCCGGCAGTCCACCGACGACTGGCGGCAATCGTTACTACGCGAATCATCGCGGCTCGGAGCGTCGCGGCGGCTCGACTTCGCGCCGGCGGCCAGCTATGGTGGACATGCGCGCCGGCGGTCGCGACTTGCCGCCGGCTTTCTCCTCGTCTCCCCGCGCCCCCAAGTTCGACGTAACTCAGCGGACCGTATGAAGTTCGAAGAGCTAATCGTCCTGCTGCCTTGCCACAGCCTTGAGGACTTTCCGACGCACTATGAGGGGGCAGCCGCCGAGGGTCTGCTGGCCGCCTGGAGCGCTCTCTGGCATCCGGCCCTCTTGGCGGCCGCCAACCGGGTGCCGACCTGGTTCCGAGCTGATGGCCCCCCAGACGTTCTCGCGAATCGGTTGATCCTCGTGCCCGAGGCGAGCGAGTCCCTGCTGCGTGCCGATTGGCCCGAACTGGCCGTCGCCGGGGGGGCCTGCGTGGTGCGGAACATCACCCGCCGCGAAGACATGGTCGCCGCGGCCTTGGCCGCCCTCGATCCGCCCGAGCCGACGATCGCGGACGCTAAGGTCGCGGAAGGCAAGATCGCAGAAGACAAGGCCGCAGAAGACTTAGCCGCGGACTTTCTCGCGCTGGGCTACTGCTACCTGGCCGTTGAGTTGCTTACGCGTCAGATGCGATACATGAGCAATGTCGACGAAGTGCAACTGCAAAACGAGGTGCTGGCCGGGGCGAAAGCCTACCTGGCCGGCGACGAAGCCGCGACCCGAACTCACCTGACCAACTGCTTCGAAGTGCTCCGCGAAGCCCGCGACCGCTTTTATCCGGTCGACTGCTATCTGATCGACCTCACGCTGGTGGCCGCATCGACGCTTGGGCCGCGACTGCGCCACGAATTGGCCGGCGACGTTCCGCAGAACTTCCTGATCACTGGCGAGTTGCTTGCGAAGATCGCGGCCCAGGAGCCAGCGACGCTCGAGGCCCTGCACCTGGCCGTCGATCATGGCCGCGCGTGTCTGGTGGGCGGCCCGTGGCGGGAATCTGAATTGCCGCTGCTGCCCATTGAAGCAGTTTTGGCCGATTTTCAGCGCGGCGCGCGCACGTTTCGCGAATTGCTGGGGCAACCGCCAACCGTCTTCGGCCGGCGGCGATTCGGTCTCTCGCCCGTGTTGCCGCAGATACTCTCCCGACTGGGCTACCTGGGGGCACTGCACTTCACGCTCGACGATGGACGTTTCCCGACAAGCCCGCAGTGCAAGACCGGCTGGGAAGGTCTTGGCTCGATCGCCATCGACACGCTCGGCCGCCCGCCGCTCGATGCCAACGCGCCAGGCAGTTTTTTGGCCCTCTCGCGCCTGCTGGGCGAGTCGATGGATCGCGACCACGTGGCCACGGTCGTGCTGGCGCATTGGCCTGGGCAAGCAAGCCATTACTACGACGATCTGCGGCGGATTGCCTCGTACGCACCCGTGCTCGGCAAGTTCATGACGTTGTCGGATTACTTCAGCAACACGACGCGCCCCGGCGAGCTGACGCGTTTCAAGAACGAGAAGTACCGCTCGCCGTATTTGCGGCAGACGGTCGATCGCCAGGAGCCCGACGGGATCTCGCGCTTCATCGACGCGCATGTGCGCCAGGCGAACGAGTACGCGGGACAAACCCTTGAGGCGCTGGTGGAGCTGCTGGGTGGCAAGCGATCGAATCCAAAAGAGCCCGACCCATCCGAGGATCGCAACTGCGGCAAAGTCGCGCCATCGCAGCCGATCGAAGCGGCGCAGCGACTGGCCGCGTTGCTGACCAAGCCACAGGCGGGCGACACTGCACCAACTGGCTATCTGTTGGTCAACCCGCACAGCTTCGCGCGCCGCGTGGCAGTCGATGTTTCGGCCCTCGCGCGGCTGCCCGACTGTGAAGGCCCGGTGCTTTCCGTGCAAGAATCAGGTGGACACAAGGCGGCCGTTGTCGACGTGCCGGGGATGGCGTTTGCCTGGATTGGCTCGGGCAGCCGCAGTACACCAAAACCAAAGAAGCCGCCCAGACCGTTGGCGGCCGGAAACGTGCTCGAGAACGAGCACATGAAGGTCTCGCTGAACTCCGAGAGCGGCGCGATCCAGTCCATTCACGACAATGTGCAGCGCTACAATCGACTCTCGGCCCAGTTGGCCCTGCGGCAGCCCGGCCCCAAACCGCGGCCCGGCGATGTGTGGCGCGACCCCGACGAGACGGCAACCTACTCAGTCATGGCCGCCGACGGCATTGAGGTGACGCAAGCCGGCCCATCGCTGGGGGAAATCGTCTCGCGCGGCCGGCTCCTCGACCAGCAGGGACAGCGGCTGGCCGGCTTCACGCAGCGGTTTCGCCTCGTGCGCGGTTCGCGCGTCTTGGAATGGGATGTCGAGCTGGACATCGAGCGGTCACCCCAAGGAGACCCGTGGGAGAGCTACTACGCCGCTCGCCTCGCCTGGCGCGATGACTTCGCCGAGCTATGGCACGACGTAGGCATGACGAGCCAACAGAGCGAAGCGCGGCGGATCGAAGCGCCCCATTTCGTCGAACTGAGGACCGACAAGATCCGCACTGCGATTCTCGTAGGCGGCTCCTGCTTTCACCGCCGATCGGGCGAACGGATGCTCGATTCGCTGCTCGTTGTGCAAGGCGAGACGCGACGGTACTTCCGCCTGGGCATTAGCGTCGATGCGCTGCACCCCATCCAGGCGGCGCTCGACCTGTTGGGCGGCGTGGTTGTCGCGCCGAACTCGCCACGGCCGGCCGGCACGAGCGCCTCGAATTGGTTGTTTCACGTCGATGCCAAGCACGTCGTGGCAACCCATTGGGAGCCGCTGCGTGTCGACGATCGAGTCCTTGGCTTTCGTGCGCGACTGATGGAAACGGCCGGCCGCGGTGGACGCGTGCGGCTGCGCGCCTTTCGCTCGATCAGCACCGCCCGGCAAGTCGACTTTCAAGGGCAGACGCTGGTCGAGTTGCCAGTCGATGGCGATTGTGTCACGATCGACATCGCGGCCTGCGAATGGGTCGAAGTGGAAGCGACGTGGTAGGAACGATGGTTGTTGCCGATGGTTGTTGTCATAGGAGTCTGGGTGGCACGCCCTGGAACCTCTAGCTTGACGACTCGCACGTCATTCCCGCGCAGGCGGGAATCCAGTGAACCACAAGTCGGCCCTGCATCACAGTATTTATGACCGCCGCGCAAATGACTCTTTCGTCACTGCCCTCCCCGAGTCCCTGGATTCCCGCCTGCGCGGGAATGGCGGTAGTATTTAGCCCTTCCAACGTAACGCCGCCCACCCATGCAAACGTGAGGGCAGGTGCTGCCATCGGAAGGTTGAGTTGGGGGTACTTACTTTCTCGAGTCGATTTATGATTGTCGCCATCGACGGCCCCGCCGGTGCGGGTAAGAGCAGTGTGGCGCGGGCTTTGGCCCGGCGGCTTGGGTTTCGCTTTCTCGACACGGGCGCGATGTATCGCGCGGTGACGCTCGCTGCGGTGCGCGGCGATTTGGACTGGGACGATCCGGCAGCCCTGGCCGATTTGGCGCAGCATCTGCGCATCGAGTTGGACGAAGACTGCGTTCTGCTCGACGGCGAGGACGTGACCCAGCAGATTCGCAGTTTGGCCATCACTTCGGCCACGCACTACGCGGCCAACAATCCGGCAGTGCGTGCCCATCTGGTTGAGCTTCAACGGCAGGCCGCGGGCAGCGACAACGTGGTCACCGAGGGCCGCGATCAGGGCACCGTCGCGTTTCCACATGCCGGCTGTAAGATCTTCCTCACGGCCAGCCCCACGGAGCGAGCTCGGCGACGACTCCGCGACCTGGCCGCTGGCGACGAACAGGCCACTTTCGACGAGGTCCTGCGCAAGCAAGAGGAACGCGACCGGCGCGACGCGGCCCGCGCGGTGGGCCCCCTGGTGGCGGCCGCCGACGCGATTCACGTCGACACCGATCGACTCAGCGCCGACGAGGTCGTCGACCGGCTCGAGGCCTTAGTGCGGGCTAGAATGGAGACGAAGTGATGCGTTGCAAAGGTTGATCGTATTGTGGGGATGCGGTATTGACTGGGGGCGGGTGTCCCGCCCGCCAAATCCAACGCACAAGAAAACGGCGGGCGAGACGCCCGCCCCCCACGTTATTTTCGCGTCGATCCTATGGCAGAACGCTCGCTCGCCAGACGCCTTTGGTACGAATACCTGCGCCTTGTGTGCCGGCTGCTGGGCGTCGCGCTGTATCGGGTTCGCTGCACCGGTCGCGAGAACGTGCCGGCAACCGGCGGCGTGCTCGTGCTGTCGAATCATCAAAGCCAGTTCGACCCCGTGCTGGTGGGGCTGGCAATCGATCGGCGGTTGAACTACTTGGCCCGCGAGACGCTATTCCGCTTCGCCCCCTTCCGCTGGCTGATCAAATCGTTCGACGCGATCCCCATCGACCGCGAAGGGCTGGGCCTGGCCGGGTTGAAGGAGACGCTCCGCCGACTGAAGCGCGGCGAGCTGGTGCTGATTTTCCCCGAAGGCACCCGCACGCCCGACGGCGAAGTGCATCCGCTCAAGCCGGGCTTCTCGGCCCTGGCGCGGCGGTGCAACGTGCCGCTCTTGCCCGTGGCAGTCGACGGCGCCTTCGACGCCTGGCCGCGCTGGCAACCGCTGCCGGGGCTTTCGACCATCCACGTACACATCGGCGAACCGATCTCGGCCGAGCAATCGAAAGCGTTCGACGAACGGGCCCTGGTCGTCGAGGTCGAACGGCGAATTCGCGATTGCCACGAAGTCGTGCGAGCGCGGCGGTTGAAGGCGATGGGATGCGACGGCTCGGCCAGGACGATTCCATCATCAGTGATAGGCGCTTCGCCGTGAGGAACAATCGATACGGTTGGCTGGGCAGATCCTCGAAGTCGCATTGCTGGTAGAAGTTCTGCGCGTTATCGCTACTGCAGTCAACGATAACTGCAGCAAAGTCAAACGTCGTGCTTGCGTCATAACAGTCGCGTAACGCCCTGGCCAGGAGTCGCTTGCCAAGGCCACGGCCGTGGCGGTCGCGGCTGACGCCCAACCAAGCTAGTACGGCGACAGGCAGTCTCCGACGTGGCAAGCGCTTCCTCTATGCAACTGACAATTCGGCAAAGTCCACTTGACCGCTCGCCAGCGTGTAATAGCCCGCGATTTCATCCGCCGAATCGACCATCACCGTCGTCACAGAAAGGTGTGCCTCTCTTGCTGTTGAAGCGCTTTCGAGGCAAGCCAGTCGTCAAGCCAGCTTTCATGCCGGAACTCGAACGCCGCCGCCGTCCGTTCGCCAAGGATTTTCAAGAATAATGTCAACCGCGCCAGGTCTTTTTTCAGGTTGGGCGGCAATTGAAACAAGAGCGGTCCCTGCCGTTCTTTCAACACTTTGGCGGTGCGGAGCAGGTTGTCCGTCTCGTCTTCGACGTTCTTCAACCGTTTGCGATGCGTGATCGTCTGCGGCGCCTTGAGCACGAACCGAAACGAATCCGGCACTTGCTCGGCCCATGACTCGACGGCACTCACGCTCGGCAGCCGGTAAAAGGAATTGTTCAGCTCGACGGTGGAAAACCGCTGGGCGTAATAACTCAGCATCTCTTTTGGCGGCAGTTTCTCTGGGTAAAACGTCCCTTTCCACTCCTTGTAGCTGTAGCCACTTGTGCCGACAAAGAATCGCATTGTTCCGACCCAGAGTGAAATCATAGCAGTCGTAGGTCACTCACCCCTGTGCCGTGAAGTGGCAGCCTGGCCGACGGAGATTACCGACCTTCTCGCCGCCGCTCCACTTAGGAGCGACTGAAGACTAACTTCGTCCTCGACACCCTCGCCCCTTGCGGGAGAGCGTAGGGTGAGGGGAAACAGAACAGCGAAGTAATTCTTCGGTCGCTGCTTATGGCAAATCTTGCAGCTCGTTGCGACGTCGATTACAAGCAAGTTATAGCCAAATTGTGAATCGGGACGTTTTGTCGCGATGCGCTGCCTACTCAGGGCCGCTGCCTGCTCAGGGCCAAAGTCATGCACGGCCAGCTTCACGCCGGCAAGCTAACATCACTGATCACCGTTCCATCCAGCTTCGTCATTTTCAGCTTCAGAACTTCCCTCGTCGCGGTTCCTTGGATGAACGTGCCGTACTTCGGGTTCGGCGCTCCTCCGACAAGTTGCGCAAGGGGTTGCCCTTCTTTCGCGGGCATCCAGACATAATCGTGCGTGTGCCCCGAGACAACCACTTTCACTCCCGCTTCAAGGAGCGTGGGTAGCCAGAGTTTCCGACAGTGCAAATGACCCTTAAACCGATTGTTGGGAAGCTTGGGATGCTCAAACCACAGCGGCAAATGACAGAACAAAACCTTGTGCGGCGCCTCTTGAAATGAAGGCTCCTTGACAACCGATTTGAGCCACTCGGCCTGCTCCTCCTGCATCGCTTCGTAGGCTGCCATACCGCAATAGAACGGGTCGTTGTCCGGTGCATCGTCACCCGTGTCCATCACCAGTGCCGCCAGGGGGCCACTGCGAAAGCAGTAGTAATAACGATCACCCGGAGATCCCGTGAACTTTGGCAATGCCATCGCCGCCGGGCCGCGCAGTTCGTGATTCCCCCGCACGTACGCCATCGGCCAGCGATCGGCCACCGCTAAACCGGCCGGGTTCAGAAACTGCCCGGCCATGTCCCTTTCGAAATGCACATCGTTCGATTGATCGCCATTCCAGAGCATGAAATCCGGGTGGAGAGGTTCCGTTAATTCGTACAGCGCTTTCAACGTTTGCGGATTCTCGTGTGTGTCGTTCCACACGGCGAACTTCGTGGACTCGGCCGTCGGGTCGAGCGTTCGGAAGCGGTGCTCGGCGCTCGTTTGCGGCTGTCCCGCTTTAAGTACGCCGTGGTAGAACTGCTTCTCTTTGACCCAGCCGATCGTGTGTCCCACGAATCGATAGGTCACCATTTTACCCGCCGGCAGCGGAGGCATTGGGAACTTGAGTACGTGCTCCGATCGCAGCAGCTGTCCGGCATGACCGCCGTCGACGCGCGTCCACGGCCCGTCGTCCAACTTGTATTCTAAGTGCCCTGTCGCATGGCGCTGCAGCGGTTGAAGAATCGTCATCGCATCGGGCGCGGGCCCGGCCACCACGGGGCTTCCCGTGAATAGTGGCCCGTCAAGCGATCCGGCCGTGAGCGCGCCATTCGATACATCGGGGCGAGGGTCTTGCGTATAGTCGGAGTAATTTTGGGCTGCCAGTGGTAATGCACCAGCCGAAACAGCGGCAGCGGTCAAAAAGTGACGACGATTCATCGGGCGTTCCCAAGGTTGTTGGTGAGCTCATGCGGATGGCACGAGCATACACAAGAGAATCTTGAATTGCTATGTCGTGCCCGTGCGACTCTGCGATCAGAAAACGCATGACGTCGCCACGAGCAGTTGAAGAAAGTTGCGCCCGATCAGTAGAAACGGGGGCAATTTGGCGAACCAAGAACACCATCATCGGTGGCGGACATTCTCAGCAAGCGTGCTTGGCGACTTGGTTGTGCCTAGAGCCGACTTACGTGACCGATCCTGTCGACGATCGAAGTAGGGTTTCGCACGAGGCGTCGCTCTCTGGCCGAGGGTTTTTGTCGCGGCCGCTGAATCACTTATCGCGAATTCGGCCGCGTCGGTCTTCGGAACGCTCCTCCAAGAGCCTGTTTTCCGTGACGCGCATTGAGACGGGTCGAGCCTACCGCCGGTCGCTCTTGAAATGGTTAGCGATGAGAGCAAGGACGGCGTCGTTGCAGGCTTTGTCGTTGGCTTGGTTGCAGGCGACAACCACGGCGAAGTCTTTCCCGGGGGCGAGCCAGGCGACGGCGTACCACATGGTGTTGCTGCCGGCGTGCGTGAGGGCCGGACCGCCGGCCCAGGGTTGGCCGTCGGCGATGATCCAGCCCATGGCGTGTTTCGGCTGGCCGGCGGCGGGAGTATGGAGCTTCTCGAGCGTTTCGGGTTTGACCAGATTGGTTTTGACGGACGGGAGGTTGGCGGCGACGAACCTGGCCCAGTCGCCGATCGAGCAGTGGACGATGCCGGCGGGGCCGATGGCGACTGGATTGTCGGCGCCAGGGCCGGGCTCGACGGAGGTGCCGTCGGCTTTGTGACCGCGCGGTTGGTCGTTCTTCGCGCGCGTGCCGGGCGCGCCGAAGCCGGCAGTGGTCATGCCGAGCGGACGGAAGATCTTTTCACGCATGAGGTCTTCCCAGGATTTGCCCGTGACCTTCTCGGCCATGTGACCGGCGATGGAGACGCCGGCGTTGGAGTAGATGAACTTCTCGCCGGGGGCGGCTTCGGGTGGTTTCGACGTGACGCCCTGGAGGAGGAGTCGGCGCGCGCTCGTGGGCGTGCCTTTGTGCTGCCAGAGTTTGCCCCACAGTTCATCCTTTGTGAGATCACCAGGTGCGCCGCCGCGGTGAGTGAGGAGTTGCTCGAGCGTGACGGCCTGGTACTGGGGGTGCATCGACTTCTTCAACTCGGGAAACGCCTCGCCAAGAGTCTGATCCCATTTCAGTTTTCCTTCGTCGACGAGAATGCCGCAGAGCATGGCGGTCATCGCCTTGGTGTCGGAGCCAATGTGAAAGCGGTCGGCGGCGGCGATGCTGTCGGGCTTTCCGCGCGTGCGGACGCCGGCGGCACCCAGCGCGACCGTCTCGCCGTTGCGAACCACGGCCGCGGCCATGCCAGGGACGTCGTGCTTCTGGATGATGGGGACGAGGAGCGCGGAGACGTCCTTCGACGGCGGGGTCGCGGCGTGCGCGGTGACGGGGGTGAGCCAGAGCAGGGCGAGAGCAATGGCGAGATTGCGTTTCATACTCGTGGCTTGTGGTTGAGGTGACAGGCGCACTGACGCAGTCGCAGGTCACGCACCCCTGTGCGTGACTTTCACTCTACCCAAAAGTTGTCGCGAACGGGAGTGCGTGCCTGTGGAACTGCGTTGCATAATTCAGCCGCAAAGCGGCGATCGTCAATAGCCAGGGGCGCGAGCCCCTGGTCAGCGGATCGTTAATCTCGCAAAGTCCCACCGGGGCGACCGTCGATCAATCCCAAATGTATCGGTCGTCCCACTCCAGATCATGTCGCCGCAACAATTCGAGAAACTCCTCCTGGAATGTCCGCCGCCGATGATGGTGTTCTTGGTTCGCCAAATAGGAATTCCAGTTCCGCCTGAAGCAGGACATACGGACCATGCTCGTTTTGATCGCAGTCTCGGCGGTTCCATTCGGATGGGTGGCTAGTCAGGTCAATTGGATTCTCCAACGACATGAAGTGTTGCGACGAGCACAAGGCTACACAGCGTACTTTGCAGAAGAAGTCGCTCCGTTTGAGCCGAACGTGAAGCCGGAGCAGTCGCCACAGGCACCTGGATTGCTTTGGTTGTTCGGAGAGGAAGGGCAGTATTCAATACGATTCCTAGTCGGAAGCGAGCACTATCTTCTTGGCAACTTGTCGGAAGACGAGCAACGAAGTATCGAACATGCCAAGAAACTATTTCCGGAAGCGATAGTGCAATGGACTGACTCGCGTGAATGGTGCAAGTTTCAAAAGGAGCGCCGTGCTTTCTACCAAAAAGTGCGTCGTCGATCGGGAAAGTAAGGCATCATGCAAACCAACCTGCCCGGCCGCCGCTGGTTTCAGTTCAGTCTAGCCGAATGGCTGATTCTGACGACGCCCGCCCGGCTGCCGGTTCGGTAAGTCCACTTGAAAGCCCCAGTCGGCGTGGGATAATAGCGTAGTCGATCGACGGCAAGTCGCCCGCGTCGTATTGAAGTTGCCCTAATAGTCAGCGATGAAACCAAGGGATAACACGTGATGCGGATACTCGGGATTGGACTTTCTTTGCTTTTCGTTGTTGTTTGCGGCAAGCAGACCGCTGCCGAGCTTACCTATCGGGTAACAGATTTGGGGCATCTTTCGTCCGTGGGTAATGATGCCTTTGCATTCGACATCAACAACGATGGCGCAGTCGTCGGCTGGAGCGGGTACAATGTGGGACCCAGTGAGGCGTTCGTCTGGACCAAGCCAGGAGGGATGGTCGGTCTAGGATGGCTTACAGATGGGCTGCGGAACAGCGTAGCGGAGGCTGTCAGTGGGAATGGATACATAGCCGGTTCTGCACAGGTCGCCCTCGGAACACATGCTTTTCTCTGGACAGTTGACCACGGGATTCAAGACCTCGGAACGCTTGGCGGGGCAAATAGCTACGCTCATGGCGTGAATAGCTTTGGTCATGTGGTTGGTCAGGGGTACGATGCCTCGCAAAGGCCGCGCGCCGTTGTTTGGACTACGCCGAATGATATCCGCGCGCTTGCCCCATCATCTGACGGCCTTTTCCCGCACGACGCATACTCGATTAACGACCGGGGAGAAGTAGTCGGATACGGATTTGTAGGCTTTGGGGAGCATGCATTCATTTGGACAAGCGCCAATGGCACGCACGATTTGGGGGACTTGCAATCAGGGTTCGGGCAAAGCAAGGCCAGAGCACTCAATGAAGCAGGCGAGGTTGTGGGTGACGCATCGATCTTTGACCCAAACACGGGCTTTGGATCTCAGGCGTTTATTTGGTCAATAGATCTGGGGATGCGGGCGCTAGGCGATCTTGACGGTGGGGAGAACTTTAGCCGAGCCTATGGCGTCAATGATCATGGCCGCGTCGTGGGCTTTAGTGACACAGCGACTGGTTTTCATGCGTTTGTCGCCTCGGATACGGAGGAGATGCAGGATCTCAATGATTTGTTGCATGAGTCGGGCAACGGTTGGGTCCTGATCGGCGCCACCGCCATCAACAATGCTGGCCAAATTGTTGGCTGGGGTTTGAACCCGGATGGCGTGCCGCGCGGGTTCTTACTGACACCGGTACCTGAACCGAGAACGCTTACGATGATGATTGTCGCGGTTGTCTTTTTTTTCGCCGCTCTCGTCGGGCACAAAGCCAGTGCCTTCTCGCGGGTGTCCGACTGTTGATTGGCGCTGACCGTAGCCGCGCGCTCTTGTTCATTGAAGCCATCGAATACGATCTGGTATTCGCCGTTCAGTTTCAACTGTTCGGACCTGTATCCTTCGTCCGCTGCGACGATCTCTTTGAGTTCCACGATTCGCCTTTGGGTTTGTACATCGCTGGCGAAGCTTTCCGCACTTTTGTTCGCCGCATCGATTGTCGATAGGACCTCGGCATCGTCGATTGGTTCGTTGGCAACGCCCGGTGCCACTGGCTTCGCCAGTGCTCTTGTAGCCAATCCCTTGCCGGCAAACTGCTTGATGCCAACTTACCAACGTCGTAGGCTGTCGACTATCCGCCAGAATCCTCCCCGACGCGGTCTCGTGACACGAGCCAGGGTTTGCAAATCGTCGAGTGCAAGCTCGTATTTGCTCGACCCGCTCAGACAGCAATTCGTGGAGCTTTTCTTTGTCTAATACGAATCCTATGAATTGAGTGCGCGATCGAGGTATTCGGCTCGGCAGACGGAGCGGATGGTTTCGGGGATCAGACAGACTTGGGCCCAAGCGTGGATCGCCGCGGTTTCGAGGGCGGCGTAGTCGGTATATTTGCGGTTCGACCAGTAATGGCTGCGCAGATAGTGCCACAAGTTTTCGATGGGATTGAGTTCGGGGGAGTAGGGCGGCAGTCGGATCAGGCTGACGTTATCCGGCACGTCGAGTCGTCCGCTCGTGTGATAGCCGGCGCCATCCCAGATCAAGACTGCATGCACGCCCGCAGCGATCGCCGCCGAGAACTCTTGGAGGAACGCATTGATCGTATCGGTATTGAGGTACGGCGCAAGAATTCCCTCGGCCTGGCCTGTCGCTGGACAGGCGGCAGCGATCACATACAAATAGCCGTACTGCGTTTGCCGCACCGCCTGAGGACGTGAGCCGCATCGAGCCCACATACGTGTCAGCGTGCCTTGCTGGCCAAACCGCGCTTCGTCTTGGAAGAAGACTTGGATTTGTTTTTCAGGGTGCGCTTCGCGGATGGCGGTGAGCTGCTTGCGCAACTCGCTTTTTTAAAAATCTCCTGCCGCGCGGCATCAGCTTGCGCGTGTCGCGGACGAGGGACGAGCGAAGAATAGCCCAAGGAGTGCAACAGGTAGTACACGGAACTCAGCTTCCGCAACACGCCAAACTCCTGCTGGAGAATGCGTCGAATGTCTTCGCCGCGCAGCGTGCAGACCTGGTCTTCCGCCGTCGAACGTGCTTCGAGTCGAGCTCTGAATTTCACTTGTTGTTCGGCCGAGAGCGGACAAGGCCGACCTCGCCCCGGTTCGTCTTTCAAGCCGGCCGTAAGCGCACACCACTGCCATTCTTGAAGCGGCGGTTATGCTGCAGGGGCGTCGAGGAATTCTCGAACCCTGGCCGTGGAGTG
>Ga0163144_10013901_pt1 | contig 16747 bp, 15 predicted proteins | sample OliLak19BULKMAT1_FD_123175 | JGI IMG/M metagenome (GOLD analysis project Ga0163144, IMG submission 123175) | Freshwater microbial mat bacterial communities from Lake Vanda, McMurdo Dry Valleys, Antarctica - Oligotrophic Lake LV.19.BULKMAT1 | ecosystem: Environmental > Aquatic > Freshwater >... | reverse complement strand
ATATCCCGATCAAAGCAACCACCGTCAGCAGTTCCAGAAGGGAAAATCCCCCTGGAGAACTGCCTGATGCCTCTGATTGAAGACGACGAACGCGCATGGTCTTTGGGTCAGGTTGAATCGGGACTATAAGGGCTGTGGGGGGAGAATCCACCTGATTCTTGGGCCGGTGGGAAGCCGAAAAAACGGGCGCCCGACGTGCTCTCAGTCAACCAGGGACACCCGATAGTAGCGTTCGGTGGAAACGGGGAGCGGCGCGTCCACGAACGACGCGGTGGTGGATCCGGCGGTGATCTCCTGGCCGAGGTTGATCCACGGGCCGTTGACCAATTCCGACTTGGATTGGACACGGTAACGCTTTCCGGGAATGGCGGTCCACTTGAGCACGATGGAGTCCGGGTTGAACTGAACTTCCGGAACAGCCAAGGCAGGGGGTTCCAGCGCACCGAAGAACCGCATGATATCGCTCATGTAGTTCGACCGCGTATCCGGGCTGAGGACTGTTTCGAACGGGAAACCAAAGAAGACCACCCGCCCGCCGCCCGCCGCTCCATCGTATTGGATCGCGGCCGCCCCTGCGATCCCTCCGCTGTAGGAAAGCGCTGCCCGGGTTCCGCCGCCGTTCGGGGTGAGCACATCTGGGTAGGCCACGGTGTAACCGCCGCTCGTGGCGTCGCCGAAAGATCCGCCGGATCGGTTGGCGAAGATCCCACCGGCCGAGACCGAGAATACTTGGGTCTGGGCGTCGTCGTTGATGTCGCCATTTAATCGCGCCCGGAGGCGGTTCGCGAGGAAAGCCCGGTCGGAAGCAGTAGGTCCCGACGCACGGTCGAGGTCCCATCCGACCTCGGAACCCGACACGAACAGGTTTCCGCGCGCGTCGAGATATGCACCGATCAACGCCTGTTCCTGCGGTGAAAACGTCCGGTCGGCGGTGCTTTCATTGCCGCAAGCCCAGACGACCGCTTCGTAGTTCCTCAACGAGATGAGGCCGCCGGACACGGTTTCATTCTGGCACGAATCAAAGGCGACGCCGTTTGTGCTGAGGGCCTTTCCATGCGGAACGACGTAGTTGAACGCGTTGTTCAAGTGAGGAATGACGCGGTCCATCGAACCGGTTGCTCCCGGTGGCGCCCACGCCTGGGCTGTCGGAGTTTGGCGGGGATTCAACCGCCGCTCGAAGCGATCGAACGCATTCACGACAAGAACTCGGGCGGCGGTCGGGCGGTTCCGCGAGCGGGCGCCGACCGTTTCGGATTGGAACGATTCGCCGGCCGAGTTTGTCGCCACGACGCGGAAGTAGTGTTCCGTCCCGGGTGCGGACGAACTGAAGGTGTAGTTGGACGAAGTGCCTCCGGAGACGTAGGCGGGATTGCCAAAGGCATAGCCGTCGGATGATCGATAGACGACGAAACCCTGGGCGTTGCCGCTGCCGACCGCGATCTGTGGCTGCCATGTGACGGTGATCGCTCCTGTGTCATCCGCCTTGGCGCGGACGTTGATCGGCGGCTCTGGCAGGAAGGCGAGCGGGCCGGAATCGAACTCGTTGAAGTAGCGGACGAGAGCGTGGTAGGTCGACCGCGCCATGAGCCGCCGCACGCGGGGATCGCGGAGGAGTTTGGCGTCGCTGGCGTCGTCGTGGAACGCGACCTCCACGATGGTCGCATCCATCTCCTTGCCGAGCACGTCGTCGCGGATTTCTCCAAACGCGAAATCCGACCGCGCGAATGTGACGGTGTTCGTGCTTCTTTTCGACCAGCCGACTTCAAGCAGCGAATTCACCGCCGCCATGTCCTCGTTGACCTCGATGCCGCAGAGCTGGGCGAGGCGAAATTGGTTCGAGCCGCCGGTTCCCGGGAACAACGAGTTGTTGTTGTAGAGGCCCATGACTCCCCGGCCGCCTCCGGCGTTCGAGTGGAAACTGATATAGACCCTTTTGTAGTAGCCACCCTGTCCCTCGCGGTTCATCTCGCGCGCCATGCGGATAGGGGCGCCGACGCTGTCCGCGCCGTCGTCGCCGCTTCCGTCGAACAGGGATGTGGATTGTCCGACGCCCAGGCTGCGTTGAACCCAGTATCGGGCGCATTCGTCCTCCCGCGGGTAGCCGGAGATCGTCGGGGTCTTGGCGACGGTGGCCACGGGCACGACGTCGCCCATGCCGTTGCCGAAACGGATCGCATCGGCGATCACGACCGAACCGACGCCCGGCGTCGGCTGCAGGTTGCTGATGACGACCGCGCCAGTCAGAGGATTCGAGCCGACGTTGAACTTGTAGGTTCCCAAATACACCCAGCCGCTGCCGACCATGTGATGAGGGATTCGCACCGTCGCTTCACCACCGACGTGCCGGATGCGGTAGAGTTGGGAGGTGCGGTTGTCGCTTCCAAGCACCCAGGTGTAGACGGGGTAGAAGCCGGCGACGGGAATGGTTGGAGTGTAGGTGGCAGTCGCCGTTTCGGATGCGGCGAGGTTCGCGAAACGATACGGCACGGCATCGCCGGCGGTGCCCCAATACGGCGTGCTGAAACTGTTGAACCAATTTCCCTGCCACGTCACCGCGGGCGAGTTGTTGTCGAGAATCACTTCGTTGGTCTGATAACCCACGGGCCTCATGGGCACGATGGTCGCGCCGGCGTTGAAGCAGTAGTTCACGAAGACGTTGAACTGATCGAGGTTCCCGTAGTCCTCCATCATCTCCTGTCCCACGCCCCGCTGCGTATACCAGTTCACCGAGGTGGAATCGTTCTGATACGTCCAGCCGTGGCCCGCACCAGCGTAGACGATGCGCCCGGTCAATCCGCCTTGCGGCTGTGTCGGGGCCGCTTCGCCCGGACCTGTGGGCAGGACCTGCGCGGCCGTCTCCGTCGGGCCCGCCGATAGGAACAGGCCGACGACGGCAAGAAGTGAAGCGGCCCCGGAAAACTTCTTCATGGGTTCACACGCCGCTCGTTCCCGTCGGTCACGCGCCAGACGCCGGAATACAGGTTCATCGTCCGGCCGCGGAGAAACCCCACCAAGGTTAGCCCGCTCTCCCGCGCCAGTTCCACCGCCAGACTCGTCGGAGCCGAAACCGCGCAGATCAACGGCAGTCCGGCCGCCAGGGCCTTTTGCACGATCTCGTAGGACACGCGTCCGCTTACGAGCAGCACGAGTCCGTTCAACGGCAACATGCCCTGCTGAAGGGCCCAGCCGATCACTTTGTCGACGGCGTTGTGTCGGCCTACATCCTCGCGAGCCACCAGCATCCGTCCCATGTCGTCGAATAGCGCCGCCGCATGGAGTCCGCCGGTGGCATCGAACGCCTTTTGCGATTCGCGCAGCTTCTCCGGGAGCAATTCAAGGATGGTGGCCGGAATTCGAAGCGACGAATCTACTGGGGGATGGCTTTGGATGACCGCGTCGATGGCCGTTTTGCCGCAGAGCCCACAGCTCGACGATGCGAAGACGTGGCGGGTCAATCGCTGGAAGTCGACCTCCACACCGGCCGCGAGGAAGACGTTGACCACGTTGCCCGTCTGGCGCGCTTGGCCGGACTCACAATGGGCCACTTCGATGATATCCTTTGCGGACCTGATCACGCCTTCGGTCATCAGAAAACCCGTCGCCAACTCCGCGTCATGCCCCGGTGTCCGCATGGTCACGGCCACGCTCCGGCCGCCCACGCGGATCTCGAGCGGTTCCTCGACCGCGATCGCGTCGGCCATCGTGGAACGCCCTTCACCGTCGACGCGCCGGATCTCGACGGCTTCGGTCATCGGTTTTGTTGAACGCGTTTCGATCAAGAGAAGAGCAGTGTTCGTTGCTGTGAATGTGGCGCGCAAAGAGCCAGCTTGAAGCCGTGCCTGCAATGGCCCGAAAGCCCCGGAGATTCACTCGGTCCGCACGACTTGCACCAGCGCATTGTAGTCCGGAACACCGCCGCCCGCATCCACGACGCCGCGCCGGATGATGACGTTGCCCTCCGGCCAATGGACCTGGAGGTTTCCGGAAGCGATCTCCGCGATATGGACGCGGCAGGCGAGTTCGCCCAAGTCGTTCTTCAGCAAAACACGGTCACCCTGCGCCAGATTCAAGGCCGCCGCGTCGTCCGCGCTTACGAACACCGCGTCGCGTCCAGCGCCCGTCAGAGGATCGACCTCGGCGTAGATCAACGTGTTGAACTGCTTCCCGCGCCGTGTTGAAACATGGAACCACCTGCCGGTGGGGGCTACATGATTGGGCGCTTGGCTGTTGGAGTCCTTCGGCACCGGGACGAAGCGGAAGTTCGCCCGTCCGTCCGGCGTCGCAAACTGGCCGCCTGCGCAGAGATGCGGCCCGCCGTATTGGAAGGCGTCGCCGATCTTCCGCAGATGCTGCACGCCTTCGTAGAAAGGCACGATCCGCGCTATCTCCTCGCGCATGACCCAGCCGGTTTCGCAGCCGAGCAGATGCGCGCGCTCCGGATGAACCGCCGCCGCAAGATCGCGCAGGATCTTCCACTCGGCTCGCGCTTCGCCGACTTGCCTGGGAAGCTCCGGCGTGAACATCACGCGGCGTTCCGTGCTTGTCTCCGTGCCGCCGTCGTCCTGTTCGTAGCGTGTCTTGGCCGGCAGCAGGATCACTTCCTCGCCCGGCTCGATGAACATCTGGTCCGTCAGGATGATGTCCTGATGCACCCGTAACGGCACCCGACTCATCGCGTCGGCCACCGCGTCGGGCTCCGGCAAGGTTCTCAGGAAATTACCGCCGACGGAGTAGAGCACGTCGAGTCGCCCATCGCCGCAGGCTTCGACCATCTCCGTCGTCGTCATGCCAGGCCAATCGGGCACGGCGAAACCATACTGCGCCGACAGCGCGGCCGCGTTCTCCGGCGTGACGGCTTTTCCACCGGGGAAAGCCGTCGAATACGCGCCCATCTCCGCGCCGCCCTGCACGCTGCTGTGTCCACGGATCGGCATGATGCCGCACTTGTCGCGGCCCACCCAGCCGCGTGAGAGCGCCAGATTGAGGATCGCCTGCACGCCGTCCGCGCCGTGCGGATGCTGGGTGATGCCCATGCTCCACACGACCACCGCGTTCTTCGCCTTGGCCAGCAGATCGGCGAACTCGACGAACGCTTCCCACGGCAATCCGGCTTTCCCCACCAACGCCTCTTGCGGCAAAGCGAGAAGCTCCGCCTTCAGCGCGTCCCAGCCATTCGTGTGTTCGCGGATGAACGCATCATCCACCGCACCGCGCTCGATCAACAGCCGCAACACGCCATGGAGGAACGCGATGTCGCCGCCCTGCGCGACGGGAAACCACCAGTCTGCGAGGTCTGTCCCGAAGAGCGCGCTGCTGGCCGACGAGGGAACCCAGTAGCGCTTCATGCCGGGTTCGAAGAAGGGGTTCACCAGGACTATCTTCGTCCCGAGCTTCTTGGCCTCGTGCAGATACTTCGTGCTGACGGGCTGGTCGTTGGCTGGGTTGGAACCGAAGAAGATGACGAGGTCGGTCCCATACCAGTCGCGGTAGCTGCAAGTGGACGCGGCTAAACCCAACGTCGCTTTCATTGCCGCCGTGGAGGGCGAGTGGCAAAGCCGGGCGGCGTTGTCGATGTGGTTGGTCCCGATGAACCGGGCCGCCTTCTGCGCCATGTAATAGACCTCGTTTGTCACGCCGCGCGCGGTGACGAAGAAGGCCAGCCGCTTCGGTTCCGACCCGCGCATCCGCCGGGCGATCCGTTGCAGCGCGTCGTTCCAGGTGATCCGGCGAAACCCGGCGTCGCCTTTGCAGCGCAGCATTGGATACGGTAGGCGACCGAGTTCGCGGAGCTGGGCGTTGTCCAACCTGAAAAGCGCAGCGACATCCGCGAGCACCGTTTCGTCCAGCGCCGGCATGGTGTTCAGCCGGAGAAGATTCAGCCGCGTCATGCACAGGTGGACGCCGTCGATCGTCCAGTCGTGAAGCCCGGCGACACCGAGGGCGCAACCGTCGCAGACGCCTTTCGTCAAAACCTTGTAAGCATAGCCGAGGTTGTCGCGGTTCTTCCAGATGACGCCGAGCATGTCGCGGAAGTGTTTCGGTTTGGTCGCGTCCAGCCCAAACGGCATCCGATTCTTCCACGACGTTTCCTGGGGCACCTTACAACTGGCCATATCCGGAACATGGCGCGACCAGGCGGGGAATGCACGTTTTGGGGTTGGACTTATCCCGCTGAGCCTGTGTCAGACGGTTCTTGGCAAGGCTAAGGCGGAAGGTTTCAAGGGAAAATCACTGGCAAAGGGTAGAGATCATCGGTCGGTGCGTTGTGCGCTTGCATACGACCGATCACATTTATCATCCTTGGGATCGAGTTAAGGACTATGGCCAACTGAGGACGCAACGTTGGTGTCTATGGGACTAATCGGAAAACTTTTCGGAAGTGGACAGGATCCGCTCGTCGAACGAGCCAAGGAGCTCGTAGCTGGGGCTCAGATCATGGCGGTTAGCTCTTTGATGCCCCTTAGTGAGAGGTTTCACTTCCTTGAAGAAATTCAGCCCGACGACTGGGACTTTTTTGTTACGGTTGCAACGGTCTTCATGGGCGCTACGAGGCTGGACAACTTAAGGCTGAATGAGGGTAGGGAAGACAAATTGATGGCTCTTGTAGCTAGTCGGTTAAGTGAATGGAACAAGGATGGGATTGATAGTTTTGAAGACTGTAAGGCCTTCTTCACATCCGCGTTCGATTCGCTCACCAATGCCGGATATGATTCACGTTTTGTGGCGTCAGATTCAGTGGGTAAATGGATCGTGTGGAATGTTTTGAGAAGGGCACCTCAATCTGACGAAGAGCGGCTTTTGGTCCGTGCGATCGGGGGAATTGTTACCCACGCCGTTTTCGATTGGTGGGAGAAGTAGAAGCGTGAGGGTGATTTTCAGATGATCAAACGCGCAGGCGTGGGCGATGAGGTTTATCATCCCCGCATACGACCATTGCTTGCCTGCCTAAGGTCGCTTTCGGAATTCACGCCCCGGAACTTCTTCTTCCACTCTTTAGGAACTTCCCTGCATTGCACCATCCCTACCGTCTCGGCTGCATCGCAGAAGTCTTGGAAGGAAAGTGGCCGGATGCCGAGCAGGAATCGGCGCTCCGGAAAGTTCGGTTCCGGTGGGAAAGCGGCGCAGCAGCGCACGCAGTCCAAAACGCTGGCGCGAGATTCGGGAAAAGGTGTGGAAGTCCGCCAGGTCTTGGATTGCGCCGGTGCTCCGGCGCTTTGAGGTGGCGTCAACAAGCTCCCGAACAAGCGGCTTCGGAGCGTGGCCTTCCAGGCCGCAGCGGCACCGAGGCATTCGCAGGATTCGATTCATCTACCGTTCCCAACTGCTGAGGCCCTGAGGGCCGCGCTCCGGAAAGTTCGGCTGCGAAGCGAGTCATCCGAGGTCGCTCGGGGAATTCACACTTCGGAACTGCTGCTTCCACTGTTCCGGGACTTCCCAGCGTCGCACCAGTCCCGCCACGTCCGCCGCACGGCGGAATCCTTGGAGACAACGATCCGTTCCGGAGAGACGGGCTTGGGCCTGGGCGAAGGCGGAGCGGATAGGAATGATTCCCCGACCAGCTTCGTCGTGATGAAGGGCCTGTGCGAAGCCACGCCGAACCTGCCCTTCAATCTTTTGCCGCCGTGCGCATCAGGCGCAGTCGATCGGGATCGTTGGGGGCGGTGGGGAGGGCGAGGGTCGGATTCACGCTCGGTGACGGGCGTTGGGTGCGGGTGTCGTCCGCGTTGAACTCGCGTTCATTCGCCTTTCGGACGATGGGGCCTTTCCATGTCCAGGCTTCGGCGTGGCCGTCGAAGAAGCTGAGGGTGGCGCTGCCTCCATGGCGGCTGGCGGGGAGGTGCCAGAACCATGTGCCGTCGTCGTCCGGCCGGATGCCGAAGGAGCTGTTGTCGATGCTGACGGGGTTTTCCTCGACCCAGACCGCGGTCTGGGCGGGACGCCGGACGGCGGAGCCGTGGGTGATTATGCTGGAACTCATGGCGCTGGCTCCCTTGATCATGTTGGTGATGGCGTTGCAGTGCAGCCAGGCGCTGACGGAATAGCTGCGGTGGTGTGGAACCGCCGCGCCGGAAGCGTCGCGGACGAAGGCACGGCTTGCGGGGCATCGCCAAGTCGGTGCGGTGGAGACGTAGGACGACAGGAGTCCGCGCGTCATGGCATTCTCGTAGTCGGGCTTCCAGATCTGGACGTTGTCCGGAGCCCAGGATTCGGAGTTGGGCAGAGACGTGTTCGACGGATCGGTCAGGTTGTTGGGAAGCAGATCGACCTCGTCGCCGAGGAACTGGGCGTAGCCGAATTGGAGCTGGCGGATGTTGTTCAGGCAGGAGGTGCGCTGGCCCGCTTGTTTGGCCCGGGCCAAAGTGGGGAGGAGCATTCCGGCCAGGAGAGCGATGATGGCAATGACGACGAGCAGCTCGATGAGGGTGAAGGCGTCGTGAGTCCCGAGGCTGCGGATGGTTCGTTTGCTTCGACGGATGGAGTTCATCGCCAGCCTTTCTTCTTGTCCCACACTTCCTGCCAACGCCGGAATGTTTCGGCCTGTTCGGGCGTGAGCAGGAGCTCGATCTGGGCGCGGACGCGGTCACGTTCCGCGATGGCGGCGGCAACGGTTGTCTTGGGCGCCGACAGGGTGGCCTCGGGAGTGCGGATCAGGATGTTAATGCGGCCGGCCTCTTCGCACTCCAACGGCAGCCAAGTGCGGAGCTGGGCGAGCGTGTCCGAGCGCCATTCGGCGTAGGATTCGACGGGCGTCGATCGCCATGGTTTCGCCGCCGCCATCCATGTGGCGGAGCTGCCCACGAGCACGATGGCCAGCAGCCACGGCCAGAATTTCGTCAGCCAAAGAACGAGAAAGGCCCCCGCTGTGGGTTTGCCTAGGGCGGCGCCCGACATCGCTTTCGTGGCCATCGCGGCGGACCACGCGTTGTCCGTCGCGGCGCCGGTCGTGGTCTCGGATGTTTGCCGGGCTTTGACGGCGAGCTGATCCCAGCAATCGGGGCGCTTCATCGGCCACCCTCCTTCTGGAGCTTCTCGATCGTCTTGCGAAGCTTTCGACGGGCGCGGAAGGCGCGGACGCGGATGCTGGTGATGCTCCAGCCGGTGACGGCGCGGACTTCTTCGGCGGAACGCCCTTCCAGATCGATCATCTGGATGACCATCCGGTCCTCGGGACCCAGCGAATCGAGGAGCTTCTTGGCGAGATCCCTGGCGGCCACGGCATCGTTGGCCGAGTCGTGGCGGGACGGATCCTCCTCGGCGATGGCGTCGAGCATGGCGGCTTCTTCTTCACCGAGGTCGGAGACGCGGATTTCGCGGGAACGTTGGCGGGCGCGGAGGTGGTCGCGGCAGGTGTTCAACGCGACGCGCGCCGTCCAGTGTTCGAACGGCACCACGCCCGCGTATTGATCCAGTTTGCTGAACACCTTCATGAACACTTCCTGCATCAGGTCGTCGGCCGCGGCCTCGCGCGGCAAATGCGTGAGGACTATCCGGGTGACCAGCGGCTTCAGGGCAGCAACCAGTTCCGCCGCGGCCGCCTCGTCGCGAGAGCGCACACGCTTCAGAATCTGGGCCCACCATTCCGCGCTGTTCACCATGGAGCGGCCGAACCCGACATCGGTTAGGACGCGCCGGACTGCCCGGGCATTACTACCAAAGTGGAATATCGGCTTTCTGGCGTCACGATGGAGAGGGCGGGGCGACCCAGCAAGTCCGCCGAATCCACCGCGGCGGGGAGACCAAGTTGTGGGTGCGGAAAACTTTTTGGCGAGGGATGTAATGCTTTCGCGAACCGCCTCGTCACCGGAGATGTCATGCACTCCTCCTATTCAAAAAACACCATCGCCTCGAAGTTCACCGCCGCGTGCGGTGCGGTCTGTCTCCTCGGGGCTTTCGCGACCTCGGCCCATGCCGATGGCGGAAGCCTTTTTGGTTCGTCCACGTTGTTCACCGGTTCCGGTGCGACGTCCGGCGACATCCTCGCTTCGGTCGACGCCTTTCGTGCGGCGATCGGTGGAGTCAACAACGGCGCCAACAACGCGCTTGGAACCCTTTTCACCACGGGACGCCGGGAAATCAACTGGGACGCGGCGGCCCTGCCGGCGAACATGCCGGCGAACTTCTTCAATGCGAACTCCCGCCGGGGTGCTGAGTTTTCGACGCCCGGTCTCGGCTTCGACGTGAGCCAGAACGTCGCCGGGGGCGAGTTCGGCGACATCAACGCGACCTATCCGGGTGAGTTCACCGTGTTCAGCGCGAACCGCCTGTTCGCCCCTCGTGAGGCCACTGCGACCGATACGAAGTTTTTCCTGCCGAATTTCCCGACCACGGCCGCGGGCGTGCAGGCTTTTGGAGCCGTCTTCACGGACGTGGACCTTGCCGGTGTGACCGGCATCGAGCTCTACGGAGCGGGCAACCAGTTGCTGGCTTCGGCCTTCGCTCCGGCGCGGGACAAGGGGCTTTCATTCGTCGGGTTGCTGCTGCCCAGCGGCGCGCTGGCCACTTCCGTCCGGCTTATCAACGGCAACACGGCGCTGGGCGCGAACAACAACGACGGGGTGGACGTTCGTGGGTTCTTCCGCGACGTGGTCGCGATGGATGATTTTATTTTCTCCGAGCCCTCGGCGGTGCCGGAAGTCTCGCAGCTCATGCCTGCGGGGCTTCTCGGCATCGGCGTCGGACTCATGGCCTGGCGCCGTCAGCGCGCGGCCAATTGCGTTGTCTCCACCCCGTAAAACCCCACCCCCCGGAAAGCCGCGGCCCCAGGGCGGAGCTTGAGGAATCGTCTCAATGTCTCCGCCCTCGCGGCCAGGCGTCGAAGGTAAACGAAACCAAGAAGAACGCCCGGCTCTGCAAGGAGCCGGGCGTTTGTCATTTCAGGCGGAGGAGCGGCTGCGGCGACTCACCCGAGATCGACCCACTGCTTGGTCTCAGACGATCGAACGGCGGCGTCCATGGTCCGTTGGGCCTGGGCGCCGTGGTGGAAGCTGACGGCGCAGTCGCGTTGTTCGCGGATGGCGTTGATGAATTCGATGGCCTGGTCGTAGCGGAACGAAATCAGCGGGTCGCCGATGCCGGGGTCGCGCCTGCTTCCGGGCCACGTCCAGAACTCGCGGGGCACGTCGAGGGTTTGCAGGCCGGTTCCGCCGACTTTGCCGTATTGGACGGCGTTCCAGGAACCGGTGGTGAAACTGAAGCTGGCTTGGCTGCCGTTGATCTCCACGCGGTCGGGGCTGCGTGAACTTTCGTTGACGCCGCTGGCGAGCTTGGAGCTTTCGAGCACGCCGCTCGCGCCGTTCTGGAACTCGGCGAGGATCGCAACCCAGTCATCGGTGTCGTTCGGCGCGCCGCCGCGAACGGGCGTCATGGTCATGAGATTAGCGACGAGCCGTTTCATCGGTCCGATGAGGTGGTGGGCGAAGTTGATGCGGTGGCTGAGCATGTCGCCGATCTCGCCTGTGCCGGCGAGTTTCTTGACCTGGCGCCAACCGAGGTTGCGGGTGCCCCAGTCCTGCAGGCGGCACGAGCGGAAGTGATACGGCTGCCCGAGGTCGCCCCGATCGACGAGGTGCTTCAAGTAACGCATGGCCGGCACGAAGAGGTAGGTAAAGGCGGTCATGTGCCGGACTTTGGCTTTGTCCGCTTCATCGGCCATGAGCTGCGCGTCCGTCGCGTTCAGCGCGAGGGGCTTCTCGGAAAGGACATGTTTACCGTGGCGCGCCGCGGCGATGGCGATGGCGGGATGGACGAAGTTGGGCGTGGCGATGATCACGGCATGGACGTCGTCGCGCGTGACGATGTCCTCCCACTTCGAGGAAGCCACCGGAGCACCGGTTTGTTGGCGGGCGGTCTCCAACGTGGCCGGATTGGCATCGCACAGGGCGTGGACTTTGACGTCGTGGCAAAGGGCGAGACCGGGAAGGTGGTTTTGCAGCGAGATGCCGCCGGTGCCGATGATGGCGATGTTTAGCGTGCTCATGGAATGGTTCGGAAATCAGGCGCAAGTATGTCGCTGGGTCCCGGCAAGGCAAGAGAGCCGGGGGGATGACGAGGGTCGAAGGCGAAAGGCCAAATGGAAGGGGCGGCCTTCGCAGTCGATCCACGGTCGTGCATCGGATCTCGGCATTCGTTCGGGCTTTGGCCTTCGAGACTCCGGCTTTGGCCGGCCTACTTTTTTTCGTCCAGCCAGGTCATCTGGATGTTCTCCAAAATCTTCTCGTTCGAGCCGTCCGGCTTGTCGCCGAAGTCGGCGAGTTCCGTGACCATCTTGTGGAGCTTTGGGAAGCTCAGCTTGAGCGGGTCCTGATCGGGAAACTTGTCCAGCAACGCCCAGGCGATCTCCTCGTGGTCCTTCCAAGTCAGTTTCATGGCGGAAACGTTGGGGCATGCGCGCGGCCGGTCAAGACGTGCGACGAACGACGAAATGCGAAGGTCAAAAGGCGGATGGCCGATGAGCTGGGAGAGATGCCGGTGCGGGATTTGGTCTTCGGCGGTCGGGTTTGGCCGCCTGAAGAGGACGGACGGAATACAACTTTCCCGGTCCGGCGGTTTTCTCCATTCTACGCATATATGGCCCAGTTCAGTTTCAAAGCCCGCAGAAGGTCGGGCGAAGTCGTGGAAGGAACGATGGACGGCAATGACCGTTCCGCCGTTCTTTCGCAGATTGAGCGGATGGGCATGTTCCCCGTGGCGGTCTCCGACGCCCGGGGTGGCGCGGCTGTGGCGCGGGCGAGCGCGTCGACGACCAGTTCGGCACCGAAGAACTCGTCCACCCTTTTACCGCCGGCGCTGCGGGCCTACTTCAATCGCCAGAGGAAACCGAGTCTCAGCGAACTCGCCAACTACACCAATCAGCTGGCGAATCTGCTCAATGCCGGCATGCCGTTGGTATCGGCGCTGAACAGCATGGGATCGCTCGATACGAAGGGGATTCCGGGCGAAGTGAGCAAGCGGCTCAAAGCCGACGTGACGGAAGGCCGGAGCTTGTCCGATGCGATGAAGAAGCAGCCGGTGATCTTCACCGAGCTTTATGTGAACATGGTGCGGGCCGGTGAGTCGGCGGGTTCGTTGGTCGACGTGCTGAGGCGGATGGCCGAGCACTACGTCCGTTTCGCGGAACTTAAGAGCAAGTTCACTTCGGCCATGATCTACCCAGCGTTCATCCTGACTCTGGGCGTCGGCATCATGATATTTTTCATGACCTTCATGCTTCCGAAGTTCATGGAGATCTTTAAGGAGTTTAACGCCCAGCTACCCTTCGCGACGCAGATGCTGGTCGCGTTCGGAGAATTTGCGGGCAAGTGGTGGTGGCTGGTGTTGGGAATCCTCATTGCAACGGCGATCATCGTTAAGCGCTATGCGGGAACCGAGGCGGGTCGGCGGAAAATCGATGGCCTAAAGCTTCAGGCTCCGGTCCTAGGCAAGATCATGAAGATCAACCTCTACGCGCAGTTCTCGAGGACGTTGGCGACGTTGCTGAAGAACGGCGTTCCGGTGCTCACGGCGTTGAAGATTGCCGAGGACGTCCTGCCGAACCGGCTTCTCAAGGAAGCCATTGCAAAGACCCGCGAGGAAGTCACTGACGGTAAGACGCTTTCGCAGCCGTTGGCCCGGAGTAATCTTTTCCCGCAGCTGATGATCGACCTCGTCCGTATCGGCGAGGAAACGGGCGACGTTCCAGCTGCCTTGGGCAACGTGGCCGACACTTACGAGAACGAACTCAAGACCGCGATCGGAGTAATGATGAGCCTGATCCAGCCGGTGATCATCGTTGTCATGGCGATGTTCGTCGGTGTGCTTCTTTACAGCCTGCTCTCGGCCATGTTCGCAATCACTTCGTCGATCGGAACGAGGCGCTAATGACTCCTTCGCAGGACATTCGACGAAAACGGAAGGGGTTCACGCTCATCGAGATGATGATCGTGTTGGCGATGGCGGCTCTGTTCATGGCGATCGGGGTTCCGCAGTTCATGCGATCGCTGAACAAGGAAGGGTTTCGCAAGGCCACGAGCGACTTGATGGAGGGGTTTTCGACGGCACGTGCCAAGGCGATCTTGTCGGGAGGCACGGCGGAACTGGTCATTCGACCGAAAGACATGTCGATCAGCGTCACAGGAGGAGGTGTTTCCGAGGAAAACCTGGAAAAGGGCCCCAAGATCGAGTCGCCCAGTTTTTCGGCGCAAATGCCGACCGGTGTGTATTTCGAGATTCTAGGGGTGAACTCGGTGGAGCTTCAGGAGGAAGAGGAGGTCCGGGTGCGCTTTTTCTCCAATGGAACGTGCGATGAATTCGATGCAATCCTCCGCGGCCCGAACGGTGAAATGAGGAGGGTGACACTGGAGGTAATCACCGGCATCGCCGACATGGAGACTTTGAAGTGAGGATTTGTCCGACGATCAACCGCCCCGGTAGCCGGCTGACACGTAGCGGACGGGCAGGAAATGCCTTCACGCTGCTCGAGGTGATGATCGCCGTGGCGATCTTCGTGATGGCGATGTTTGCGATCCTCAACCTCGTGACCCAGAACCTCCGGTCAGCCCGTTCGCTCAAGAGCTACACGCCGCATGCAGGGTCTTTGGCTGCGGGTCTGGTGCTTTCCAACACTTTGGCTGAGGGAACGGAAATCGGTGACTTCGAGGACCTGTTTCCATCGCAGTTTCCTGACCACACGTGGGCTCGAGAAATCACGTGGGCTGGTTCAAACGGGCTCTTTCAAGTCGACTTCATGATTTACCGGAAAGGTGAGACGGAATCGTCGCTGACGATCTTGGTCTACAAGCCGCTTTCCCCCGCGCCAAAGAGATGAAAACTAACGGCTGCAGAGCCAGTTCCAGAGCCTTCACCATGATCGAGGTGATGTTGGCGATCGGGATTTTCGCGCTGATCCTGAGCGCGATCTACGGCAGTTGGTCTGCCGTCAGCCGAGGTGCGAAGATCGGCCTCACGGCTGCGGCGGAGGCTCAACGCGAGCGGATGACGGTGAAGGTGATCGAGGACGCGTTCCTGAATTGCCAGATGTATCAGAACAACCAGGCGAACTACACGATGGTGGCGTCGACGAGGGGTGATTTTTCGTCGATCAGCTTCGTCGCGAACCTCCCAAGCTCGTTTCCGGGATCCGGCAGATATGGAGGCATCAGCATGCGACGTGTGCAGTTCTGGGTGGAACCTGGGTCTGACGGCTTGAACCAGCTTTTTGTAGAGCAACACCCCCCGCTGTTGGCGACCAACGTCGACAACCAGCCATACAAGCTGGGCTTGGGTCGGGACATCTCCCTGTTCTTGATGGAGTTCTGGGATGAACGGGAGGCAAAATGGACGACTGAACTGGTCAACTCGAACCAGATTCCCCGAATCGTTCGTTTCGCGGTTGGATTCGGCCACGCGGAAAACTCCCAAACGAATCCTCGTGAGATGATAACGCGGATTGTCAGCCTTCCCTCCACCGTCATCACCTCGGCGATGCAAGCCCCTGGCGCCATTCCCTAGCCCCGAAGAACCATGACGGCAGCTCAGGTCACCAAACGATCCGCCCAAGCCGGCATTGCGCTGGTCATCGTTATGGTCGTGGTAATGGTGTTGGGAGTGATCGCAGGGGGGTTCGCATACAGCATGAGGGTGGAAATGAGGCTTGCCCGGCATTCGAACAACGATGCCGACCTTGAGTGGATGGGGCGTTCCGGTGCGGAAATGGCCAAATTTGTCCTCGGCCAAAAGGAACGAATTCCAGCTGAAGCGGGGGTCGAAGCGCTCAATCAAAAGTGGGCGGGCGGCAGCGGATCTACGAACTCCATCTTGGAAGATATCTCTCTGGAAAACATCCAGATAGGTGTCGGCAAAATGAGCATTAAAATCGTCGACAATGAAAGGCGTTTCAACATCAACACAGCGGATCAGCAGCTTATCCAGCAGGCGTTGATCCTCGTCGGGGTCGACGCCGCCGAGTTTCCAACGATCGTCAACTCGATCGAAGATTGGAGGGACCGCGACAACAATGTTCGACCAGCCGGCGCCGAGACCGACTACTACATGACTTTGAGCCCGCCCTACGTGGCGAAGAACGGTTGGTTTGACGACATTTCCGATCTTCTCTTCGTCAAGGGAATGACTCCGGAAATATACTGGGGCGCGTCATCATCGAACGTTCCTCCATCACAGTTTGGGAGGATTGGTTCGGGTCTGTTGCCGTCCGCAAATCGGCAGAGTTTCGGCGTTGGATTGATTGATCTTTTCACCCCGATTTCGCTCGGGAGAATGAACATTAACACCGCCTCTGCGATGGCCCTCCAGATGATTCCCGGGGTAGATCAGAACACCGCGAGTGCAATCATCCAGCATCGAGCCGGGCCAGATGGGATCGAGGGAACCACCGATGATATGGTTTTTAGAAGCGGGGGACAGCTGGCCCAAGTCGCCGGATTCAATCCGCAAGCTCTGCAGCCCGTTCTGCGATACATCGATTTTCGTAGCGACACGTTTGAAGCAACGATTGATGCCGAGTTGTCGGGGACAAAGCGCGTGTTTACCGCGGTTCTGAGGCGAAAAGCCAATCCCCCTCAAGACTTCGATGTGATCCGATTCACTTGGAAATGAAGCCATCTTAAACAGTTTAGGGGCATTCCTCTCCAATCGTGGGTCGCGCGTTTCTGCAAAATCCGGCTGCGGTGGGGCGGATTGGCATCGGTGACGGGGCAAAATCCTAATGGGGTTCAGCCACGAATTTCCAAGGCCCATCCTTTGATGTGCCATT
>Ga0163144_10013900_pt1 | contig 16749 bp, 13 predicted proteins | sample OliLak19BULKMAT1_FD_123175 | JGI IMG/M metagenome (GOLD analysis project Ga0163144, IMG submission 123175) | Freshwater microbial mat bacterial communities from Lake Vanda, McMurdo Dry Valleys, Antarctica - Oligotrophic Lake LV.19.BULKMAT1 | ecosystem: Environmental > Aquatic > Freshwater >... | reverse complement strand
TGCTACTCATTGCCACCGACTGGGATTACCCTAATAAGCCCCCCAGCGCACGCATTGCCGAATTTAAGGGCATCGACCCTAGCATGTATATTTATGACATCTTTGGCAAATTGTGGAAAGACAGCACGCCTGCCCCAGAGGTCAGCGTCTCTTGGACGGATGAAACCTTTATTGCAGATTACGCCAAAAAGCTATTTGGCACGTTGGGCATCACCCCAAAACCTGCGCCTAGACGGGCAGTCACTATCCCTGTAGAAGTTGAAGAAGACGACACAGACGAGGAGTAACACAGTATGGCGTGGCATCGCGTAGAAGGCGTTTTTGGCAAAGATAATATGCAAACGCTCGCAGAAAAGCGGGTGGGCGTGGTAGGGCTAGGTAGTGGTGGCGGTTTTGTGGCGTTAAGCCTTGCGATGAGTGGCGTGGGCAGTTTTGTGCTTTTGGATGACGACATCATCGAAGAAGGCAATATCGTCAGGCATGTGTGCGATAACCGCTATGTGGGGCAAAATAAAGCCGTTGCTGTGGCAGACCTAATTAAACACCGCAACGCCAAAGCCCAAGTAACCGTTGTAGAAGGGCGCGTAGAAAATCACCAAGACGCACTTTTAGGGCTGGATTTGCTAATTGTGGCAGTGGACGGCGAAAACGCCAAATATCAAATCAATGAGATGTGCTTAAAACACCACCTGACGGCACTTTATGCAGGGGTGTATGAGCGCGGTGAAGGGGGCGATGTGGTGGTGATTCGCCCGTATGATGGTCCCTGTTATGCGTGCTGGAGTGAAGAATTGCGCGGTAATGCCGTTATTACTTTGGATGAAGCCACCCAAAAGCTAGACTATGGCATGATTGGCGAGGGTGGCACGCTGGAAGGTGAACCCGGCTTGTGGATTCATGTGGCAAAAGTAGCCAGTGTGCAAACCGACCTTGCCCTAAATGAGCTACTGCGTGGCACAAGCGTTCATGAAGATATGCCCAGCAATACCGTGATTTTAGCCAATAACTACATTGATATTGTAGAGGGGCAAATGAACGAACCACATACAGGCTTATGGGTAACGATAGACCGCGACCCCAACTGCCTAGTGTGTGGCGATAAAATGCGCCTGACGGATGAAAGTAAGAACGCGCTCTCATTAGACGACTTAATGAGTGATGGTGACATGCTTATAGCAGAAGATGATGAGTAAGTAGAAACTTTACGAAAATTTGACGTTTTTGCCCTATACTATGTAATAGGTGATAACGCAAGCACAGCCAACGCATATCACGAAAGGAGCCGGCGTGGCATTCAACGCCAAATAAAACCATGACAGATAACCCAAACAACGAAAACAACGGTGGCGAAGACTTAAACGACCGTTTAGAACGTCTTGGCGGAGAACCCGCCCCCGTCATTACCCCAGAGGAATTTGCACGCTTGCAAAAAGCAGGGCAAGTTCATATTGATGCACGTGGGCGCGTGCGTACCGCCAGCCAAAGTGGGCCCAATGCGGGCGTTTCGCTCCGTAAGCGTCGGGCTTGGTATGGTCGATAAGCAATATATCGAGCAGTTACAGCAACAATTGATTACTGCCATGTGGAAAGAAGGCATGGTGGGCGTAAAGGGTTTACGAGAAGCATTTTTGGCAGTACAACGCCACATCTTCTTGCCTAATGTGCCAGTAGAAACAGCCTACACTGATGAAGCCATTCCCTTAAAGTATGACAATACGGGGATGCTTATTTCATCGTGTAGCCAGCCCAGCATGATGGCAATTATGCTAGACCAAATGGGCTTAAAAGCAGGGCATAATGTGCTAGAAATTGGCACAGCCAGCGGGTACAACGCCGCCATCATGCAACACATTGTGGGCGAAACAGGGCGTGTTACCAGTGTAGAGATAGAAAAAGACCTTGCAGAACAATCCGAGCGCAACCTGATGAAGGCACGCATGGGGCATGTGCGCGTTGTTCACGCGGACGGCTCTCATGGGTATGCCCCACGCGCCACCTACGACCGCATTGTTGCCACAGTGGGCGTGTGGGATATTCCTAACGCATGGACAAAACAATTGCGTGATGATGGTGCGTTGGTTGCGCCCATTTGGTTAGATGGTATTCAAGTGAGTGCAAAGTTTACTAAGCAAGCCGATGGCACGCTCTATAGCGAGGATAATCGCGGCGCGGTGTTTGTGTATATGCGTGGCAACGAAGCCTTTCCAGACACAAGAAAGCACGTGGGCAGTACGTCCCTTACGCTGGTTTCGGATGCGGTGCGCGATATTGACACGGTGCGCTTGCATACCCTGCTTTCGGATGATTATGGCATTTGTAACCTAGACCGCCTAACCGCCCGTGAGTATTGGAATAGCTTCCAACTGTATTTGATGCTTAATGTGCCACATCCCGCCCGTTTTGCGCTGTATTCTGTGGACGACGAAGCGCGTGCCTATGGCTTATACGGGCATGGGGTATCACTCATTTTGCCCACGAGTGCCACGTTTGCGCCTTACCAAGAACTGGGGATTGCACACTGTTTTGGCGGTACTGATGCGTACTTGCTTATGCAAGAAACCCTAGATGACTGGAACGCCAAAAACCGCCCCAACATTAAACAACTTCGCTTACGCCTGATTCCCGTTACCGAAAGCACAGAAGCCCCCGTAATTGAAAAAGGCAAACTTTACAAACGCCGTCATCATTACCTGAACGTTTGGGTAGACGCATAAAGACCGCCTATGACACTCATTACCCTACAGCACGTTCAAGAAGCCGTTAATTTAACCGATTTTGATGCACAAACCGCCCATATGCGAATGTCACCTATTCCGCGTGGTCAGCGTTGGGCAGAAGAACCGCGCAAAGCTGCCGTCTTGGTGTTGGTGTATCCACACGCCGAAGAACGCCTGCACCTGATTTTGACCAAGCGCACCGAAACCCTGCAAAAGCACAGTGGGCAAGTGAGCTTTCCAGGGGGCAAGCGTGATGAGGGCGACTATGATTATGTGGCAACCGCGCTAAGAGAAACCTGTGAAGAACTGGGAATTTGCGAAGAACTCACTATTTTGGGGCAGTTATCGCAAGTGTATATTCCCCCCTCTAACTTTGATGTGTTTCCATCGGTGGCGTACACGCCCGTTTTGCCCACGCTTCGCCCTAACCCGTTTGAAGTGTCGGATGTTCTTAGTTTGGCGTTAGACGACTTGCTTAACCCCACTGTAAAAGGCACAGAAACACGCCACATACAAGGTTTTGATGTACGCACGCCATATTATAGAGTTGAAGGGCATAAGGTGTGGGGTGCAACCGCCGTTATGCTAAGTGAATTTGAGGAACGCCTGCGGTGTGTGGTCGGCGTGTTTTAGGCTAGGATGCCACGCCCCAAATGTGAATGATGCCGTCTGCGCCCGCTCCAATCAGCAACCGCCCGTCATTGCTAAATGTCAGGGCGTTCATCCGTGTTAGGGGTGTACTGGGCATTAGCTGTATGCCGGTTAGCCCTTCGTAAAACTGTACTTCACCACTTGTTAGCAATACCACTAAAAGCGACCCATCGCTAGAAAAAAGCAATTGACGCACACCACCCGTTAAGAACACGCGCCATGAGGGAAAATCGCTGGCGATGTCCCATAAGCGCAAAATGCCTTCTGCGTCACCGGAAGCCAATAACGCCCCGTTGGGGTGATAGGCAAGAGACGTAATGGGGCTTACTTGCTCGGTTAGGGTGCGCCGTGTACTGCCGTCACTTGACCAAATGTGAATTGCGCCGCGCTCATTGCCGGTGGCAAATTGTGTCATGTCGGGCTTGTACGCGCAAGACACCACGCCCGTACTATCGGCAAGCGGTAACGTAAACCCATCGCCCAATAGCACCAAGTAACTGCCCATCGCATCGCTGGCAAACGCCTGTTGATAATCGGGGGATACTGTAAGAAAGCGCAGGGGCGAACCGAACTCTTTAAGCAGGCGCGCATCGGGGCTAGGGGGTTGCCATGCGCTTACTTTACCCCCCCCAATGGGAGGATTGCCCACACCCAGCAAACTGGCGTTAGGGAGCAGGTGTGCCGAGCGCAATATGTCGCCATTTGCCAGCGATTGCACCATGCGTCCCGCCCGAATATCCCATAAACGCACGTTACCATCGGCAAGTGCCAGCAACGCGCCATCAGGCGACAGTGACACCGAGCTACTTGCGCCAAAATGTGCCGTTAATTGTGCCAATTCCTGCCCTGTGTTGGCATCCCAAAGCCTTAGTGTGCCATCATCGCTGACAGTGGCAATTCGCGCCCCATCAGGGCTAAATGACAGCCCACGAATGATGCCGCGATGCCCCACCAAACGCGCCACTTCTGCGCCCCCTTGCGTGGCATCCCAAATTTGCACCACGTCTAGGTTTGGGTCGATTAGGCTGTGATTGGCAATGCTGACTCTGCGCCCGTCTAATGACCACTCTACTTGCTGAATGTCATTCGTCAGCGCGTCCCACACAAAGGCTTGCTCACCAAAATCAACATCCAGCGCAAGGATGCGTTGCCCACTACCGCCAATCAATAGGCGGTTACCAATGGGGTTAAATGCCACATCGGTAATACCGCCGATGGCAAGCGAATCCAAACGCCAATCATAAACCGACTTGCCCGACAGTACATCGCGTAAGTCAACGCTATAAGAGGCATTGCCTAAAGCCAGTAACTTGTTATCGGGGCTAAAGCGCACCACAAGAGGCTGATTGCCATTTTCTTCTTGCCAAAGGGTTTGTTGTGATGCCAGCTCATAAATTGCCGAAACGTTTCGGCTAGTGGCGGCGGCTATCAGCTTATCATCGTACGAGAACATCACCGAAACAACGGTGACAGCGGCTTGTGGGCTAGAGGGTTGTACTTGCCACGTTAGCAAAGGTTGTGGAATGGGAACACTAAACACCTGTACTGCGCCGTTGTCTGTGCCAATTGCCAGCAAAGACCCATCACTGTTATAAGCCAATGATGCAACAGCCCCCACTTCTAGCCGTGTAGGAGGTAACATGATATCTTGGGCGTTGTATAACCAAATACCTGCGCCCGTACCAATGGCAATGGTGTCACCACGAGGCGACCATACTAAATCGGTGGCAGCACCCGCCCCCAACGAAACAAGAGACTGCAAGCGGGGCGCGCTTGCTGCCTGAATTGGTTCTAAGTTCTGCGGGATGCCCTGTGACAAGGACGTTATCCCCATCAACAAACACATCACTAACGTGCATAGGCTACGCCGTACCATACTTTTGCCTCATATCTTCAAACGCATTCAACCATGCTAACTTGATTGTAGGTGAAATTTGGCTTAATATCTGCAAAAGAGTCGTAAAGACTGCTATACATAACAAAATTGTAACCATCTTAAGCGGAGCAAACCCCATGACTTATAACGCAAATACCTTTTTGGCGTATGTAGACCCCATAAATCCCGACCCGCAGACGATGGCATTGGCGGCACAAGCCATACAAACGGGGGGCTTGGTGGCATTCCCAACCGAGACCGTTTATGGTTTGGGGGCAAATGCGCATTCGCAACAAGCCGTTTCACAAATTTTTGCAGCCAAGCAACGCCCCAGCAATGACCCTCTCATTGTTCACATTGCCGACCTAGACCAATTATCCCAAGTTGCGCTTGTGAATGATGAGCGTGTGTGGGAACTGGTGGAGCGGTTTTGGGCGGGTGCGCTAACGCTCATTTTGCCCAAGCAAAACAGCATCCCCGATAATGTAACGGCGAACCAAAACACAGTTGCAGTGAGGATGCCAAATAACCTCATTGCACAAACGCTCATTCGCTTGGCAGGATTGCCCATTGCTGCCCCCAGCGCAAACCGCTTTAGCCGTCCTTCGCCCACCACAGCACAGCACGTTTGGCATGACCTTAACGGGCATGTAGACATTATTTTAGACGGTGGCAGTACGCAGATAGGCGTAGAATCCACCATCCTAGACCTCACACAGCCCATCCCGACGGTACTTAGGGCGGGGGGCGTAACGCTAGAAGCCCTACGCGAGCTATTACCGAATGTGGTGGTGCGCCAGCTATACTTAAAAGAGGGCGAAAACGCGCCAGCATCGGGAACATTGCTAAAGCACTATTCGCCCAATGCCGAAGTGTGGCTGTTTAGAGGCGGTAACACGGCATTAGTACATGAGCGCATGCGCCAAACCGCCGAATCATATTTGGCAGAAGGTAAGCGCGTAGGGATTTTGCTTCCTGATGACGAGCTGGGCGTGTTTACGGGGCTTCGTGTTCAAGTGATGCTAATGGGCGAAACCAACGCACAACTGGCACGGCACCTCTTTAATGCCCTTCGTACCCTAGAGAGCGCAGGCGTAGACATCATGCTAGTGCAGGGCTTGGATGAGGCGGGTTTGGGCTTAGCAGTTTTGGATAGGCTATATCGGGCAGCCGAAGGGCGCGTAATTGAGGTAAAAGGCTAACAATTGCGTTAAGTTTCTTGCTTAGGGTGCGTTTGCGCTTTACAATGATACCTATTATTAGTCCCATTTATAGATGTGCTTGGAAGAAGCCTATGAGCCAGCCTGTCACTGTCCTGCTTGATGACCGCGTGCGCCTACTTTCTGCGTCACTGGCGGTCACCAACTTTCCACAAAAAGCCCAAGAACGTAAAAAACATCATGCCCATTCCTACGCACGCGCCAGCGTTAAGCACTTGCTGGAGGGTGGACACCGAGAACATATTGCCATCAAACAACTACAAGGCATGCTGGATAGCGGCGTTACGCTAGAATCCCTCTTTGGGCTGGTTTTTTCGTGCCAATTCCCCAGTATGACACTAGAAACACCCCCTAGCTGGATGCCTGCGGGCTGGAATACGGCGTTGGGTGAGTTTTATACAGTGTCGGGTGTGGCAGAGTTTTGGGATAATACCCATAATGCCCGCGCCTGGCAAGAAGCCCGAACACAAGCCAACAACATCTTTGATGATGTAAAGTTCAAAGAGTTCTTAAAGCTTTTCTTTGACGATGTGCCACAAGAATTGGTCTTTATGCCCAATATCGGTTATCCTGCCGATTTTGAAGTGGGCTTTAGCACGCCGACCCAGCTTATTAGTGTGGTTCCACCCCAGCTTGCTTGGGGCGAAAGTGCGCCTTGGCCCTTTGATGAGGAAACAAACATCACCCACAGTTATCGGGGTGCGCTTGCCCAATACATGCGCTTACTGCTAAAAGATTATCTCAGCAAGCACACCGATAAAGTGGCAGAAGCCTCTCAAAAAGACTTGCCCATCACCGACGCGCTTAAATCCAAGTATCCCACATGGGAAGAACAATTTACCGCGCTGTTTATTAGCGGTGGCGTGGCAATTTACCTAGAGGATTACTTTAGCAAACGCGAATCTCAAGCCTTTGCTTTGATGGAAAAACGGGCGCGTGGCATGGATATTTTGCCCGCCACCATTAGCGTGATGCGCCGTTATATGAAAGAGCGTGGGAACAAATTCCAATCGTTAGCAGACTTTTTAACGGTGTTCCCTACACAATTGCGCGTGGCGAAGAAAATTGTAATGATGTGAGTATTTTGTGCAAATGTTGCCGAATGGGATGTTTACACATACACTTGTTCATAAGGTAGTTTTCATCTACATGAGTCATTAAAGCCTATGAACAGCCTATCTCTTAACTTAAAAGTCGTCCTATTCGATAGCGATTATTATGCGCTTCAAGCCATTAACAGCTATATGGCATGGGATAGGCGCACGCGTGTTACGTTTTATACCCATCACATTGATGAGGTGTGGCACTATTTACAGCAAGCCCCCCTAGCAGAAATGCCCGATGTGGTGGTGCTGGATAGTGACCATTTGGGCGGTGCTGAAGGCTTACTGAACACCATTAAGCAAGTGCGAAAGTTTGCCCCCAAAGCGCATATCATGTGCTTGATTCAAACGCTAGACATGCACATTATAGAGGCAAGTAGCGAAGGACAAGCGAGTGCATGCCTGCTAAAGGGTGATGTTCAATTACAAATTACGTGGGCGGTGTGCTATGCGCTTTACCACGAATTTACCGTGTCGCGCTCTGTGGCACTGCAAAGCCGTAGCACTTACCAAACGCGCCTGTATAACGCACACATTTTGCCAGAACCGCGTGAATATCCCGAAATGACAGACCGTATTCGCCAAGCGATAAAATTATGTGTCATCGAGGGGATGCCCGCGCACCTTGCCGCCGATGAAATGGGCATTAGCCTGCACACCATACGCGGTTACATCAAAGAGGGCTATCGCATTTTAGAAAGCTACGACACCGTAGAATACCCCGTAGATATGACCCCTCAAGAACGTGCCTTTATGCGCTTTACGGCGCTTAGCCAAGCAAAATAGGGGCAAATACGGCGTACTTACCCCTCTGTTTAAGCGTTATTCACCACCAACGTACACGGTTGTATAGAGTTCATAAGTCTGGTAGTTACTGTCCATCACCGTAACCCGAATGTTTACAGTGGTATAACCCTGAAAGCTGTTACAATTAATATCAAATCCAATCGGCTCGTTCTGAACGATGGTGGGCGTAAACATTAGCTCCCCTTGATAGTTAGAGAGCGTTGTGACGTATGCGCTTACGATGTTAACTTCGCCCGCGCTCAAACGAACCGCTCCAGAGCCTGTGCCACCAAAGAAATCGCATGTAAACGATTCCTCTAGCACCAAAGACTGATATGGCGGTTCTGTAGATGCTGGCAGCGGTTCTGGCGTGCTGGGCTGTAGTTCTACTGGCAATTGCTCTACGGTGATGTTGCCCGCTTCGTATTGTTGCAAGTACCACGCGCTATTGTAGTACCATGCCCGAATGTCGGGGTCGGGATTATCACATAAGCCGTACCATTCGCCTCCCACATCACACTTGTTAAGGGGTAAGTCGGGGGCGGGTGTTGGGGTGGCTTCTGTCGTTTGGGTTTGTGATGTTACAAAGCGCGATGGACTGACGGGCGGTGTTTCATCCTCATCGGCTTGATTGTTGTTTTGTGGGCGTTGATATTGGTGTTCTAGCTCGCGCAGGTTGCTAAGGGGCGTATTATTGAGCGTGTTTTGGGCTTCTCTTAGCGTGTTTACTTCTTCGTCTGTTAGAGGGCGGTTGTTGCGTGTTTCTGATGAACCGTTTAGAGCATTCTGTATGATGCTTCGTGTTGCTGTTTGTGAAGTGCTTAATTGTGCGCCATTCGCATCCACAGAAAAGGCAGTCCCCCCCACACTGGTAAGCATTTGGTCGCCATTTTTTAGGCGTGTTACCCCTTTAAGCACTTCAAACGTCCATTGTGAAGGACGGCGCGTTGCGACCAAGCCCACATCGCCTTCGTTGGTATCAATGGCGGTGGCACTATCGCCTTGCCATAGCACCACAGAGCCTTCTGCAAGTTCGATATCATAGCCATTGATATTGAGATACGCATTGCCAAACCCATGAGGCACAATGATAAGCACACCGTTTAACAGGCGCGTTTCTGCGCTGTCACCACTCAGAAAAATTGTTAGGCGTTCCATTGGCGCATAATAGCGTTCTTCGGGGTTAGAAATGGGCAAGTCGGCAATTTCGGGTGCGTCATTTAGTAGCTCACGCAATACCCACCCATCCATACTATTGGGCAATAACACGCGCAACCAACGCCCGTTTTCGCTAATGCCAACGGCTTGCACTTGCGCTGCCACCTCTAAAACCTGTAACACCAGCGCATCTATGAAGGGCAATTGGCGCACATTGACACTGTTGCCCGTGATATTTTGCAAAGTCAGCGAAGGGTTTAAGGAATCGTTGCGTACAGTAACGCCCCCAAACGCCACAATTTGTACGCTCTCACTATCGCTGTTTAAGCCCGCCTGAAGGTGAAACACGGTTGCGCTAAAGGGGTCAATTGTGCCGTCTGTGTTTTCGCCGATGTTTGCGCTAAAGAGCGTTTGTGTGGATTCGATGCTCCCAACGGGTGACGGCGCACTAAGCGGGGCAGATTTGGCGTATGCGCCGTCCGGCAATGAAGTCACTCTGTTTTCTTGAGTAGAGAAGGTCGCTACCCCTTGTCCCACACAGGCACTATTTAGGCGGGCATTGGCGCAAACCTCTTTTGCCAGCACTAACGCCGATTTAATCAGTGTGGGTTGTAGATCATTGGGGGTTAGGGTGGCGGTAAGCGGTGGCGCGAAACCGTCTAACATGGGTTCAAACACTTCACGAAGCAACGCCAGAGCCGTGCTTTCGGGGGCTTGGAAGTGCCAAAGATAGGTCATCCCATCTATCAGTGTGGCATAAAAACGCCCATGAATGGCAGTATTATTCACGGTATCGCTATAGCCAATGCTTTGCCACGTTGTAAAGTCAGAGACATAAGCGCGGTCTTGGATGTTTTGGGCGTTGGGCGCGGTGCGTGCCAAAGCCTCTGTCAGGGCTTGGAGTGGGCTGGTATTTGCAACTTCACTTAACAGCGCAAACGTGAGCGTATCAGACGCATTAGGGGGCGTGAAGCGTGCCTGTGAAAAAGCGGTTAGCCACGTTTGCGGGATGGGGTATGGCAAATTGCGCGAAGTAAACGCATATTCCCATCGCAAGCCTTCAGTGGTTGTCAGGGCTTCGGGCGCACTGTTTAGCCCACTGTCCACCGCTACCGAAACCGCATCATAGCCACTGATGCCCGCAAAGGTCGTTATCAAGAAGCCTAATTCGTACGTGCCATCGGGGGGCGCGACTTCTATAAATTGCAAGTCGCCAACGCGATAGGCGTTACCTGCTTCGGGCTTGGTGTTGCCGTTGCCCAAGACAAAATACTGGTATGCCGTAAATTGCCCATCGGGTTTAAGCGTAATGGGCGCGTAAGTGATGCCTGTTTTACGGACTGCGCTAAGGATGTTGCTGGCGCGGTCAAATGAAAGCGTTATCTCAAGGGGCGTTGGGGTGCTATCGTCCTCATAAAGCCCATCTATGACGAGCGATTGTTCGGTACGTACCACTAGCTCATTTGCGCCACTGCTGCCGTCCGTTACTTGCCATAAGGTAAATGGTTCCCATCTAAACTCGGAGATGTCGATACCACTTTTCCAGTAATTCACCTGTTCAACGCCTTCTTCAAAGCTTACAACGGTGAGGATGTCGGTATTTAAGAGGCGTTGCTTACGACCATCTTGGCGCAAAACATCCACGATAAAAGAGCCGTTATAAAGGTTACGCCCGCGCACTTGCAAGCCCACAACTGGGACAAATTGTGCGTTGGCTTGGGGTGTGCTGGTGGTCACTGTGACTTCTGGGGCTTGGGGTGGATGATAAGACAACAGGCTTTCTTCTACACGCCACAGGCGCGGGCTAACCACGTTAAAATAGTCACTTAGCATTTGCCCCCATGCCTTTAATGGGCTATCGGTGAAGTAACTGGCATCAAATGAGGCACTATTGGGCGGAAAGTAGATGTTATAGTAGGACGTGAATTTTTCGGATAGGCTGGCGGCTGTGCCATATAAACGCGCTTCATCAAGGGCAGTTACCACGTCACGGGCGGCGCGAATGACAGACGGGTTATCTGTGAGGGCAATCACCTGTCCCATAAAATGCCCCAAGTCTAGCTTATCGTTGTTGCTAATAAAGTTAGAGGGCTTGTAGGCGTTGCTATAGGCTTGGCTAATGAGCGGTGCAAAGCGTTGTGGGTCTGTACTGATGAGGGTTGCAAACGCTTCTGTGGTTTCTGTAATGCGCGTAAACGCCGTTAAATCCGTAACCACCATGCTATCGTAAAGCCGATCTGTGCCACTATACACTGATAGATCACGGGTCACGTACGCTTCTGCCATGCCAGAAGCTGTACTAAGCAGACTCATGTCATTACGCACGCTCTCGGTAAGCAGGGTCATATCCAGCGCAGGATTCGAGACAATTTCTGGCGAGGCAATGGACAAGCCAAAGAACTCGTTGATGGTGTCAAAGTATTCAATGCTCGCCATAGAACAGGCATCATTCACCAATAAATCAAAACGTGGTACGCCTGCGGTTTGGGTTGCTCGGCTAAAGGCTTCGCGGAGGTCACTAAGGGAAATGGCACTTTGGTTTGTATCGTCTACTACTAGCCCACGCCACGCGCCCCCATGCCCCCCAATCGTTACAATATAGCGTTCTGCGGGGAAGGTTTGCACGCCCCACACCAAAAATTGCGCCAGTGTTTGCCCTTTACCGCTATCTTGTGTGCCTAAGTCGGCAATGAGGGTGCTATCAATCGTTGGGGGGTAAACGTCGCCATAGTCGCCTGTGGTATCGTCCGTCATTTCATAAATGCGCCCCGTTTTCCAATCTCCGTTGGCGGTGCTGTAGTAGGGGCTACGGTCTACGAAGGCAATAATGTTCACTTGCTCATTGCTTCCGCCACCACGCTCAAATTCATCTAAATCTGCCAGTAGGGCTTCTTCAAGGTTGGTATCTGCGCCCATATACGCCAAAACTGTCCATGACGCTTTTTCACGGGGGGCAAGCTCTGGAAAGCCTGTTGCTAGTAAGGCAGATGCGCTTGTATCTAGGGTGGTTTCCTGCGTGACATCAGGCACAGTGTTAATCGAGGCAGTGTAATCCCCGTTGGTATTGCCCTTAAGCACCCCAAAGCGCGTAATAATTAGCGTGTAATTGCCCGCTGGCAGGCGCAAATTGGCGACCTGTGAGCTGGTATCTTGCGAGGAACGGTCATCATTTTCAATGAGAATATTGCCGATGTCGTCAATGATATAAATCAGTGTGTCTAGGTCGCCAGAAGTTGGGCGCACATCGGCTGTGACCAATGAGGCTTCTGACAGGCTAAACGGCACTTCTACAAACGGGGTTGCATCGTTAATGATGCCTGCTAGCCCGTTGCTGGCAAGGCTTTGCCACACACTAAGTATCAATAAAAGGCTGGCAAGAATACCTGTTTTTTTACGCATGGGGTTAAAGCCTCTGATAACCAAATAGGATTACAAATTATTATAGCTTAAACGAAGGCAATATACTTGTAAAAACACATCAAAAAAACGCGCCTCTGTTTACAGAAGGCGCGTTTTCTTTGTGATAACTGGGGGTGCTGTAACGACTAAGTAAGGCGGTTGTAGAACTCTACCACCAACTGAACGTTGACAGGCACTTGAATTTCGTCTACTTCTGGCAAACGAACCACCGTAGATTTACGGGCAGCTTTGTCTACGCTAAGGTATTGTGGGAAGTAGGTGGTTTGTTCCATCCACTGGGTAACATGAACATTGTCGCGCATCTTTTGGCTAAGCTCAATCATATCGCCAACCTGTACTTGGTACGAAGGGAGGTCAACACGCTTGCCATTGATGAGAATGTGACCATGAACAACCAATTGGCGAGCTGCCCAAATGGTTGCGCCGATGCCACTCTTGTAAACCAAGTTGTCTAAACGGCGTTCCAAAAGAACTAGCAAGTTACCGCCCGTGGTGCCTTCTAGGCGGGTGGCTTTTGTGTAGTAGGCGCGTAATTGTGTTTCGCGCACATTGTAGATGAAAGAGAGCTTTTGCTTCTCGTCCAGTTGCATGCCGTAGTTGCTACGCCGTCCGCCTCGGAAGGACTTTTCCTTGCCGTGGTCGCCAGGAGGATAGCCACGCGAATCTAAAATACGGGTGTACTTAGGGCGCGAAACTAGCACTTCTCCGAAGCGTCTTTGCACTCTGGCTTTGGGTCCATGATATGATGCCATGCGTCTTTTTAACCTCTAAATTGTATTAGACCACTCATCATCGGGTCAGCCGTGTCCCGACAAGGGTTATCATTCGATTGGGTGTGAACGGTACGGTGGTTTATTATAGAGAAAAAACGCTCTGTTGGTAGGGCTAAAATGTAAAACCCCCGTAGGGGATAAGCCTACAGGGGCGGTCTTTCAGAGCTACCCGCTAGGGGAGTTGCTCACGGTTTGCGTTTTTACACGCGGAAGGTGCAGCAAGGTCTAACGGATAGCCTCCAGATGACCAATACTCATAACATTCACCTCCTTCTTTGTAAGTGGACAAGAAAGCAGTACTTGCCTGCTTGCGCCGCATATTAAGCGACAAGGAACATCCTAACACAAAAAAACTGACCCGTCAAGCACCTGATATGACCCCTTATGACCTTTTCAGCATTCCCTCATCTTTGCTTATGTTAGAATGAGGGGTGTCGGTGCGTCTAGTGCCTGATGTGGTTTATATAACGAGCTAAAGGATAAATAACCATGACTCAAGAAGTTGCTGTTTTAGCAGGTGGATGCTTTTGGTGTTTAGAAGCCGTCTACGACCAATTGAAGGGTGTGCTAAGTGTAGAAAGTGGCTACACAGGCGGTCATGTCCCCAACCCCGACTATAAAAGTGTGTGTAATGGCACAACAGGACATGCCGAAGTGGTGCGTGTGGCGTTTGATAACACGGCGGTTTCGTTTCAAGACCTCTTGAACATTTTCTTCGTCATTCACGACCCCACGACCCTTAATCGTCAGGGTGCAGACGTAGGCACGCAATATCGCTCAGAAATTTTCTATACCAGCGAAGCCCAAAAGCAAACCGCAGAAGAAGCCATTGCCAGCCTAACCGCACAAGGCATTTGGGGAAGCCCCATTGTAACGGCAATATCCGAGCTAGGGACGTTGTACATTGCCGAGGACTATCACCAAGAATACTTTGCCAATAACCCCCAAAATGGTTATTGCCAAGCGGTGGTTGCGCCTAAAGTGGCTAAATTTCGTAAAACCTATTTTACACAATTAAAGGCATAGACCGTTTGTGATATGCTTGTGCGTTATTTTTACTCATAAGCAAAGTGAGCGATGTATGACCAAAGTAGTCTCGGTTTTTGGCTCTGCCCATTTAGAAGAAAACGACCCCACTCTGCAAGATAGCATTAACGTAGGACGCGCCCTTGCAGGGGCGGGTTATACTGTGATGACGGGGGGGTATGGGGGCGCGATGGCATACGCCAGCCAAGGCGCACATGAAGCAGGCGGGCATGTGATTGGCGTTACTGTACCCGACATTCAGCTTATTCGTGAGCGCGTAGTAAACCCGTATGTAAAAGAAGAAATTCCTTTCCCTACCTATCGTGAGCGTTTGGTGTATTTGGTCGAAAAAGCCGATGCTTTTGTGGTAATGGCGGGTGGTGTAGGCACACTGCAAGAAATGGTAGAGGCGTGGCAATTGCTACGCATCAAACAGCTTTCGCCACGTCCCCTCATTTGCTATGGCGCGTTTTGGCATAGCACTATCGACTATTTATTGTTGTCGCCGTATGTCCCCGATGAACATCGTCAGCTCATCCAATTTGCAGAATCGCCCGAAGAAATGCTACACACCCTTAGTACCTTTAAGGCATAAGCAAGCGAGCTTGTGTAACCCATGGGTGCATCTTTTGCGAAAGAAGGGTGCGCCCGTTTTTATGGTTATTCTAGCAGCGCCTTATATGCTTCGGTTGTAAGACCCTCATCATTGATAATTTTGCGGTCTTTAGTTCTTTGTGTTAAGGCACAACAACCATGGCGTACGGGTCTGTGCGTTGTAAATAACATGGTTTCCCTTTGCCTTCGTTCCACAAAGCCGACTCAATCGTATACAAAATGTCAACTCAAGTTGTCATTTTTTGACTTGGGTTCGTTATAATGGCTATAGGCTTATTCAATTGCAGGAAGGCAACCATTATGAAAGCATTGGTAACAGGGGCAACAGGGTTTGTGGGGTCGCATCTCGTCCGCGAACTTAACAACAGAGGGTATACGGTTCGTGCTTTGCATCGTGCCAGCTCTAAAATGGAAGCCCTAAAAGGCTTAACCTATGAATCTGCATTAGGTGATGTGACTGAACTAGACGCGCTAAGGCGTGCCTGTGAAGGTGTGGATGCGGTGTTTCATGTGGCGGCGGTTGCCGATTATTGGCGAGCCGATGCCGACCACATGCGCGAAGTGAACATTGAAGGCACGCGCAAAGTGCTACAAGCCACCCGTGAATTGGGGGTAAAGCGCGTGGTGTTTACCAGTAGTGCGGCGGCGGTCGGCTTTTTTAATGACCGTCCCTCCAACGAAACCGACCCGTTTAACTTGCCTCCCCATCGTTTCCCGTATGGACACAGCAAAGCCCTTGCTGAAGACGTGGTGCGCGAAGCCGTTGCCAATGGGCAAGATATTGTTACGGTTAATCCAGTGGTTATCATGGGGGCGGGCGACCTGAATATGATTAGTGGCACGTTTATGTTACAAACCAAGCGTTATGGCATGTTTACGCCCATTACCTATGGGGGCATTAGCGTAATTGATGTGCATGATGTGGTACGCTATCACGTAGACGCTTACGAAAAAGGGGTGACAGGAGAACGCTATATCCTGATGACAGAAAACTATCCCTATGCGGTGTGGTTTAAGATGATTGCTGACGTGGTGGGTGTCCGTTCTCCCATCATTTATGTCCCCAATGTCTTACTATCACCGATGGCTAATGTGATAGACTTCTTGCGTAAGCTAGGTGTTAAAACACCCATTGATGCCAACCAAACACGGCTTGGGGGTGTAAATGTCTATTTTGATGGACAAAAGGCGCACGACTTGTTTGGAAAGCCCCAAACCGACATGAAAACCAGCCTAAAAGAGACGTATACTTGGTATGTAGCAAACGGTTATATGAAATAGGACGCTTGCGTCAAAAGTGACCTTGATTACAATAGAGATAAACCAGCAAAGAAGGACATCCGCATGGCAACCCCTCAACATTATGGCATTCGTCTTAAAAGCAGTGCGCGAACTGATAGGGGG
>Ga0163144_10013899_pt1 | contig 16750 bp, 21 predicted proteins | sample OliLak19BULKMAT1_FD_123175 | JGI IMG/M metagenome (GOLD analysis project Ga0163144, IMG submission 123175) | Freshwater microbial mat bacterial communities from Lake Vanda, McMurdo Dry Valleys, Antarctica - Oligotrophic Lake LV.19.BULKMAT1 | ecosystem: Environmental > Aquatic > Freshwater >... | reverse complement strand
TTGTGCACACACAGATCTCGGGAGAATTGTGGCTGTAAAGATTCGTTTGAAGCGCATGGGCAAGATCCGTGCACCGTACTACCGTATTGTCGTCGCCGACTCGCGCTCGAAGCGTGACGGTCGTTCGATCGAGGAGATCGGTAAGTACCACCCGACCGAGGAGCCCTCGTTCATTGAGGTCGACTCGGCGCGGGCGCAGTATTGGCTGAGCGTTGGCGCGCAGCCGAGCCCACAGGTCGAGGCCATCCTTAAGCTGACCGGCGACTGGGGAATCTTCAAGGGCGATAAGAGTGCCAAGAGCACCGTCAGGACCAAAGAGGCCAAGGTCGATTTCGTCGCCGACGAGAAGAAGAAGCCGGTGCTCAAGCCCAAGTCGGAGAAGCCGGTCGCCAAGGTTGAGGATGCGCCAGCTGACGCGGTCGAAGAAGTTGTCTCCGACGGCGCGGTGGAGGAAGTTCCGGCCGCGGCAGAGGCTGCAGCCGAGGCGACCCCAGCGGGCGATGAAGCGTCCGCAGGCTCAGTACCAGTTGACGCCGTCGATGACGCCGTCGATGACGCCGTCGATGACGCTGACACCGCAGACACCGCTGATACGGCTGATACCGCTGATACCGGTGGCAGCTCGGATGCCGGTGACACCTCTGACACCGGTGACACCTCAGCAGACGCAGATAAGGCCTAGCTTTGCTCGCTCCCGCCCTCGAACACCTCGTCAAGGGGATTGTCGATCATCCCGAAGACGTGCGCGTCTCTGAGAAGAGTTCGCAGCGCGGCGACGTGCTCGAGGTGCGCGTGCACCCCGACGACCTTGGACGTGTGATCGGCCGAGCCGGTCGCACTGCCAAGGCATTGCGCACCTTGATCACGGCGCTCGCCGACGGGCGCCGGGTGCGTGTCGACGTCGTCGACACCGATCACTAGACGGTGGCCGACACGCGCGCAGCCCAGCCAAGTGACACCCAGTTGCGGGTTGGGCGGCTGACGAAAGCGCACGGCCTCAAGGGCGCGATCAAGATCGAGCTCTACACGGATGTGCCGGAGCGCCGGTTCGTGCCGGGCGCAACGTTTGCCCTACAAGTACCGGACACGTCACAGTGGTTCGGCAAGAAGCTCGAGCTCATCGAGCTCAAGTGGTACAACTCGCATCCTGTAGCCTTCTTCGCCGGCGTGACCGAGCGCACTGCAGCCGAGTCGCTCGTCAAGGCAATTCTGTGGATCGAACATGACATGGATGCCCCGTCCGATGAAGAAGATGCTTGGTTTGACCACCAACTAGTCGGCCTGCGTGTACTCCGCGACGGTGTCCAGATCGGCATCGTGAGCCAGGTCGACCATTTGCCGGCGCAAGATCTGCTGACCGTTGCCACGCCGTCCGGAGACGTCCTCGTGCCCTTTGTCAAGGCGATCGTGACAGCGGTCGATATCGACGGCGGCACGATGGCGATGACCCCGCCGCTCGGCCTCTTCGAAGAGCTTGCCGACGAAGAGCCCAATCGCGCCACCTCCACCACCGCCACCCCCGCCCCGACCCCCACCGTTCCGGAGGACGGCGCGCCATAGTGGATGATGGCCCGAACCACGAGCTCAATCAATTGCCACTCGTCCATGACCTGCTGATAGCTCAACAGAATGACGATGTATCCGTGTCGCAGTAGCGCCAAGTCCCGCGTTCGATCGCGGTGGAAAGCGTCAGGCCCGTCGTGCCACTTGCGTCCGTCAGTCTCGACGACGAGTCGATCACCAACGACGAGATCGAGGCGCCCCACCCCGTCGATCATCATCTGGCTTTGGATGCGCACGCCGAGCATCGATAGACGCAGTCTGCACAGCGTCTCGAAGCCCGATTCACTGGAAGCGTCAGTCAACGTCGTCGAGAACCGAGGCGAACCGAGGCGGGAGGGCAGCAACTATGCGAGTAAGTTGTGCCATTGACAGCACCCCCTTGTTGAGTGCTGAGTCGATGATCGCCAGAGCGTCCTCCCGCTGTGAGCACAAGAGCACCTCACGAACGAGGGCGGGAACTGGTTCAACGATGGGTGCCCCAAGGCGCCACGGGGTCGACTGCTAATGTTCGATCGCGTCGCCAGCGTCGCCGAAGGTGCGGCCGGCGTGCCTCGGGCGCGCAAGGTGGAAGTCGGTGCCCTCCGGAGTCCACAGCTCATGGTGCCTCGCAGTCGAGACACAGGCGGGGCGGCCGCCCAACTCGGCGGCTCGCACCAGATCGGGCGAAGCATCCGCAAGTCTGACCCAGCCTTTGCGGATGCGGAGAAGTTCGCCGCGCGCTACGGCATTCCTGATGGTCGACTCGCGTGCGCCGACTCGCCGGTGGGGGACGACACGCCGCACGGCTGCAGCGGTGCGCCACATATACGGCGCGCCATCCTCCGCAACCGTTGCACAGCGGCAGGGCACAGCGGGCGGCGCGCGGCGGGCACGAGTGAGCCATACGCTGGAGTCGTGCGCATCGACATCGTCACGATCTTTCCCGAGTTCTTCGGCGTGCTCGACATCTCCCTCCTCGGCAAGGCTCGCGAACGCGGCATCCTCGAGGTAAATGTGCACGATCTGCGTGACTTCACGCACGATAGGCACCGCACGGTTGATGACACGCCATACGGCGGCGGTGCCGGAATGGTGATGCGCCCAGAGCCGTGGGGCGGAGCGCTCGACGCGACCGTTGGCCCGACGTCGACCGTGATCTTTCCTTCAGCGGCTGGCGAGCCATTCACGCAGGCGCTTGCGCGCGAGTTTGCAACAGAGCAGCACTTGATCTTCGGATGCGGTCGGTACGAGGGCATTGACCAGCGAGTTGTCGACTACGCAGCATCCGTCAGCTCGGTTCGCGAGGTCAGCCTTGGCGACTACGTGTTAAACGGCGGCGAGGTGGCAGCGATGGCGATGATCGAGGCCGTCGGGCGGCTAGTCGATGGTGTGATGGGCAACCCAATGAGCGCAGTGGAGGAGAGTCACTCAGACGGTCTGCTCGAGTACCCGAGCTACACGAAGCCCGCCGAGTGGCGAGGGCGCGAGGTGCCAGCCGTGCTCTTGAGCGGCAATCATGCCGCGATCGCAGAGTGGCGCAAGGCTCAGCAGCGTGAGCGCACGAGGCGCGTGCGGCCGGATCTATTGCCGCCAAAGCCCAACGACAGCCAACCCGCCTAGTTTCGCGCCGTCAGCACAAGCGGACCATCCGCCGTCACAGCGACGGTGTGCTCAAAATGCGCCGATCTGGATCCGTCGACGCTGCGCAGGGTCCAGCCGTCTTCGTCCGTGGTGATGCGATCCGTCCCGGTCATGAACCATGGCTCGATCGCGAACACGAGTCCTGCCTTGAGTTTGAGTCCGCGCCCGGCGCGCCCATCGTTCGGTATGTGCGGATCGCCGTGCATCTCGCGACCGACACCGTGCCCACCGAACTCAAGGTTCACCTGGATCCCGGCTTCGGCCGCAACGTGGCCGATTGCCGCCGAGATGTCGCCAATGCGGTTGCCGACGACGGCCGCAGCAATTCCAGCGTCGAGCGCGCGTGACGTCACATCAATCAGGCGCACGTCTTGCTCGCGCGCGGTTCCGACGATGATGCTGATAGCCGAGTCTGCGACCCAGCCGTCAACCGATGCCGCAAAATCGAGCGAGAGCAGGTCGCCGTCGCGCAGCTGGTAGTCGTGCGGAAGTCCGTGTAGTGCGGCGTCGTTCACCGAGGTGCAGATCACCTTGCCGAACGGTGAGCCGCCGAACGACGGATGGTAGTCGATATAGCAGCTCTCTGCCCCGCGCGATCGAATCAGCTGGTGGGCGAGCTCGTTGAGATCGAGCAGGTTGACTCCTACGGCGGCTGCCGCGGCCGTCGCAGTCACGACACTGGCGACGAACTCGCCAGCAGCGCGCATTTGCTCGACCTCGGTCGGTGTCCGCAGTTCGATCATGCGCCCGGCATCAGGCTCGCGTGTGGTGCAAGGAGTTCACGCGAGAGCGTGCGTAGCTTGCTGATGAAGCGCTCGTCGCCCTCGCGCTCGTACACAAAGGCGCGGTGCAGCAGCGAACCTGCGAGTTCCACAAGCACTTCGAGGTCGAATGACAACTCGGGGGTCGTCGTGATTCCATACTTCATGACGAGCAGCTCATTGAAGCGAGCCGCGATAAGCGTGTTGTTCGTGGCATGCGGTTGCAGAAATCGCTCGTCGATAACGTCACCGAAGTGCAGTGCACGAAAGCCCGGCTCGTTTTGGACCAGGTCAACATAGATGTCGATCACGTGGTCGATGATGTCCAGCCAGTCGCCGTGCGAGTCGTTGAGCCGCGCATAGACGCGCTCGGAGAACCGGTCCAGATTGCGCGCGGCGAGGGCCAAAAGCAACTGCTGGATGTTCGGAAAGTATCGATAGACCACGCCAACTGAAGAACTCGATCGCACCGCAACGGCGGTCGTAGTCAGGCCGTCAATGCCGTGTTCATCGATGAGGCCTGCCGCGGCATCCATGAGATGGCTGATGCGTTCAGCACTGCGTTGCTGGATCGGCTCGGTTCGAACGGTGATTGAGGCCGGGATTAGGTCGAGTGTGATGTTCATTTTCTGTGTACTCCGTCGCTATTCCGTTACGACGATACCCTGAGGGTATGTGGATTCGTCAGGGGCTGTACTTCTGGCAGTTCGTCGCCGTCCTCGTTCTGCCACTCTGGGTCTTCATTGCCAAGGGCATTCTCGGCTCGAGCCTCGGCTGGGATCTTCTGCTTTTCGTATTCCTTTGCCCGCTTCTGGCGGTTTCGATGCTCATCGTCGTTGGCCTTACCGTCGCTCGAAAAACGGTGCGGGCCACTCGCAGCGTTTCATGGCTGGATGCCGCGGTGCTCGTCGTTTGGCACGGTGCGATCATCACCTTCGGGTTCGTTGATACCAGCTGGGTCGTCGTGCTCATAGTGGTTTCGGCGATCGCAGGCTTCTGGACCGCGATCGGGCAGCTCGTGATTGAAACCCGAGACCGGGTTCGCGGCGTTATGGCAGGGTTCGACGAGGCTGCGCGCGCCGATCGGTCTTCGACAACTCGGAGCGCGCCAATCGACGACGGCACCGTCATCATTGTGTATCCAAGCGAGACTCGCGCTGAACCCTGATTGTGTGACAAACTGATGGTTTGTGCTCGCGCGCGACTCTGCCACAGGGGAGTCGGTATCGCCTTAGCGACAATTCCACTTCACACCCATCACCGATTATTCGCGTTCGACCTGTGGCGGTCGCAGAGAGCGAAGCACCATGCACATCCTCGACAACGTCGATGCAGCATCCCTCAAAGACAACATTCCCGATTTTCGTGCCGGCGACAACGTCAAGGTTCACGTCAACATCATTGAAGGCACGCGCTCGCGTATTCAGGTGTTCCAGGGTGTCGTCATCGGTAGGTCCGGCGAGGGCGTTCGTGAGACGTTCACCGTTCGCAAGATCAGCTTTCAGGTCGGTGTCGAACGCACATTCCCCGTGCACTCCCCGGTGATCGACCACATCGAGATCGTCACTCGAGGCGACGTTCGCCGCGCCAAGCTCTACTACTTGCGCAACCTTCGCGGCAAGAAGGCGAAGATCAAGGAAAAGCGCGACTTCTAGGTCGAAGCGCCCCGCCGCCGCAGATTTTGGTGGTGCCAGACGGTTTACACTTGCTGGGAACCCAGGGGAGAAATGACAGAAGAATCGCGGCCAGCCGGTTCGGGTGCGATTGCGGCAACTGCGCGTATTGATGTGCCTGGTCCAGTCCCGCGCGATGCCTCGCGGAGTCGTTCCCGAAGCGTGTGGATCTTTTTGCGCGACCTCCTGATCATCATCGTTGCAGCCCTGCTGATTTCGTTTCTGATCAAGACGTTCCTTGTTCGCTCGTTTTATATTCCCTCGTCTTCGATGGAACAAACGTTGATGGTCAACGACCGCATCATCGTCAATCAGTTGACTCCTGACCCGATCCCGATTGAGCACGGAGATGTCGTTGTGTTCCGCGATCCAGGCGGCTGGCTGACTCCAGCGCCCCAGGTTCAGACCAACTGGGTCGTCGGCGCGATCGATGCGGTGCTCGCTTTCGTTGGCTTGATTGCACCGGACAGCAACGAGCACCTCATCAAGCGCGTCATTGGTCTTCCGGGTGACACCGTCGTGTGTTGTAACGATTTCGGACAGCTCAGCGTTAACGATGTTCCACTCGACGAGCCATACATCACGCTTCCCCCCGATGCAACGAAGGCTACTCGTGACGATTTCACGGTCACCGTGCCAGCCAGCGCACTGTGGGTCATGGGTGACAACCGTTATAACTCGGCGGATTCAGCCTTCCACCGCACCGACCCGACCGGCGGCTTCGTGCCGCTCGATAACGTCGTCGGGCGGGCCTTCGTCGTGAGTTGGCCGGCCAACCGCTGGACATGGCTCGACAACTACCCGGCGACTTTCTTCGGAGTCGATCGTGCCGCAACACTCGGCGTCGAGTAATTCGACGTGCCAGCCGAGCAGCCGACTCGCGATGTCGAGGAAGCGCTGCTCGCCACCGGTGCACGGTTTGTCATCGGTTGCGACGAGGTCGGCCGCGGCGCAATCGCTGGTCCAGTGGCCGTCGGACTCGCGGTCTTCGTTCACGGGCTCGGTGAGCATCCTTTCGGATTGCGTGACTCCAAACTGCTCAGCGAGAAGCGGCGAGAAGCCCTGGCGCCCGCGGCGGCGGATTGGGCGCGAGCCTCGGCTGTTGGCTTCGCTTCCGCGGCCGAAGTTGACACACTGGGCATCATTGCCGCGCTCGGCATCGCGGGTCGCCGCGCACTCATCGAACTCCACGAGGTGGGAGTCGCGATTGCCGACAGTGTTGTGCTGCTCGACGGCGCACATGATTGGGTCACGCCAGCGCTCAACTCGCCTCCCAGAGTGGTGACGCGTGTCAAGGCTGATCGCGACTGTGTGGCGGTCGCCGCGGCATCCGTAATTGCGAAAGTGCGTCGCGACCGCATCATGATTGAAGCGGATGCCGCGTGCCCCGGCTACGGCTGGAGCGGCAACAAGGGCTACGGATCTGCCGCACACTTCGCGGCCATCACCGAACTCGGAACAACTTCGATGCACCGACTCACCTGGCTCCACGATCGCAGTGGCCGGGTGTCAACCTTTGAGCCACTCGTGCGCGTCGAAGGGGTGTGATGGCAGTAGCTGCCCAGTTGTTGTGACAGCAATGCCGCAGCGCTAGGCTTTGCTCTGCTTCGGCCATTTCATCGTCGCCGTTCGACCGCGATTGCGGTCACCATAGAGGAGCAACAATGAGCACCATGACCCGTCGCGTCACAGCACCAATTGCCATCGTTATTGCCTTGGCGATGGCACCGGCACTGAGCGGCTGCTTCGGCAACCCGATCGAAGGCCTCATCGAGGGCGCAACTGGGGGGCAAGTAGATCTCGGCGGCACGACCATTCCCGACGGCTTCCCATCCTCGGAGGTTCCCATTGCCTCCGGCGAGATTATCTTCGGCGGCTCGCTCGGCAACGACGAAAGCCGCGTCTTCAACGTGACGGTGCGTGTTCCGAACGCACAGGCGATCGACAGCATCAAGGCGGATCTCGAGGCAGCCGGCTTCGAATCGCAGGGCGAGTTCCCGGGATCGACAAATGAGGGCGGCACCTTTATCGGCACCACCGCAAAGTGGGGCGTGCTGGTCGTCGTCGGTAAAGATAGCGAGAGCGGGTTCATCGCCAACTACACCGTCACTTCGGCGGAGCAGGTCGGCGGCTGAGTTCCGTACGCGCTGAACGGCAAATCGTTCGAGCCCAGGAAGGCGAGTTCGCAAACCAAGGCACACCGAGCCGAATCGCGACGTGCCTGATCGCGCTCGCTCTCGGAGTGTTCGCGGGCATCATCTTCACCATCAGTCATCAGGCGAGCATCGAGATAGCCACCGTAAGGCTGCCGTGGGGCATCATCGCGGCGATCGTATTGACGAGCGCGCTCCTTGCGGGGCTTCGCCTCGTGTTTGGCACGAGGATCGTGCCGGGCTTTGCCGCGGGAGGGCTCCTGCTTGCCGCCGGCATCCTTGCACTGCCGTCGCCGGGAGGTTCGATTCTGGTTCCCGATAGCGTTGTCGGCTACGTCTGGAGCTTCTCACCAGCGCTCATCGCGGCGATCGTGCTCGGCCTGCCGAGTCTGCGTCCGAGTCTGCGTCCGGAGCCTGCCTCCGAGCCTGTCTTCGAGCCTGCCTCCGAGAGTGTCTCCAGATTCGGCGGCTAAGATTGAAGGTACTCCCGCGTCGAAAGGTTCCGATCTGCCGTGACCTATGTCATTGCTCAGCCCTGTGTCGATCTCAAGGATCGTGCGTGCATCGATGAGTGTCCAGTCGACTGCATCTATGAGGGCGATCGGATGCTCTACATCCATCCGGATGAGTGCGTTGACTGCGGCGCCTGCGAGCCAGTGTGCCCCGTCGAGGCGATCTACTACGAAGATGATCTGCCGTCGAAGTGGGCCGACTACTACAAGGCCAACGTCGAGTTCTTCGACGAGGTCGGTTCGCCGGGTGGTGCAGCAAAGGTTGGTGTGATCCACAAGGATCACCCGGTGATCGAGGCGCTCCCCGTTGGCAGTGCCGGGGACTGAGTGCCGCGCTCTCCACTCGCCCTTCCCGATTTTCCGTGGGATCTACTGAGTCCATTTGCCGAGCGAGCCCGCTCGCATCCTGACGGCATAGTGGACCTCTCGATCGGTTCTCCCGTTGACCCGAGCCCGGCCGTGGCACGCGAGGCACTTGTCGCTGCAGCCGATTCGCACTCATACCCATTGACTTCAGGATCCGTGCCGCTTCGTGAGGCCATTGTCGAATGGTTTGCGCGTCGTCGCGGTGTCACTGATTTGTCGATCGCCAACGTCATGCCGAGTATCGGCTCAAAAGAAATGGTGGGCCTCCTGCCGCTCTTTCTCGGGCTCGGCAAGGGCGACACAGTCGTCCATCCAAAAATCGCATACCCGACCTATGCGATTGGTGCCGCCATCGTCGGGGCGTCGGTTGAAGCATCCGATAACCCGGCCGACTGGCCGCTGTCGACCAGGCTCGTCTGGGTTAACAGTCCGGGCAATCCAACGGGGCGCGTGCTTGACGCCGCCGAACTTCGCCGGGCCGTTGAGCGCGCAAGAGAGCTCGGCGCAGTGATTGCCAGCGACGAGTGTTACGCCGAGTTCAACTGGGTCGGGAGCGAGCCGACAACCTCGATTTTGCATCCGGATGTCATCGCTGGCGACCGCAGTTCAGTTCTGGCCCTCTACTCGCTGTCGAAGCAGTCCAACCTGGCCGGCTATCGCGCAAGTGTTGTTGCGGGCTGTAGTGAGCTCATCGCCGAGCTCTTGGCGGTGCGAAAGCACGCCGGACTCATTTCGCCCGCGCCGGTGCAGGCCGCCACGGCTGCGGCGCTCGCCGACGAATTGCACGTTTCTGAGCAGCGTGATCGCTATCGTGCCAGGCGGGCGAGACTGCTGCCAGCGCTGCGATCTGCTGGCTATCGCATTGACAACAGTGAGGCCGGTCTCTACCTGTGGGCGACCAAGGGGCAGGATGCCTGGGCGACCGTTGCCGAGCTCGCCGACGCTGGCATCTTGGTCGTTCCAGGCCCGTTCTACGGCGATTACGCAGCCCAGTATGTGCGCATTTCGCTCACGGCCACCGATGCGGCTATCGCGGACGCGGTCGCGCGGCTCGACTTGCTCTCCTAGGCAGCAAGGGTCCGGGCGGCTGCCCGGTCCGGACCGCTGTGAGCATCCTCTAACTCTCCGGCATTGGCTTTGGCAGCGATCACAGTGGTTCGGCGCTGCTTATAGGCTGTAGGAGTGAATAACGCAGCTGGCGAACCCGAGGTTGCGACCTTGCATTTTCCCGGAGGAACTGCCGAGTTCCCGATCCTGCGTGGCACAGATGGCCACGACAGCATCGATATCTCAACCTTCATGAAGCAGACCGGGTTCACGACTCTCGATCAGGGTTTTGTCAACACCGCGTCCACGCGCAGCGCGATCACCTACATCGACGGTGATGCTGGCATTCTGCGCTATCGCGGCTACGCGATCGAAGATGTCGCGAAGAACTCCACCTACCTTGAGGTGGCGTGGCTCCTGATCTACGGCGAACTGCCGAGCGCCGACCAACTCGCCGAATTCGACGAGAAGATTCGTCGTCACACTCTGCTGCATGAAGACCTCCGTCGATTCTTCGACGCCCTCCCGCACAGCGCGCATCCGATGTCAGTGCTGTCGAGCGCAGTGTCTGCGCTGTCGACATACTATGAGGACTCGCTCAACGTGCACGACCCGGTGCAGGTCGAGATCTCAACGATCAGGCTGCTTGCCAAGCTGCCGGTAATCGCGGCGTATGCGCACAAAAAGTCCCTCGGTCAAGCCTTGCTCTACCCCGACAATTCCCTGAGCTTCGTCGACAACTTTCTGAAGCTCAATTTCGGCACGATGGCTGAGCCGTATGAAGTCAACCCGGTGCTCAGCCGCGCCCTCGACCGGCTGCTCATCCTGCACGAAGACCACGAGCAGAACGCGTCGACCTCGACGGTGCGGCTCGTCGGCTCAACAGAAGCCAATATCTTTGCCTCAATTTCTGCCGGCATAAATGCGCTCTATGGCCCCCTCCACGGTGGCGCAAATGAGGCCGTGCTGAAGATGCTCGGCGAGATCAAGGCGTCAGGCGAGGGCGTCGAGAAGTTCGTCGAGCGCGTCAAGAACAAACAAGATGGCATCCGGCTCATGGGCTTCGGCCACCGGGTCTACAAGAGTTTCGACCCGCGCGCCAGGCTGATTAAGGAGAGCGCGGACGAGGTGCTCGAGGCACTCGGGGTGCAGGATGATCTGCTCGACATTGCCAAAGAGCTCGAAGCCGTGGCGCTCGCCGATGACTACTTCATCGAGCGCAGGCTCTATCCCAACGTTGACTTCTACACTGGCGTGATTTACAAGGCGATGGGATTCCCGGCTCGAATGTTCACCGTGCTCTTCGCGATCGGTCGACTTCCTGGCTGGATTGCGAACTGGCGCGAAATGAACGAGGATCCCCGCACCAAGATCGGTCGCCCGCAGCAGCTGTACACGGGTGCAACACACAGAGCCTGGCCAGAGCGCTAACTGAGCGCCCGAACCCGGCGTGCTAGCTCAGTTCTCGCACCCGCAATCGCGCATCGCGAATGACGATCGACGCGGTTGTCGCCGCATCGAAGCTGCACTGCAGTGCAAGCGTCAACTCGGGCAGATCGAAGTCGCCTTCTGCGGTCAATCGAACCCACTCGGCCGGTGGTGCAGATCGGTCGAGGTCGTCGAAGAACTCGATTCGCGCAGCGGTGTCAACGACTCGGCAGTCGAGTTCGCCGACCGGCCCGGTTGGCGCGATAAGAACATCCAGTTGATAGTCGACCCGGTAACGGCCATCAGCGATGGTGAGGTTGAGGATCGAGATCGATTCACCTGCCGCAAAGCTGCCGGCGAGCGTGAGATCGCGCCCGGTCTCGCTCGGCACACACCCGCTGACCGTCAGACACCCGATGAGCGCCAGCGCGGCGGGCGCCAGCGCGGCGGGCGCCAGCGCGGCGGGTGCCAGCGCGGAGCGTCGCCTAGGCGTGAAGCGCTTCATTGAGGCTCACACCCACGCCGGAGCGCTGGAGAACCTCGACTGTGCCCGTCATGGAGTTTCGGCGAAACAGGAGTCCAGGCACCCCGCTCAGCTTGAGCGCCTTGACCGTTCGCGGGCTGGTGGAACCGTCGACAACGACGACCTTTGTTCCCGCCGTCACGTAGAGCCCAGCCTCGACCACTGTGTCATCCCCGATTGCGATTCCGATGCCCGAATTTGCGCCGAGGAGCGCACGTTCTCCGATCGAGACACGCTCGGTGCCACCACCGCTGAGCGTGCCCATGATGGATGCGCCGCCCCCGATATCTGAACCGTCACCGACCACCACCCCTTGCGAGATCCGACCCTCGACCATCGAACTGCCAAGGGTACCGGCATTGAAGTTCACGAAGCCTTCATGCATAACCGTGGTGCCTGGCGCCAGGTGGGCGCCAAGGCGAACGCGCGAGGCATCCGCAATTCGTACGCGTGCCGGCGTCACATAGTCGAGCATCCGAGGAAATTTGTCGATCCCGGTGGCCGTGATGCCAGCGCGCTGCAGCGAGGGCCTGAGGCGGTCAAAGTCGTCAGGATGCACCGGGCCGGCGTTCGTCCACACCACAATCGGTAGTTGCGAGAAGATGCCATCGAGGTTGATGCTGTTTGGACGCACGAGGAGATGACTCAATAGGTGCAGCCGCAGATACGCATCCGATGTGCTGGTTGGAGGGCTGTCGAGGTCGACCTCGACGGTCAGAAAGTCGGTGTCGACATTGCGCCGATCGTCGCTGCCAACGAGTGCCTCGAAGTCGGCCGGGGCGATGTGCGGATCCGCGCTCGACGGTCGATCGCCGATGGCGGGGGAGGGGAACCAGGTGTCGAGCACGGTGCCGTTTCGTGCGATTGTGGCGAGTCCATACCCCCATGCCGTGCGTACGCTCATGAACCCAGCGTACTTTGACCGCAAGTGTCCTTAAACTGGCCCAGTGACTAACAATGGCCTAGTGACTCAAACTGGCACGGTGACGCAGGCTGCACCACCCGCGCTCGATCTTGATTCCGGCGTTGTCGAGCTGACGCGAGCGCTGTGTGACATCGAATCCGTCTCTGGCAATGAACGCGTCATTGCCGACGCAATCGAGGCTGCGCTCGCTCCGCTATCGCACCTGAGCGTGACGCGCCACGGCGACGCGATCGTCGCCCGAACGAATCTGGGTCGCGAGCAGCGAGTCGTCATCGCTGGTCATCTCGATACCGTGCCAATCAACAACAATCTGCCGGTACGCCGGGAGCGAGTCAACGATCGGGACTGGTTGGTGGGCCGCGGCACGGTCGACATGAAGGGTGGGGTCGCTGTCGCCCTGAGCTTGGCGGCGCAGCTCACCGAACCAATCGTCGACGTGACCTGGATCTTCTACGACCACGAAGAGGTGCAGAGCGAGCTCAACGGGCTCGGGCGGCTCGCGCGCGAGCATCCAGAATTGCTGGAGGCCGATTTCGCGATTCTGTGCGAACCGACGAGCGCGACCGTCGAGGGCGGATGCAACGGCACCGCGCGAATCGACGTGCGACTGCACGGGGTGCGAGCCCACTCTGCCCGCTCTTGGGTCGGACACAACGCCATTCACGACGCCGCGCCTGTGCTTGCGATCCTTGCCGCATATGAGCCGGCCGAACTCGATGTGGACGGCTTGCGGTATCGCGAGGGGCTGAACGCGGTCGGCATCAGCGGCGGCGTTGCCGGCAACGTGATTCCCGACGAGGCCGTTGTCTCCATCAACTACCGCTTCGCGCCGAGCAGGTCTGGGTCGGATGCCATCGCGCACCTCGAGAACATCTTTTCTGGCTTCGATATCGAAGTCACCGACTTGGCCGAGGGCGCACGGCCGGGGCTGGATGCGCCGATGGTGCAGGACTTTCTCGCGGCGGTCGGCGCCGTGCCGAGCCCGAAGTACGGTTGGACGGATGTTGCGAGGTTCTCGGCCCTCGGTATTCCGGCTGTGAACTATGGTCCAGGCGATCCGCTCAAGGCACACGCCGACGACGAAGCGGTCGCCCTCGATGAGATTCTGGCGTGCGAGCGGGGACTGTTGGCGTGGCTGACGGCGCGGTAGAGCGGCAGCACCGCTCGAGCGCTTCGGCCAGCCCCCGGTCGTCGGCCGGCATTCGCTGGTGGGTCTGGGTCTGCCTGATCTTTGTCGCCTCGCGGATTGTGACGACGAGCATCCTGCTGGGCTTTGCTTCGGTGCAAGCCAAGAACGCGTGGACCGGCCCGAACCCGAACTATTTCGACTTCGCCCGCATCTGGGACGGCAATTGGTACTACATCGTTGCTGTCGCCGGCTATCCGAGCGAGCTTGCGATCACCGACAGCGGCCAAGTTGGGGAGAGCGCGTGGGCGTTTATGCCTGCGTATCCCGCGGTCGTGCGCGTCATGATGTTTGTCACCGGGCTGGATTTCGGCATCATCGCCGTACTCGTCTCTGTGGCGTTCGCGCTCGCGGCCGCCCTCATGTTTTACAGGCTGATGGCTCTGGTTCTTGATGCGAACAGCGCGCTCTTCGCTGTCGTCTTGTTCTGCTTCGCCCCGCTCTCGCCTATCCTCCAGGTGGCATACGCCGAGTCGATGCACGCGTTCTTCCTCACACTGGCGCTCTACTTCTTGGTGCAGCGGCGGTATTGGGTCATGCTTCCAGTGATTGCGGTCATGGCGCTCACCCGGCCGAGCGGTCTCGCATTCGCGCTCGCCATGGCGCTGCATGTCGCCCACCGGTGGTGGCACGCCCGTCGGGATGCCGCGGCGCAACCGTTCCCGCTGGGTGATCGAGTGGCATCCGTCACTGTCGCGCTCTCAAGCGGAGTGTTCGGGCTCGCCTGGTTGCTCATCGCGTGGGGTGTGACCGGCTCGTTCACGGCCTACACCGACACCGAACTTGCCTGGCGCTCGCCATACATCGGCTACGGCGAGCTCGTTCCATTTGTGCCGTGGTTTCAGGGCGCCGCATTCTGGGCGCCGTATTTTGGTGTGCCGGTTCCGGTGCTAGTTGGGATTCTGGTGCTGCTCGTCGTCGGGTTCTTTGCAGCGCTGTTTACGCCGGCTGTGCGGCGACTCGGTGTGGACATCCGCTTCTGGAGCGCGAGCTATGTGCTGTATCTGCTGGCGGTGTTCTTTCCTCAGTCGAGCACATTCCGCCTGTTCTTGCCGATCTTTCCGTTGCTCGGGGCGTTCGCTCAGCCCCGGTCGGTCGTCTATCGAGTCGGTCTGGTGGTTGCCTTCATCGGTGGGCAGACTCTGTGGGTGGGGGTCGCGTGGTGGGTGAGCGGGTATGACTGGACTCCGCCGTGACGCTCTTCCCAGTCGTCGGTGGCCGACGCGTTTTCGGGTTCGCCCGGCAATGAACGATAATAGGCAGTAGTTCCGATGAAAGGGGATTAGCCATGGCAGCCATGAAACCGAGGACCGGTGACGGGCCAATGGAGGCTGTCAAGGAGGGTCGACTCATCATTGTGCGCGTTCCGCTTGAGGGTGGCGGTCGCCTCGTAGTCTCAGTCAACGACGCCGAGGCCAGAGAACTCCACGACGCGCTTGCTGGAGTCGTCGCTCCGGCGTGATCGGCTGCGTTTGTCGGCTCGGCGAATCGGCCGGGTTTAGTCGCGAACTTTCGTCAGTTGCAGCAAGCCGTCGCCCGCGGGCGACAGTGCGCTGATGACGGCGGGGGATGCCGCGATCTCGCGCAGCAGCAGGCGGAAGCTTTTCACCGTGTCGTCTCGCTGGGCTGGGTCGGCCACCCGGTCGCGCCAGAGGGCATGTGCGACCACCACGGTTCCTCCGCGCTTCACCAGGCGCAGCCCATGCTCCACGTACTCGATGACTGACGCCGGGTCAGCATCCACAAACACCATGTCGTAGCTGGCCTCATTCAATCGCGGCAGTACGTCAGCGGCCGGTCCGGCGATAAGCCGCAATTGTTTGGCGGCATGCCCGGCATCCAGCAGTGTTTTGCGCGCCGATTGTTGATAGTCGATCTCGGTGTCGATCGAGGTGAGCTCAGCGTGCGGCGCTCCGGCAAGCAACCAGTGCGCGCTGACGCCGACACCGGTACCGATCTCAACGATGTTCTCTGCGCGACTTGCTGCGGCAAGGAGTGCCAATTGTGCGCCGATCGACGCGCTGACGGCTTCGACGCCGAGTTCGAGGGAATGCTGTCGTGCGAGCGACGCATGCTCGCCCTCAATGGCGAACTCCTCGGCGAACTTCCAGTTCAATTGCTTGTCTGACACCCACGGCTCCTTGTGCCACCACTGTATGCCTAGCGCCCACCCGCGGCGGTTATCCTGATCGAGTGTCCTTTGGTCTCACGTTCGACAAGCTGCTGATCATTGGGATCATCGCGATTTTTCTGCTGGGGCCCGACCGTTTGCCGTACTACGCCTCGCAGCTCGCCAGACTCGTGCGTTCACTCCGCACGATGGCGACCGGTGCCAAAGAGCGCATGCGCGAAGAGATGGGCCCAGACTTTGACGACATCGAGTGGAAGAAGCTGGACCCTCGGCAGTATGACCCGCGCCGCATCATCCGGGAAGCCTTGCTTGATGATGAGGATGCGCCAGTTACGATTCGCCCACCCATCGAGTCAGCCTATGAGCAGCGCAAGCGCCACCAGAAAGAGGGCAAGCCTGCGCCGTTCGACTCCGAGGCGACCTAGGGGGTCACCGTAGTGTGTGCCGATACATCAGCGCGCTAGAAGGGTGGTGGGTCGGCGGTGCGTTCGTAGCCGGTGGGGCTGGTCCAGACTGGGTGGGGGGAGTCTGGTGGATGCTCGACCCGCCAGCGGGTTTGGTGTTTCATCGTGTGATGTTTTCGGCACCTCGGTGCAAGATTGTCGACGGTCGTTGTGCCGCCGGCAGCCCACGCGGTGGTGTGGTCGAGGTCGCAGTTCGCGGCGCGGCGACCGCAGCCGGGGAAGTCGCAGGTGGTGTGCTGCACCCTGAACCACCGTTTCAGTGCTGCCGATGGTCGGTACTGCTTCGGATCCATGTGCAGCACCACGCCGCTAATCGGGTCCGTCAGCAACCGGGTGATCGATGGGGCGCCGGCGCAGAGCCGCCGTGCCGTGTCAAGACTGATGGGGCCAACACCTTC
>Ga0163144_10013898_pt1 | contig 16751 bp, 10 predicted proteins | sample OliLak19BULKMAT1_FD_123175 | JGI IMG/M metagenome (GOLD analysis project Ga0163144, IMG submission 123175) | Freshwater microbial mat bacterial communities from Lake Vanda, McMurdo Dry Valleys, Antarctica - Oligotrophic Lake LV.19.BULKMAT1 | ecosystem: Environmental > Aquatic > Freshwater >... | reverse complement strand
TGCGCGGCAGCGATCTGGCCGCCGCAGGCGACTCCGTGCTCACCGTGGCCGGCACCGGCTTCGCCGGCCAGTCCTTCGACGGCTTAGTGCCCGCGGGCCAGTGCGTGCGCATCATGACCGGCGCGGTGATGCCCACCGGGCTCGATACGGTCGTGCCGCAGGAGTTCACGAAGAGCGAAGGCGGCGCCGTCCGCATCCCCGCCGGCATCGTGCGCACTGGCGACAACCGCCGCCTGGCCGGCGAAGACCTGGCCCGTGGCTCGGCGGCCCTGCGCGCCGGCCGCCTGCTGAGCCCGGCCGACCTGGGCCTGCTGGCATCGCTGGGCCGCGCCGAAGTACCGGTCTATCGCAAGCTGCGCGTGGCCTTCTTCTCCACCGGCGACGAATTGCGTTCGATCGGCGAGCCGCTGGACGCCGGCTGCGTCTACGACAGCAACCGCTACACGATCTGGGCCATGCTGCAGCGACTGGGCTGCGAGGCGATCGACCTCGGCGTCGTTCGCGACGAGCCCGAAGCCTTGCGTGCCGCGTTCAGCCAGGCCGCGGCCAGCGCCGACGCGGTGATCACCTCGGGCGGCGTCAGCGTCGGCGAGGCCGACCACACCAAACTGATCATGGCCGAGCTCGGCGACGTGCTGTTCTGGCGCATCGCGATGCGGCCGGGGCGGCCGATGGCGATCGGCAGGGTGAAGGACGCCATCCTCTTCGGCCTGCCCGGCAACCCGGTCGCGGTGATGGTCACCTTCTACGCCTTCGTCCGCGACGCGCTGCGCGCGATGAGCGGCGCCACCGTGGAGCCCCTGCCACTGTTGCGCGCCGCCTGCACCACACCGCTGCGCAAGAAGCCGGGCCGCACCGAGTACCAGCGCGGCATCGTCAGCCGCGGCGCCGACGGCCGCTGGCAGGTCGCGATCACCGGCAGCCAGGGCTCGGGCATCCTGTCATCGATGAGTGCGGCCAACGGCATGGTCGTCTTGGGCCACGACCACGGCAACGTGGACGCAGGAGACGAGGTTGATGTGCTGCCCTTCGATGGGCTGGTCTGAACCAAGCGCGCCGAACCCGACTACTTCGCAGGCACCGCGTCGTCGAGCGACTTCTCGGTGATCTCACCCGGCACGCTTTTCCTGGCCAGCCAGGTGTAAACCGTCGGCACCACGAAGATGGTCAGTAGCGTACCCACGCTCATGCCGCCGACGATGACCCAACCGATCTGCTGGCGGCTTTCGGCGCCTGCACCGCGCGCCAGCGCCTGCGGCAAGGCGCCCAGCACCATGGCGCCGGTGGTCATCAGGATGGGGCGCAGGCGCAGGCTGGCCGCCTCGGTGACGGCCTCGCGCACGGCCATGCCTTGCTTGCGCAGCTGGTTGCTGAACTCGACGATCAGGATGCCGTGCTTGGTGATCAGGCCCACCAGCGTGATCAGGCCGATCTGCGAATAGACGTTGAGGGTCCCACCGGTCAAGTGCATCGCGCCCAGCGCCCCCACCATCGAAAGCGGCACCGACAGCAGGATGATGAACGGGTCGATGAAGCTTTCGAACTGCGCCGCGAGCACCAGGAAGATGAAGACCAACGCCAGAACGAACACCAGGCCGAGCGCGCCGCTCGAGGCCTTGAACTCGCGGCTCACGCCGTTCAACTCGGTGGCGTAGCCGGGCTCGAGCACCTTGGCCGCGGTGGCGTCCATGAACTGCAGTGCTTCGCCGAGCGAGTAGCCCGGCGCCAGGTTGGAGGTAATCGAGACCGCGCGGCGCTGGTTGAAGTGGTTCAGCTCGCGCGGTGCCACCGCTTCGCGCACCGTGACCAGCGACGACAGCGGCACCATCGTGTCGTTGCGCCCGCGCACGAAGAGCTTTTCGATGTCCTCGGGCGCGGCGCGGCCCGGGGCCACGGTCTGCACGATCACGTCGTACTGGTCGGCGTCGCGCTTGTAGCGCGTGACGACGCGCCCACCCAGCATCGTCTCGACCGTACGCGCCACCTGGTCCACGGGCACGCCAATGTCGGCCGCCCGGACACGATCGACGTTAATGAAGATCTCGGGCTTGTTCAGGCGCAGGTCGGTATCGGGCTGCACGAAGCCCGGGTTCTTCTGCATCTCGGCCAGGATGCGCTGCGTCGCGCGGTTCAGGTTCTCGTAGCTGTCGTTGGTGACGACGACGAAATTGATCGGCCGTTCGCGAAAGCCCTGCCCCAGGCTCGGCGGCGTCACGGGGAACGACGTCACCCCCGGCAGCGCCGCAAGCTTGGGTTGCAGGTCGCGCGCGATCTCGATCGTCGAACGCTTGCGTTCGCTCCAGTCCTTGGCGCGCAGGATCACCGCGCCTTGCGCCACCGAAGGGTTGCCGGCGAAGATGAAGACGCGGTCGATCTCGTCATAGCTCGAAGCGATACGGTTCACCGCCTCGGCGTAACGCCGCGTGTAGTCGAGTGTCGCACCGTCGGGTGCGGTGATCGGCATGAAGATCACGCCACGATCTTCCAGCGGCGCCAGTTCGCTCTTGGCCGTCGAAAAGAGGAACCAGCTGCCGCCGGCACTGGCCGCCATCACCAGCAGCACGATCCAGCGGTGGTCGAGAACGAAGCCGAGCATGCGGCCGTAGCCGCGGGTCATGCCGACCAGCACGCGCTCCATGCCACGGTCGAAGGCACCGGGCTTGGGGTTGTGGCGCAGCAACTTGCTGCACAGCATCGGCGTCAGCGTCAGTGCGATGAAGCCCGACACCAGCACCGCGCCCGCCAGCGTCAACGCGAACTCGACGAACAGCCGGCCGGTGCGTCCGGGCGTGAAGGCCAGCGGCGCGAACACCGCCGCCAGCGTCAGCGTCATCGCGATCACCGCAAAGGCAATCTCGCGCGCTCCCTTCAACGCCGCCTGGAAGGGCTCGAGCCCTTCCTCGATGTGGCGGTAGATGTTCTCCAGCACGACGATCGCGTCATCGACCACCAGGCCGATCGCCAGCACCAGGGACAACAGGGTCAGGGTGTTGATCGTGAAGCCGGCCGCGGCCATCAGCGCGAACGCGCCGACCAGGCTGACCGGGATCGTGACCAGCGGGATGATCGATGCGCGCAAGGTGCGCAGGAACACGAACACCACCAGGGCCACCAGCGCAGTGGCCTCGGCCACCGTGCGGTACACCGACTTGATCGAACGGTCGATGAAGACCGAGTTGTCGTTGGCCTGGATCACCGTCAACTGCGGCGGCAGGTCGCGTTGCAACTGCGGCATGATGTCGCGCACGCCGGCCGACACATCCAGCGGGTTCGCGGTGGCGTTGCGGATGATGCCGGTAGAGATCGACGGCACGCCGTTCAGGCGCACGTAAGAGCGCTCGCTGGCCGCGGCCTGTTCGATGCGCGCCACGTCGGCCAGGCGCACCGTGTAGCCGCTCACCTGCTTCAGGTTCACGTCGCCGAACTGCGCCACCGTGTTGAGGTCGGTGCGCGCAGTGACGCTGAACTCGCGCTGCTGACTTTCGATCCGCCCGGCCGGCACTTCCAGGTTCTGCCGCCGCAATGCGTCCTCGACGTCCTGCACGGTGATGCGGTAGGCGGCGAGCTTGTCCGGGTCGAGCCAGATCCGCATCGCGAACTTGCGGTCGCCGCCGATCTGCACGTCGGCCACGCCAGGGATGGTCTGCAGCCGCGGCTTGACGACGCGGTTGATCACGTCGGTCACCTCGAGCGGACTCATCGTCTCGCTGGTGAACGCCAGCCAGATGACAGGCTGCGCATCGGCCTCGACCTTGCTGACCACCGGCTCGTCGGCGCTCTCGGGCAGCCGCCCGCGCACGCGGCCGACCCGGTCGCGCACGTCGGCGGCGGCCGCCTCGGGCGGCTTGCTGAGCTTGAAGCGCACGGTGATCTGGCTCTGCTCCGAGCGCGAGATCGAGGTCAGGATGTCGACGCCGTCGATGCCGGCGATCGAGTCTTCGAGCGGCTTGGTGATCTGCGACTCGATGACTTCCGACGAGGCGCCGACCAGACGCGTGCTGACCGTGACCACCGGCTCGTCGATGCGCGGATATTCGCGCACCGAAAGCTGGTTGAACGACACGGCGCCCACCAACACGATCATCAGCGACATCACGCTGGCCAGCACCGGCCGGCGGATCGACATTTCAGAGATGCGCATGGCTGGACTTCCGATCAGGCCGGTATCGGCTGGCGCGCCGGCACGGCGCTGCCCGCGGGTGCCGAGCCACCGCCCGCACCGGCACCGGGCCCCGAGGCCGGCCGGCCACCGGCGCCGGTGCTCGGACCCCGTCCGTCCCCGCCTGCGCCCATGCGCTCGATGTCGACGATGCGCAGCGGCAGCCCGTCGGCCCGCATCACGCGCGCTTGCCCGGCGGTGATCACCATGTCACCCGGCACCAGGCCTTCGAGGATTTCGACCTTGCCGGCCTGACGCACACCGATCCTGGCTTCGATGCGCTGCGAGACCTTGCCGCTGCCGGCCCGGCCCGGCTGGCTGGCCGCCGACGCGGCGCCAGCCGGCGCATCGACTACCTTGATCACGTACTGCTTGCCACCCTGCGGCACCAGCGCCTCCTCGGGCACCATCACGGCGCGCTCGCGCACCGCAAACACGATGCGCGCACGCGCGAACATGCCAGAGGTGAGCGCGGCATCGGGGTTGTCGATGCGCGCACGCACCAGCAGCGAGCGGCCGTTCGCATCCACCTGCGCATCCAGCGCCTCGACCTTGCCTGCATAAGTACGACCGGGCATCGCATCGAGCGCGATCTGCACCGGCAGGCCGGGCTTGACGGGGCCGACGAAACGCTCGGGCAAACGGAAGTCGACCCACATGCGCGAGCGGTCTTCGAGGTTGACGATGTCGGCGCCGTCCTTCAGGTAGTCGCCGACGTCCACGCTGCGGATGCCGGCCACGCCGTCGAACGGCGCACGCACCGCCAGCCGCGCCATCTGGGCCTGCGCCAGCGCCACCTGGGCCTCGGCAACTTCGAGCGCTGCCGCATTTTGGTCGACGGCGCTCTGGCTGACGAAGTTCTGCCCTTGCAGCTCGCGGCTCCGCTGCAGGTTGGTACGCGCGATGGCAGATTGCGCCTGCGCCTGCTGCAATTGCGCGCGCTGCAACGTGTCGTCGAGCTGCACCAGCAACTGCCCGCGGCGCACACGCTGCCCATCGGTGAAATTGAGCTTGACGATGCGTCCGCTGACCTCGGGCCGCAACGTGACGGTCTGCGACGCTCGCAAGCTGCCCACGGCCTGGGCGTCGTCTTCGATCCGCACGGCGTCCACGCGGCCCACTTCCACCGTCGGCGGCCCGGCGCCGCCGCCCGGCGCTGCTCCGGGGGCCGGCAGCGCGTTGCTCGCGCCTGCGGGCTTGCCTGCATCACCTGCCATCGCCGGCGAACGCTGCTGGTACCACCAGGCCGCGCCACCGATCACGGCGATGCCGACGACCGCCGTCACGGTGTAGATATTCTTGTTGGGCATGAGAGAAATGTAGCGTCGCGTATCAAAGCGCGTGGGTGGCGGGCGATTCACCCAGCACGCCGCGGTTGGCGAGCTGATCCGCGCGTTCGTTGCCCGGGTCACCGGCATGGCCGCGCACCCAGCGCCAATCGACCTGGTGCGCCGAAGCCAGCAGCTCCAGGCGCTGCCACAGGTCGACGTTCTTCACCGGCTTGTGATCGGCAGTCTTCCAGCCTCGCTTCTTCCAGTTGTGGATCCAGGTCGTGATGCCCTGGCGCACGTACTGGCTGTCGGTGTGCACGACCACCACGCTCGGCCGCTTCAGGACGGTCAGCGCTTCGATCACGGCGGTCAATTCCATGCGGTTGTTGGTCGTCAGGGCTTCCCCGCCCCAAAGCTCCTTCTCGCGGCCGCCCGCACTCAACCAAGCGCCCCAGCCGCCCCGGCCCGGATTGCCCTTGCAGGCGCCGTCGGTGTAGATCGTGACGGCTTCACTTTGCTGGTTCATTGCTGAGAATGTTCGTGAACGACGGAAGTTTGAATGACGACGGATGCAGCCTCCCGGTTCGCGACCACCGCCGGTGCAGTCTGCGCATGGCCGCGTTCGCGCTCGCGCTTGGCCAGGCCCACCAGCCGCATGCCGCGCACGCGCTTCACCGCCACCAGCATGTAGACCGCGCCGAATACCGGCCACCAGCGTTCGCCGACGCCATCGATCCAGGCCCAGCGACCGAGCCAGCTGTCCGAGGTGAGCGGTGGCCGGTAGCCACCGAAGCGCCCCCCCTCGACCTCGAAGCTGAGCAGGCGCAGCCAGTCGCGCAGGCGACGGTAACCGATGAAGTCGCCCGGCCTTGGCAAGAACAGCGGGCTGCGTCCCCCAATGCGCTGGCGCCAGCGCCCGCCGCGCTGGCGCAGGCCCCACAGGCTCGCCGGGTTGAAGCCGAGGATGACCACCCGCCCTTCAGGCAGCAGCACGCGCTCCACCTCGGCCAGCGTGCGATGGGGATCGCGCGCGAGCTCGAGCGTGTGCGGCAGCACCACCAGGTCGAGGCTGCGCTCCGGAAACGGCAAGGCGTCGGAGTCGCACAGCAGGGCCGCAGCGCGGCAGCCACCGGCTTGCCCCTGGGCCAACCAGCGTTGCGGCATGCGGTTGTTCTGCAAGGCATCGAGCTCGGGCAGGCCGATCTGCAGCGCATGGAAGCCGAATAGGTCGGCCACCACGCGGTCGAGCTGGGTCTGCTCCCACGCCAACAAGTACCGCCCGGGCGGTGTGCCCAGCCAGGTTGCGAGTTCATCGCTGCGCTCGATTGTGTTCATCAATGCTTGCAAAGCGGCAGGAACCGGCGCGACAGGGGCTTGCTCACAGTCACTGATTCCTATAATCGCCGTGCATTGCCGATGAACCTGACCGCCCTGCCCGCCCGCCTTCAGCGACAACTACATCTGGATGTGGGATGACGGGGCGCGGACGCTGGTCGTCGACCCGGGCGATGCGGCACTCGAAGCGCGAGGCCTTCAATTGGCCGGCATTCTAGTGACGCACCACGACGAGCCGCTGGCGGTGTTCACGGCATTGCACCGCTGGAAGGACCCATTCCGATGAAGTTCGAATCTCATGGCCAGGTCACGTTGATGCAGGCTTCGGTCACATGGCACCGCCTGCAAGTCGGGGCCTGCGTGGCCATGGCGATCTTCATCACGGCGTGTGCCGGACCGATGGCATTGACCGTGCCCGACGAGGCTGCGCAGCGCTCGGCACAGGCCGCCGCTGCAGCCGCAGCGGCGCAGGCGAGTGCACTTGCCGCCAGCGAAGCCGCGTCGGCAGCGGCTGCAGCCGCTGCAGCGTCCGCCGAACAAGCGTCGGCTGCTGCTTCCGCGCCTGCGCCTGCGCCCCCCGCTGCGTCGGCGGTCGAGGCGCCCGTCGACCCGTTGCGACCGGAAGTGACGGTCGACCTGACCGACCGCACCGCGCAGATCGACTTGTGGCAACGCGTGCGCAACGGCTTCGGCATCGCCGATCTCGACGACGATTTCGTGCGCCGGCGCGAGGCCTACTACGCTCGGCAGCCCGATTACGTGCAGCGCATGGCCGAGCGCGGCAGCCGTTATCTCTTCCACATCGTCGAAGAGGTGCAGAAGCGCGGCTTGCCGAGCGAGCTGGCGCTGTTGCCCTTCATCGAGAGCGCGTTCAATCCGCAGGCCATGTCGAGCGCCCGCGCCTCGGGCATGTGGCAGTTCATGCCCGCCACCGGTCGCGACTTCGCGCTGCGCCAGAACGTTTTTCGCGACGACCGCCGCGATGTCCTCGCCTCCACGCGCGCCGCGCTCGACTACCTGACGCGCTTGCACCGCATGTTCGGCGACTGGCATCTTGCGCTGGCCGCGTACAACTGGGGTGAAGGCAGCGTGCAGCGCGCGATCCGGCAAAACCAAAAGGCCGGCCGGCCGACCGATTACGCGAGTCTGCGGATGCCGGCCGAGACGCGCGACTATGTGCCCAAGCTGCAGGCCATGAAGAACATCGTGGCCAACCCGCAGAACTTCGGCCTGTCGTTGCCGCCTCTGCAGAATCACCCGTATTTTCTGGGCGTGCCGATCGCGCGCGATATCGACGTGGCGCTGGCGGCACGACTGGCCCGCCTGTCCACCGCCGACTTCCAGGCCTTGAACCCGCAGATGAACAAGCCGGTGATCCTGGCCGCAGGCACGCCCCAGGTGCTGCTGCCGTATGACAACGCCGCCACCTTCGTGCAGGCGCTGGCCGGCCACCAGGGTCCGCTCGCGAGCTGGACGGCCTGGGTTGCGCCCAAGACGATGAAGACCACGCAGGTCGCGCAACAGGTCGGAATGAGCGACGAAGAGCTGCGCAGCATCAACAACATCCCGCCGCGCATGTTGGTCAAGGCGGGCTCCACGTTGCTGGTGCCGCGCAGCGCACAGCGCCAGGCCGACGTGCCCGAACAGCTGGCCCACCATGCCGTGATGTCGTTGGCGGCCGATGCGCCAGCCTCGCGTCGGATGGTCGTGCGGGCAGGCCGAAAGGGCGAGTCGGTGGCCGCGATCGCCAAGCGCTACGGCGTCAGCGCCGCGCAGGTGGCACAGTGGAACAAGGTCACCGCCACCTCGCGCTTCGCAGGCGGCAGCACGGTCGAGTTGCACCTGCCGGTGCGCGCCGCGCTGGCCGCCGCTGGCCCCCGGTCCGCCAAGGCAGGACGCAGCAGCGCTCGCGCAGTGCGCAGCGCCAAGGGTGGCTTGCGCGTGGCCGAAGCCGTGGTGTCGACGAAGAAGCGCTGAAGAACGCGAACTTCAGCGCCGGTCGCTCATCGCATGTGCGATCGTCGACAGGTCGACGTATTCCAGTTCGCTGCCCACCGGCACCCCGCGTGCCAGCCGCGTGACCCGCGCACCGCGCGCCCGCAAGGCTAGCCCTAGCGCATGCGCGGTCGCCTCGCCCTCGGCAGAGAAACCGAGGGCCAGGATCACCTCCTGCACCGCGGGGTCGGCAGCACGTTCGAGCAGTTCGGCCACGCCGATGTCGCGCACGCCGATGCCGTCCAGTGGCGACAGCCGACCCATCAGCACGAAGTACAGACCGCGGTAGCTGCCGGTGCGCTCGAGCGCCGCCTGGTCGGCCGGCGTTTCGATCACGCACAGCTTGCTGGCGTCACGGCCGCCGTCGGCACAGACCGCACAGACCTCGGTCTCGCTGAAGGTGTGGCAACGCCGGCAGTGGTGCACCCGCTGCACCGCACCGCTGAGGGCCGCGGCGAGCTTCAGCGCACCTTCGCGGTCGTGCTGCAACAGGTGGAACGCCATGCGCTGGGCCGACTTGACGCCCACGCCCGGCAGCCGGCGCAGCGCATCGATCAGCGCATCGAGAGACGGCTCGGCAGCGCTCAAGGCCGCTGGCGGTCGGGGCCTGCCATGCACGCGCGCATCAGAACGGCAGCTTCATGCCGGGCGGCAGCGGCATCCCTGCGGTCAGCTTGCCCATCTTTTCCTGGCTGACCGCCTCGGCACGGCGCACGCCGTCATTGAAGGCGGCCGCGACCAGGTCTTCGAGCATGTCCTTGTCATCGGCCAGCAGGCTCGGGTCGATGGCGATGCGCTTGACGTCGTGCTTGCAGGTCATCGTCACCTTGACCAGGCCGGCGCCGCTGACGCCCTCGACCTCCATCAAGGCCAACTCGTCCTGCGCGCGCTTCATGTTGTCCTGCATCGCCTGGGCCTGCTTCATCAGCCCGGCGAGTTGGTTCTTCATCATCGTTCGGCACTCCTGTTCAATGGGGTTTGATCGACCCGGGCACGATGCGCGCGGTCTTGAATTCGGCCAGCATCTGCAGCACCAGCGGGTCGGCATGGATGATCTGCTCGGCCTCCTGCTGCCGGCGCTGGCGCTCGGCGACGATGCGGCGCGCGGGTGTGTCCTGCACGCTGCCGGCTTCGAGTTCAAGGCGCAGTGCCGGCAGACCCAGCTCTTCTGCGAGCGCGGCGGCGAGCTTGTCGCGCAGCGGCGCCGCACGCAGCGACTCCCGCTCCACACGCAGCCGCCACAGCGGTGACGGGCCGTCCTGCTGCTCGACGAGTTCGGACTGCAGCGCCAGCTCCCGCGCCAGTGCCGCCACGCGCTGGCCCTGCTCGAGCCGTGCCACCAGGCTGGCCCACAGGTCGCCGAGCGGTGTGCGGCGCAACACCGGCGGCTCGACCGGCGCTGCCAACACCGGCCGCAGCGGTACCACTGCCTGGCGCCCACCGAGGGTCTCGATGTCGTCGGGCGTTTCGTCGATCCAGGACGGTGGCTCCGGCTCGCGCAGCGCCGTCTGGGGCACCGGGCGCGACGGTGGCGCCACCGTGGGACCTGGCTTTGCCGCGTTGGCCGGCTCGGGCCCCGCCGGCGCGAACGCCAGCGCACGCAGCAGGATCATCGTCAGCCCCGCATGCGGGTCGGGCGCCAGGTTCAGCTCCTGTCGTCCGTGCAGCGCCAGGCTGTAGAGCAGTTGCGTCTCGTCGGCAGGCAGCAACGCGGCGAGTTCGCGCGCAACCGCCGTCTCGGGCTCGTCGTCGGGCAACGCCCCGGGCACTGCCTGCTCGATGGCCATCTGCTGCAGCAGCCGCGTCAGCTCTTCCAGCGCACCGGCCGCCGACAGGCCGCGGTCGCGCAGTGCATCGACACCGTCGAGCAAGGCCCGGCCGTCACGCGCGGCGAGCGAGCGCACGAAGTTCGCCGCATGGCTGCGGTCGACGCTGCCGAGCATCGCGCGCACGCCGTCGACTTCGAGTCGGCCACCACCGAACGCAATGGCCTGGTCGGTGAGCGAGAGGCCGTCGCGCATCGAACCGCGCGCCGCACGCCCCAGCAAACGCAACGAAGCGTCGTCGTGATCCACGCCTTCGGCCTTCAACACCTGCGCCAAGTGCTGCTGCACCAGCTCGGGCGCCATCGGCCGCAGGTTGAACTGCAGGCAGCGCGACAGCACCGTGGGCAGCATCTTCTCGGGATCGGTGGTGGCCAGCACGAACTTGAGGTACTCGGGCGGCTCTTCCAGCGTCTTCAAGAGTGCGTTGAACGACTCCTTGGTCAGCTGGTGCGCCTCGTCGATCATGAAGACCTTGAAGCGGCCGATGCTGGGCTTGTAGGCCGCGCGCTCGAGCAGGTCGCGGATCTCGTCGATGCCGCGGTTGCTGGCGGCGTCGAGCTCGATGTAGTCGATGTAGCGGTCGCCGTCGATCTCGGTGCAGGCCGCGCACACGCCGCAGGGCGTGGCGGTGATGCCGCCGCTGCCGTCGGCACCGGTGCAATTCAGGCTCTTGGCCAGGATGCGCGACACCGTCGTCTTGCCGATGCCGCGCGTCCCGGTGAAAAGATACGCATGGTGCAGCCGCTGCTGTTCGAGCGCATGCGTGAGAGCGCGCACCACGGCGTCCTGGCCGACCATCTCGGAAAACGAGCGCGGCCGGTACTTGCGCGCGAGCACCACATAGGACATGCGGCAGATTCTACGAGCCGCGATCTCGGCCCCTGCGCTGGCCTGCCTGGGCGCCTCTGGCTGCAGCCACCCCGATAATTGCGGCCCATGACCCGACCCGTCGCGCCCGATGCCCCGCCTTCGCTCAGTTACGAACAGGCCGGCGTCGACTACGGCCTGATCGATCCCTTGAAGGTGCGCGCACAGCGCGCCGCGGCCGCCACCGCGGTGCAGTTGAGCGGGCACGGCTTCAGCGAGGTCTCGGCTTCGCGCGGCGAATCGGCCTACGTGGTGGACATCGGGCCCTTCTACCTCGCCAGCATCGTCGAATGCCTGGGCAGCAAGGCCCTGGTGGCCGACGAGATGGCACGGCTCACCGGCCGCAGCTACTACGAAGGGATCGCGCAGGACACCATCGCGATGGCCGTCAACGACCTGATCACCGTCGGCGCAACGCCGCTGGTGGTGCAGGCCTACTGGGCTGCCGGCGGCAGCGAGTGGTTCGCCGACGCAGCCCGCGCCCAGGCGCTCGTGGCTGGTTGGCAGCGCGCCTGCGAGCGCTGCAAGGTGGCCTGGGGCGGCGGCGAGACGCCCGCGCTGGCGGGGGTCGTCGAGGCGGGCCGCATCGACCTGGCGGCCAGTTGCACCGGCCTCGTCAACCCGAAGGAGCGCCTCTCGCTCGGCGACAAACTGGCGCCGGGCGACGCCATCGTGCTGCTGGCCTCGAACGGCATCCATGCCAACGGCCTGTCCCTCGCGCGCAAGCTCACCGAAAGCCTGCCGCAGGGCTACCTGACGCCGATCGACGATCACGGCACCCGCTTCGGCGAGGCGCTGCTGGCGCCGACCACGCTCTACCCGCCCGTCACCGAGGCGCTATGGCAGGCCGGCATCGCGGTGCACTACGCCGCCAACATCACCGGCCACGGCTGGCGCAAGCTGCTGCGTCATCCCGGCCGCTTCACCTACCGCATCGCTGCCGTCCCCACAGTGCCGAGGGTGCTGCGCTTCATCCAGCAGCACGCCGGCCACGACGACCACGAGGCCTACAGCACGTTGAACATGGGCGCGGGTTTCGCGCTCTTCGTCGCGCAAGGCGATGCCGAGCGAGCGGTGCAAGTGGCCCGCGAGCAAGGCATCGACGCCATCGTGGCCGGCCGCGTGGAAGCCGGCGAGAAGCAGCTGCTGATCGAACCGCTGGGCTTGCGCTTCGGCGACCAGGCGCTGCAACTGCGCTGAGGGTGCGCTGAGTCCGGCGGCCCACTACAATCTCCCTCGACGGGCCTCCTCGCATGGGAGCGCGCCCAACCGGGTCAGGTGGGGAACCAAGCAGCCCTAAGCGTTGCTTTCAGTGCCGAGATCGGGCTCGTCACCTCAGCGCGATCAACTGGCCTGCTTGAAGGCCATCACGCCCTGGTTGCGCAGGGTGCGCAGCAGCGCCAGCTCCTTCTCGCCGAGCGTGATGCCGCCACGCACCGACTGGTCGGCATAGATCAATCCGAGCGGCGCGCCCTTGAGCATCAGCGGCAGCAGCAGGAACGACGGCGCCCCCACGTGTTGAGCGAACCAGGTCGGCAGTCGCGCGGCGATCGAGGCGGTCGTGGCGTCGGCAATCAAGGTGTCGACGCCTTTCAGGCACACCGCAGTGAACAAGTCCGGCCCTTTGGCGGCGGGCGTCTTCAGCGCCACGCGCATCGCTGCAGCCACTTCCGTCGCACCTTCGCCCAGGCCGAAGCGGCCGGTCAGCGAATCGGTGCGTGCGTCGCGCAGGCAGAACACGATGCGCCGAAAGCCGAGCGCTCGGTACATCGTCTCGAGGATCATGCGCAGCACTTCGTTGAGCTTGAAGCCGTCGGCGACCATGTGGTTGGTGATGTCCTGCACGCCGCTGGCCAGCAGCTCGGCCACGTTGACTGCGGGGGCTTGCGGCTGCCCCGCCGCCACGGCGCTGGTGGGGGTTGCACCGGAGGTAGTGGCCGCCGCCGCTGTACCCGCACTGGCCTTCAGGCTGTGCTGTGCCAGCGAGTCGGCGTCGGGCGGCGCGGAAGAAGTGGACGCCAGCAGGCGGCGCGCTCGCGCCTCTTGCCCCAGGCCGATCTGCATCGCCTGCGCCAATTGCGCGAGCCGCTGGCGCGACTGCTCGGCGGCCTCGCGCAGTTGCTTGCCGTCGACGCCGAGCGCGCGGCCATACCGCTGTGCCATCGAATCGAGCTTGCCGCCGCTGCGCCCGTCCTCGCCTTGCAGCAACAGGTCGGTGGCCTCGGCGGCCATGCGCCCGATCCAGCGCTGGCGCTCGACGCCGCCGACCGCTTTGCCCGGCACCTCACCCTGCGGGCAGGTCATCGCGCGCTGCAGCGTATCGGGCAGCCCCCAGGCCTTGGCCACGCCCAGGCCCAGGGCCTCGAAGCCGATGCCGAGCACGCGTTGGGCCGCATGGACCTCCTTCGAGGCGCGGATCTGGCGCGCTTCGTCGGGAAAATAGAACTCGACCATCAACCGGCCCAGGTTCTGGAACATCGCCGACAGGAATGTCTCTTCGGCTTCGCGCGACACCGGGCTCAGCTCGCTGGCCAGCGTGCCGACCATCAGGGCGCGCAGGAACTCCTCCTTGAGTTGCGTCGCATGCGCTTTGTCGGACATGTGGTCGAGCAATACCAGCGAGAGCGCCATGTTGCGGATGCCCGCGAACCCGACCAGGGCGACTGCACGCGACACCGTGCTCACGCAACCTCCAGCGGCGCTGTAGTGCGCGGTGTTGACCAGGCGCAGCAGCTTGTTGGTGAGCGCCACGTCCTTCAGGATTTCGGCCGACAGGCTCTGCAGGTTCTCGTGTTCGGCATTCGCCACGCGCTGGATGCGCGACACCGAATCCGACAGCGCCGGAAAGTCGCTGCGGTGCTTCATGCGCTGCAGCAGGAAGCTCAGCGTGGCATGGGTGGCGCGTGTGGCGGCATCGTTGTCGGAGCCCGGCACTTCGTCGATCACCGAGGTGCCGCGGTACCACGCGCTCAGCGCCGAATGCAGTTGCGCCACCGTCGCCGTGCGCACCAACGGGTCGCGAGCCATGGCTGCGGCGACGATGGCCCGCAAGCGGTCGTCGATGGCGGCCCCAGCGGGCGGAGGCGGCAGGTGCAGGTCCTCCTGCTGAACACGTTCCAGCGCGCGCATCGGGTCGGCTTCGCGCAGCAGGCGCTGGCCGCTCAGCATCTCGGCCAGCAGGACGCCGGCCGCAAAGACGTCCATCGACGGGTTCGGCGCGGCGCCCCGAGCGGCCTCGGGGCTGATGTAGCCGGGCGTGCCGCAGATCTCGCCGCCTCCCGCGTCGGCCTGCCGGTCGTCGGGGATGCGTGCGGCGATGCCGAAATCCATCACGCGGGCACGGCCCTCGCCGTCGATCAGGATGTTGGACGGCTTCAGGTCGCGGTGCACGATGCCGCTGTCGTGCGCAAAGCGCAGGGCCTCCAGCACGCCGAGCATCAGGGCCACCGCTTCGCGTTGCGGCAGCCAGCCGTTGTGCTCGCGCAGGTGCGCCGCGAGCGTCGGCCCCTTCACATACTCGAAGACCAGGAACGGCCGCCCGCCCGCTTCGGCCGCTTCGTCTGCCTCGAACAGCGGAACGATGTTCGGATGCGCCAGGCGACTGACGGCGCGTGCTTCCTGCAGCCAGGGGCCGAGCGAGGTGCCCTCGGTCTGCAGCAGCTTCAAGGCCACCTCGCGGTCCAGCCGCGTGTCGTGTGCGAGCCAGACCACCGCCTGCGCGCCGCGGCCGAGCTCGTGCAGCAGATGAAAGCGGCCGATGCGCTCGGGGATGTCATCCCGCTTCATGCGTCCACCTCGCTGGCGAGCAGTGCAGATCGCAGCTCCTTGGGCGTCAAGCTCAGCATGCGCGCATGGCGCAATGCCACACGTTCCAGCGCCTCGGCCGCAGCCCGCGGCGCGAGCGCGAGCGTGTCGACGGCCTCGTTGGCGGCGCTCGCCACTTCGCGGATCACGTCCGCATCGCTCTCGCCCGTCCGGGCAGTGGTGCTGACCGGCCAGCGCCGGATCATCTGCAGCACCGGCTCGTCCATGCCCCACCAGCGCGCCACCGCGGCGCCCATCGATTCCAGGTCGGCGCCGAGCACCGCCTGGGCGGCGGCCGGCTCGCTCAGGGCGGTGGCAGAGGCAGAGGCGGGTGTCATCAGTTTTCGGATCTGGCGCATTTCGTCGGCGAAGTGGTACTGCACGACCAGGCGGCCGAGGTTCTGCATCATGGCCACCAGCGACACCAGCTCGGCGTCGTAGCCGGCCGGACGCAGCCGTGCAGCCAGCCGTGCCGCCTGCTGGGCCAGATCGATGCAGCGCTTCAAATCTTCGGCCGGCGCGCGCTCCAGCGGGCCGGGCCAGGCGCGAAGCCCGAGGGCCACCCGCCGCACGCCTTCGAGCCCGATCAACGCGATGGCCCGGCGCACCGTCAGGATCGGGCCGCTGCCTGCGAGCTGTGTGCCACGCACCTCGGCGCCGTTGACGTTGCGCAGCATCTCGAAGCACAGCGCTGGGTCGCGCAGCACCACCTGGGCCAACTCCTCGGTGTGCTGGCGCTCCATCAAGGCCAGCCGTGCCGCGCGATCGGCAGCGCCCGGCAAGGTCGGCAGCACGCCCACCGTGCGCACGCGCTCGAGCAGCGCGGCATGCGCATCGACCGCCTGGTCGCCGGCCAAGGCCAGCCAGTCGGCCAGCGCGCGGGCGCCGGCACGGGCCGTGCGATATCGCTGGCGGGGCTGCGCATCGGTGACACGGTTGGCGATCGTTCGCAACCCGTCGGGCAGAGGCCGGGGCAGCGCCCAGGGCAGGCGCAGCGATTCGTTGCCGTGCGGCGGCAGACGCGCTGCGGCGCGGGCGATGTCGGCTTCGCCGAATGCCGGCCGATGGCAGAGCCAGCCGTGCATCACGAGGCCCATCGCCAGCACGTCCTGCTCGACCGCCCGCTCTGCGTCGCGGCGCAATTCGATCGAATGGGCCGGATCATGCGCGGTGGGGCTGGCATCGGCCACGCCCAGGCCAAGCACGCAGACCCGGCCGTTGTCGACCTGGCTCAGCAGGAAAGGCTGCACGTCGCCATGCGAAAAGCCGGCCTCGTGCGCATAAGCGAGCCCCTCCAGCGCCTGGACCGCCCAGCGTGCGACGTCCGCGGGCGCCTCGCCGCCGGCGGCGGGCGGGCGGGCTGCGAAGGTAGCGGCATGGGCCGTGTCGTGCGCGACATAGGGCCAGCGCTCCTGGGCGCCCACCTCGAGCACCGGCGCCAGGTGCGGGTGCACGACACGCGCGATGCGACGCGCCTGCTGCAGCCAGCGTTCG